>Ga0182742_1001896_pt1 | contig 25022 bp, 21 predicted proteins | sample eDN5th37CBELigMG_FD_128880 | JGI IMG/M metagenome (GOLD analysis project Ga0182742, IMG submission 128880) | Enriched Miracle-Growth compost microbial communities from Emeryville, California, USA - eDNA 5th pass 37_C BE-Lig MG (version 2)... ...
GAGGCCGTGCGGGAAATGCTGGACGCGTGAGAGACGCTAAATCTTCCTGTCGCATCGCGGAATGTGCTGTCCTCCGCGAAGGAAGAGGTGAGCTATCCCACCTAAAGATTTTTCCGCACACAGACTTGTGGTTCGTGGCGCGAGGTCAAAGCAGTATCTCAACGTCGCTGGGGCCACTATACCGGCGTGCTGAGCATTCCATGACGCCTTGCGTTTGTTATGCAGCAGAGAGGTCCAAATACGCTCTTGCCGAGTTTCCAATCTTGCAACCGTTCAACGCGTGGCGCTCCCACCACCAGCCCTTTGCCGTGAGATAGAATCTGCATCTGTCTCCGTTGGGATCCCTGCAAGATAGATACGTACCAAAGCATTCTAATGTTGTTCTCGTAAAACGCTGATGAAAGAAGATATAACTGTCTACCTGTTTGTTTATTCCTAAAGCTGGTGAACTAAAGTTTCCGGGTTGCGCCCGGTTTGTAATCGGCGGTATTTCGTCAAAAAATTCTTTTTAAGAAAAATATCTTCCAAAGCCGCGGAGCAATGCGGCTCGCAACTGAAGCTGGCGCGGTTTGTATTGATTTTCCATTGCTCCTGGAAGCCTGCATCCACATAGCAATACGTGCCGATAAGGCACTCTGCCGAGGCAGATAGAAGTGCGGCCGGAACAATCCGGCCGCCCCGATATCACTCAATCCACCAGCGCCACGGCGATTTCCGCCGCCAGCCGCGCGTTGTTTTCGACGAGCGCGATGTTGGTCTTGAGGCTCCGGCCGTCCGTCAGGTGGAACAGGCTGTCGAGCAGGTAGGGCGTGACGGCCTTGCCGGCGATCTCGTCGCGTTCGGCATTGTCGAGGGCGCGGGCGATGTAAATCTCCATTTCCTCGCGCGCGATCTCGTCGGCCTCCGGTACGGGATTGGCGATCAGCATGCCGCCGTCGACGCCGAGCTGGTCGCGCATATGCTGGAAATTGGCGATCGCTGCCGGGCTGTTCAGCGTCAGCGGGCTCTTCAGGCCGGAATCGCGCGACCAGAAGGCCGGGAAGACCGGGCTGTCATAGGTCACGACCGGAACGCCTCGGGTTTCCAGCACTTCCAGCGTCTTCGGAATGTCGAGGATCGCCTTGGCGCCGGCGCAGACGACGATGACGCCGGTGCGCGACAACTCGTCGAGGTCGGCGGAAATGTCGAAGGTCTCTTCCGCCTTGCGATGGACCCCGCCGATGCCCCCGGTGGCGAAGACCCTGATGCCGGCGCGCGCCGCGCCGATCATCGTCGCTGCGACGGTGGTGGCGCCCGTGCGCCGCTCGGCGATGGCGAAGGCAAGGTCGGCGCGCGAGAGCTTCATGGCGCCTTCGGTCCGGGAAAGCGTTTCCAGCCGCGCATCGTCAAGGCCGATATGCAGCACGCCGTCGATAACGGCGATGGTGGCCGGAACGGCGCCTTCCTCGCGGATGATGCGCTCGACGCTGCGCGCCATGTCGAGATTGCCCGGATAGGGCATGCCGTGGGTGATGATCGTCGATTCGAGCGCGACGATCGGCGCGCCGCGCGCCTTGGCGGCGGCGACTTCGTCCGAATACTGCATGGGCAGGAGGGAGGAGGCGGATCTGGTCATGCTGTGTCCTTGCGGATGTGCTGGCAAAAATTCGAGCAAAAAAGTCTCATGACAGGATTTCGGCCTGCGGCACAAGCGAAAGTGCGCGCGCAAGCGCTGCCTGCGACATTTCTTCAGCCACGGCGCGCGGCGAGCGCACGGTGATGGCCGCCGCCGCCACCCCTTGGCGCAGGGCTTCCGCAATATCCGCTCCACCGAGAATGGCGCCGAGAAAGCCGGAGGCGAGGGAATCGCCCGCGCCGGTGACATCGGCAAGCGCCGGAATTTCCGGCGGCACGACCAGCGCTGCGCCTGTCCCGTCGAAAGCGATCACGCCCCTGCCGCCCCGTGTCACCACGCCTGCCGAAAGGCCTGCGGCCCGCAGCGCCTTCGGCCAGTCGGCCGGATCCTCGGGCGCCGCGCCCGCGAGCGTGCGCGCCTCCGCCTCGTTCATGAAGAGGAAGGCGAGGGCGGGCAGGCTGTCGCGGAAGCGCACCACCTTGGCCGGCGATATGGCAATGCCGGCGATCGGCACACCGGCCGCCTTCGCCGCCGCGCTCATGGCATGGAGCGTTTCGGCCGGAAGGTTCGCGTCGGTGAGGATCATGCCGGCCGCCGTCACCGCCTCGCGCATCGCCCTTTGCCGCAGGCGCCGCGGCGAGAACAGCCGGTAAAGCTCCATGTCGGCAAGGGCGATGACGAGATTGCCGTCGCGCTCGATGATGGCCGTGTAGCTGGGCGTCGCGCGATCAAGGAAGATGAAAGGGGTATCCTCGACGCCGGCCGCCTCGGCCGCGGCGGCGACGATCTCGCCCTCCGCATCTCCACCGCGCGGCGAGACGAGCCGCACCCGATGGCCGAGGCGCGCAAGATTACGCGCGGCGTTGAACGCGCCGCCGCCTGCCTCCACGAACCAGCCGCCCGGATTGCTGGCGCCCGGCGCCGTTTCGCCGGCAATGCGTCCGCGCCTGTCCACATGGGCGCCGCCCATCACCAGTATCGTCCTGTCCGTCATCGTCTGCCTTCTGTCTTCCGATTCGGTGTTCGTCGTCATCGGCTCGGGCCGGTCCATTCCCGTTCCCGCTGCACTTTTATCCACTTGAAACAAAAATAGAACACGCACTCGATTCCTAAAATCATTCAAATGGATGAACGCATCTTGCAGAATGAGAACAAAATGTGTACATAACATTCATCGGCGGCTTCGTTGCCTGTCTTGCTTCAATAACCTAAAGGTGGACCAAATGGCACAGAACACTTTGCGGCTCGTAGAGGATAAATCAGTGGATAAAAGCAAGGCACTCGAAGCGGCTCTCTCTCAGATCGAGCGCTCGTTCGGCAAGGGCTCCATCATGAAGCTCGGCGGCAAGGACAGCGTCATCGAGGTCGAGACGGTTTCGACGGGCTCGCTCAGCCTCGATGTCGCGCTCGGCATCGGCGGCCTGCCCAAGGGCCGCATCGTCGAGATCTACGGCCCGGAAAGCTCGGGCAAGACCACGCTGGCGCTGCAGACCATCGCCGAGTGCCAGAAGAAGGGCGGCATCTGCGCCTTCGTCGACGCCGAACACGCGCTCGACCCGATCTATGCCCGCAAGCTCGGCGTCGACCTCGAAAACCTGCTGATCTCCCAGCCGGACACCGGCGAGCAGGCGCTGGAAATCACCGATACGCTGGTTCGCTCGGGGGCCATCGACGTGCTGGTCGTCGACTCCGTCGCCGCGCTGACGCCGCGTGCCGAAATCGAAGGCGAGATGGGCGAGAGCCTGCCGGGCCTCCAGGCGCGTCTCATGAGCCAGGCGCTGCGCAAGCTGACGGCCTCGATCTCCAAGTCCAACTGCATGGTGATCTTCATCAACCAGATCCGCATGAAGATCGGTGTCGTCTACGGTTCGCCGGAAGTGACGACGGGCGGCAACGCGCTGAAGTTCTACGCTTCCGTCCGTCTCGACATCCGCCGTATCGGCGCCGTCAAGGAGCGCGACGAGGTGATCGGCAACCAGACCCGCGTGAAGGTCGTCAAGAACAAGATGGCGCCGCCCTTCAAGCAGGTCGAGTTCGACATCATGTATGGCGAGGGGGTTTCCAAGACCGGCGAACTCATCGACCTCGGCGTCAAGGCCGGCATCGTCGAGAAGTCGGGCGCCTGGTTCTCCTATAACAGCCAGCGCCTCGGCCAGGGCCGCGAGAACGCCAAGACCTTCCTGCGCGACAATCCGGACCTTGCCCGCGAGATCGAAATGACGCTGCGCCAGAATGCCGGCCTGATCGCCGACCGCTTCCTTGAAAATGGCGGGCCGGACCCGAACGAGGATGCAGGCGACGCATAATCCGCCCGCTGACGACAGAAAGCGGCAAAACCGGCTCTTCTCGCGAAGGGCCGGTTTTTTGATGTCTGGACAGCGAACGAGGCGGGCGATAAAAGCCTTCCGTTCGCGCGCGCCCGAGGTTTTCGGCCTTTTCGCAATCTGGCGAGGGGTGTGTGCTGTTTCGACGGAATTTGCGGATGGAGGCCCTAGAGGCTTCCGGGCGGCACTCCGGCCGGCGGGGCGGTTCGGCCTCCGCCGTGGTGCAATTGGTGGGTGATGCGCCGTATGCGGTGCGTACGGTGCTAGAATGAAGGGCGCGATATGAGCGGCGTGAATGAAATCCGGTCGACTTTTCTCGACTATTTCCGAAAGAACGGCCATGAGATCGTGTCGTCCAGCCCGCTCGTGCCGCGCAACGACCCGACACTGATGTTCACCAATGCCGGCATGGTGCAGTTCAAGAATGTCTTCACCGGCCTTGAGACCCGTCCCTATTCCACCGCGACGACGGCCCAGAAGGTCGTCCGCGCCGGCGGCAAGCATAACGATCTCGACAATGTCGGCTATACGGCGCGTCACCTGACCTTCTTCGAGATGCTCGGCAACTTCTCCTTCGGCGACTACTTCAAGGAGCGCGCCATCGAACTGGCCTGGACGCTGGTCACCAAGGGGTTCGATCTGCCGAAGGACCGGCTGCTCGTGACCGTCTATTCCGAGGACGAAGAGGCGGCGCTGCTCTGGAAGAAGATCGCCGGCTTTTCCGAAGACCGGATCATCCGCATCCCGACCTCCGACAATTTCTGGCAGATGGGCGATACGGGCCCGTGCGGCCCCTGTTCGGAGATCTTCATCGACCAGGGCGAGCATGTCTGGGGCGGTCCGCCGGGTTCGCCGGAAGAGGACGGCGACCGGTTCCTCGAATTCTGGAACCTCGTCTTCATGCAGTTCGACCAGACGGCGCCCGGCGAGCGCAGCCCGCTGCCGCGCCCGTCCATCGATACCGGCATGGGCCTGGAGCGCATGGCCTGCATCCTCCAGGGCGTGCAGAGCGTTTTCGAGACCGATCTCTTCCGCGCGCTGATCTCCGCCGTCGAGGAGACGGTCAAGGTGAAGGCGAGTGAGGAGGCGGCCGCAAGCTGCCGGGTCGTCGCCGATCACCTGCGCTCCTCCGCCTTCCTCATCGCCGACGGCGTGCTGCCCTCCAACGAGGGCCGCGGCTATGTGCTGCGCCGTATCATGCGCCGCGCCATGCGCCATATGCAGCTTCTCGGCGCCAAGGAGCCCTTGATGTGGTCGCTCCTGCCGGCTCTCGTCGGCGAAATGGGCCGGGCCTATCCCGAGCTCGTGCGTGCCGAAGCCCTGATCTCCGAGACGCTGAAACTGGAAGAAACCCGCTTCCGCAAGACGCTGGAACGCGGTCTTTCGCTGCTCTCCGATGCGACGGTGACGCTGAACAAGGGCGACATGCTCGACGGCGAGACGGCCTTCAAGCTTTACGACACCTACGGTTTTCCGCTCGACCTCACGCAGGACGCGCTTCGCGCCCGCGAGATCAATGTCGATCTTTCCGGCTTCAACGATGCGATGCAGCGCCAGAAGGCGGAGGCGCGCGCCAATTGGGCCGGCTCCGGCGACAAGGCGACGGAGACGGTCTGGTTCGAGCTCAAGGAAAAGCACGGCGCGACCGAATTCCTGGGCTATGACACGGAAACGGCCGAAGGCGTGGTTCAGGCGATCGTGGGGGACGGCAAGACGATCGACAGCGCCAATGCGGGCGACAGCGTCCAGATCGTCGTCAACCAGACGCCTTTCTACGGCGAATCCGGCGGCCAGATGGGCGATACCGGCGTGATCGCGAGCGACAACGCCTGCCTCGCTGTGACCGATACGCAAAAGAAGGGCGAGGGTGTCTTCGTGCACAGCGCCGTCGTCGAGACGGGAACGCTCAAGGTCGGCGATGCCGTCGCGCTGACGGTGGACCATGCCCGCCGCTCGCGCCTTCGCGCCAACCATTCGGCGACGCATCTCCTGCACGAGGCGCTGCGCGAGGTGCTCGGCACCCATGTCGCACAGAAGGGCTCGCTGGTCGCGCCGGAGCGCCTGCGCTTCGACGTCTCGCATCCCAAGCCCATGTCGGCCGAGGAACTGCGCATCATCGAGGACATGGCGAACGAGATCGTCGTGCAGAATGCGCCGGTCACCACGCGCCTTATGACGGTGGACGACGCGATCGCGGAAGGCGCCATGGCGCTGTTCGGCGAGAAATACGGCGATGAGGTGCGCGTCGTTTCCATGGGCACCGGCATTCGCGGCGCCAAGACGAACAGGCCCTATTCGGTCGAGCTTTGCGGCGGCACCCATGTTTCGGCCACCGGCGAGATCGGTCTTGTGCGCATCCTCTCCGAAAGCGCGGTCGGCTCCGGCGTACGCCGTCTCGAGGCGGTGACGGGCGAGGCGGCCCGTGCCTATCTTGCCGAACAGGACGAACGCGTGAGGTCCCTCGCCGTAACCTTGAAGGCGCAGCCGGGCGAGGTGCTTGCCCGCGTCGAGGCTCTGGTCGAGGAGCGCCGCAAGCTGGAGCGCGAACTCACCGAGGCCAAGAAGAAGCTGGCGCTTTCCGGCGGCTCCGCCGGTTCGGATGACGGCGTGCGCGACGTTTCCGGCGTCAAGTATCTCGGCAAGGTCGTCACGGGCGTCGAGCCGAAGGACCTGAAGAGCCTCGCCGACGAGGGCAAGAAGAGCCTCGGCTCGGGTGTCGTCACCTTCATCGGCGTTTCGGCGGATGGCAAGGCGAGCGCCGTGGTCGCCGTTACCGAGGACCTCACCGGACGCTTCAGCGCCGTCGATCTCGTGCGCCGCGCCTCCGAGGCGCTAGGCGGCAAGGGCGGCGGTGGACGCCCCGACATGGCGCAGGCTGGCGGCCCGGATGGCGCCAGGGCAGCCGAGGCCGTCGAGGCGGTCGCAGCCGCCGTCGCAGGCTGATCGTTCCAAAACGGTATGATCGATGCGGCGGGCCTGGCCCGCCGCCAGTCGCAAAATATCTTGCCTCAGCCGCAGCTTTCGTGTCGCGGGCCTGGTAAGGCATTGTAAGATCGAGATGTTGTGGATACCCGGAACACGCCCGAGCGTGGCGAAAGATAGGCGCTCACACGTCGCCGGAATGTTGCGGCAGGCACTTTGCCCGCCGCTTTTGTTTGCGAAATTTTCAAGGTTTCCCTTTAGCCTTCCGCGAGTGTGGAGTGCGTGCCTTGATTGAAGACGTCATCAGTATATCAACCTTGATGATCTGTACCTTCCTGTCGACGACGATCGTCGGGATTTTCATGTTCCAGGTCTGGCTGACGGATCGCCGCCACGCGGCGGCAGGTTACTGGTGCCTTTCGATGTGGGTGGGTTCGCTGTGCACGCTGCTGTTCTCGTTGCGCGCCCTCGGGGTACCGGTGCTGACGGTGGGCTTCGCCAATACGCTGGCCACCGCCAGCTATGCGTTCATGTGGGCCGGTTTTCGTGTCTTCGATCGCCGGCCGGTCTATCTTTCGGCCGTTCTGGCGGGTCCGTTGGTGTGGACGGCTGCCTATCTCGGCCTCTCGGCTGTCTCCGACGATGTGAACAACCGCATCATCCTGAGCTCGCTGATCATCGCCTGCTATTCGCTGCTGACGGCGGTGGATATCTGGCGCGGGCGGGGGGATGAACCGCTGCCGACGCGGGTCATCGCGGCGATCTTTTTCGCGACGCATGCTCTCGTCTATGGCCTGCGTATTCCCATGGCGATCTTCTCGCCCGTCGCGCTCGGTTACGGGACGGCCTATTCCGCATGGTATGCGCTGTTCTCGGCGGAGATCTTCGCCCATACGATCCTTGCCGCCGTCGCCATGCTGGTGTTGATCAAGGAGCGCGGCGAGGCGCTTTACCGGCAGGCCTCGCGCACCGACGCGCTGACGGGTATCGCCAATCGCGGCTCGTTCCTCGATGACACGCAGACGTTGCTTGCCAATCGCGTGCCGGGCACGCTGATGATTTTCGATCTCGACCGCTTCAAGACGATCAACGACACGCACGGCCATCTGGTCGGCGATCTGGTGCTCAAGCGGTTCTCCGCGCGGGTCTCGGAGTTGCTGGAGCCGGACATGCTGTTCTGCCGGTTCGGCGGTGAGGAGTTCGCGCTGTTCGTCCAGGGGGACGATGTCGCAAGGGCCGAACGGTTTGCCGAGGATTTGCGGCGCGAGGTCGCCGCGCTCGCCATCCGCAACGATGGCCGGCCCATTCCGATCTCGGTGAGCGTCGGGCTCGCGGACGTTGCGACCTTCGGCGCGGATTTCGACCGCCTGCATTCGGCGGCGGACGATGCGCTCTACGCGGCCAAGGAGCTCGGACGGGACCGGGTGGTGCGGGCGCAGCCGGCCGCCACGCTTTCCGACCTCGTCGAACGCATGCGGGCGCCATTCCTGCCCGATCAGGGCGTTGCTGCCGCAGGCCAGGCGTTCCGGGCGTGATTTCTCAGGCCGCCGCGATCGTCTCCATGGCGGATGCGACGGTCGGGGTGAAGGTCACGCGCGGAGCATGCAGCTCGTGTGCTTCGAGCAGGCGGCGCATGTCCGGCTTCAGGCCGGCGATGAAGACGCGCACGCCGGCGCGCTCGGCCTTGCGAACCAGGCTTTCGATCACGCTCGCCGCCGTCGAATCCAGCAGCGGCACGTCGGTGCAGTCGAGCACGAAATTGCGGCGCTGGTCGGCGATGCGGTCGAGCACCGTGCCGACGCTTGCCGCCGCACCGAAGAAGAACACGCCGCTGATGCGGTAGACCACCGTGTCCGGGTCGTCTCCCACGACCGGCCGTTCCGGCAGGCCGTAGTCCTCCGCAGCGTCCTCGATGGCCTGCACGATGCGCGGCACCGTTTCCTCCCGGATATTCACCGCCTTGCCCATGCGGTCGATGAAAAGCACGGCGCCGAGCAGGAAGCCGACGACGATGCCCTCCGTCAGGTCGCGGAACACGACGAGCAGGAAGGTCACGACGAGCACCGCCATGTCGCCGCGCGAGGAGCGAACGAGGGCGGCGATGGCGGGGCGCTCGACCATGTTGAAGGCGACGACGGCCAGCACGCCGGCAAGGGCGGCAAGCGGGATATAGCTGGCAAGCGGCGCAGCGACCAGCATGAAGACCAGCAGGAAAAGCGAATGCAGCATGCCCGAGACGGGGCTGGTGGCACCGGAGCGCACGTTGGTGGCGGTGCGTGCGATGGTGCCGGTGACGCAGATGCCGCCGAAGAGGGCGGAGCCGACATTGGCGAAACCCTGGGCTATCAGCTCCATGCTGGAGCGATGCCGCCGCCCGGTCATGCCGTCGGCGACGACGGCCGACAGCAGCGATTCGATGGCGCCGAGCAGGGCGAAGGCGACGGCATCGGGCAGGACCGCGAGCACGAGATCCGGTGAGAAGGAGGGGAGCGCCGGGACTGGCAGGCTGCGCGGAATGCCGCCGAAGCGGGTGCCGATCGTGTCGGCCGGCAAGCCCAGCAGCGCGGTGGCAAGGGAAGCGAGCGCGACGGCGATGAGGAGGTTCGGCCAGCCGGGGCGATAGCGGCGCAGCGCCAGGATGACGAAAATGGTGAAGCCTGCGACCCCGAAGGCGGCGGGGTTGAAGGTGGCATGGGCGGCCCACAGGGCAGCGATCTTCTCCAGGATCGGCCCCGGTTCGCGCCCGTCGACTGTCAGGCCGAAGAGCTCGCCGAGCTGGCTGGCGAAGATGATGACCGCGATGCCGGCGGTAAAGCCCACCGTGACGGGATAGGGGATGAACTTTATGTATTTTCCAAGCCTCAGATAGCCGGCGACGGCCAGGATGATGCCGGCGAGGAATGTCGCGAGCAGCAGGCCGTCCACGCCATGGCGGGCGGCGGTGGCCGAAACGAGCACGATGAAGGCGCCGGCCGGCCCGCCGACCTGGAAGCGGCTGCCGCCGAGCGCCGAGACCAGGAAGCCGCCGACAATGGCCGTATAGAGCCCGCGGTCCGGCGTGACGCCCGAGGCGATCGCGATGGCCATGGAAAGCGGCAGGGCGACAATGGCAACCGTCAGGCCGGCAAGCACATCCGCCCGGAGGCGTGCCGGGCCGTAGCCCTCCGCGAAAACGCTGGCGAGCTTCGGCATCAATATATCGGTCATGGCCACCTCGGCGGCGGCCGGTGGAGCAAGGGCGGGCCGCCAGGGCATCTCACGCCGAGTCGCCTGTTTTTGCAATGAGGCAGGCCGAGCCATGCGGAATATGCGGGGCGGAAGCTGTCTTATGCCTTCAGCCGAGGCAGAAGCCCGTTTTCAGCCCTTCTCCGCCGCCGCGAGCTGGCGGTGCATTTCCTCGTCGTCGAGGGCTTTCGCCTTCAGGCAGGCGGGGCGGTCCTTCAGGCGGTCCCAGTAGGCCTGGAATTCCGGCCGGGGCTGCAGCGAGCCGAATTGCAGGCCCCAGCTGATCTGCGAGCCGACATAGACGTCTGCCGCCGTGAAGCGGTCGCCCGTCAGATAAGGCGCGCGGCTGACGGCGAAGGAAAGGGTCTCCGTCGTCGACTCGTAGCTGCCGTAGCCCATGGCGCGCTGGTGATCCTTCGGCACCTCTATCCCGAGGCCTTTCAGCGAGACCGCCGTTTCCACCGGGCCGGCAGCGAAGAAGAGCCAGCGGTAGTAATCGGCCCGCCGGTCGGTCGGCGGCGCGAGCCCCGCATCCGGGAAGGCGTCGGCCATATAGGCACAGATCGCGGCGGCTTCCGTCACCACCGTTTCGCCGTGGCGAATGGCCGGCACCTTGCCCATGGGGTTGATCGCGAGATATTCCGGCGACTTGATCGAGCCATCGAAGCTCATCCACTCGACGCGGTAGGGTGCGCCGACCTCCTCCAGCATCCAGCGGGCGATGCGCCCGCGCGACATGGGATTGCTATAGAGGATCAGTTCCTCGGCCATGCCTGTCTCCTTCTCAAAGCAACCGTGGAGAGAATAGGGTGCGGCGGGCGCGACACAAGGGCGGAAACGAAAAAGCCCGGCGCTTGGCCGGGCTTTCGCATTGTTTCCGGATGGTCCGGCTCAGGCCGCCATCGCCTTCTTGAGGTTCTCGTCGATCTTGTCGAGGAAGCCGGTGGTGGAGAGCCAGGGCTGGTCGGGGCCGATGAGCAGCGCGAGGTCCTTGGTCATGAAGCCGGCTTCGACCGTCTCCACGCAGACGCGTTCCAGCGTCTCGGAGAACTTCGCCAGATCGGCGTTGCCGTCGAGCTTGGCGCGGTGGGCAAGGCCACGGGTCCAGGCGAAGATCGAGGCGATCGAGTTGGTCGAGGTTTCCTCGCCCTTCTGGTGCTGGCGGTAGTGGCGCGTCACCGTGCCGTGGGCGGCTTCGGCTTCGACGGTCTTGCCGTCCGGCGTCATCAGCACCGACGTCATAAGGCCGAGCGAACCGAAACCCTGGGCGACGATGTCGGACTGCACGTCGCCGTCATAGTTCTTGCAGGCCCAGACATAACCGCCGGACCATTTCAGCGCCGAGGCCACCATGTCGTCGATCAGGCGGTGCTCGTACCAGAGCTTGGCTTCCTTGAACTTGTCGGCGAATTCCTCGTCGAATACCTTCTGGAAGATGTCCTTGAAGCGGCCGTCATAGACCTTGAGGATGGTGTTCTTGGTCGAAAGGTAGACCGGCACCTTGCGCTGCAGGCCGTAGTTGAACGAGGCGCGTGCGAATTCGGTGATCGAATCGTCGAGGTTGTACATGCCCATGGCGACACCGGCGGACGGGGCGTCGTAGACTTCGTATTCGATCTCCTTGCCGTCATCGCCGATGAACTTCATCATCAGCTTGCCCTTGCCGGGGAACTTGAAGTCGGTGGCGCGGTACTGGTCGCCGAAGGCGTGGCGGCCGACGATGATCGGCTTGGTCCAGCCCGGAACGAGGCGCGGCACGTTCTTGCAGATGATCGGCTCGCGGAAGATGACGCCGCCGAGGATGTTGCGGATCGTGCCGTTCGGCGACTTCCACATCTTCTTCAGCTTGAATTCCTCGACGCGGGCTTCGTCCGGGGTGATCGTCGCGCACTTGACGCCGACGCCGTGCTTCTTGATGGCGTTGGCAGCGTCGATCGTCACCTGGTCGTCGGTGGCGTCGCGGTTCTCCATGCCGAGGTCATAGTATTCGAGGTCGATATCCAGGTAGGGATGGATCAGCTTGTCCTTGATGAACTGCCAGATGATGCGCGTCATCTCGTCGCCGTCGAGCTCGACGACGGGGTTGGCGACCTTGATCTTTGCCATGGAGAGCCTCGTGCTTTGTAGGGGCCTTGCGCCCCGGATCGTGGACTTCAAAAGAACCGCTTGGCCCTATAGCACTCACACTCGGGAAGGCAAAGCCAACCATGGGATGAGACGGTTTATTTTCGCCGTGCACCGGGATAAGTTTCGCCCGAATTCCATTTCGGGAGAGTCGCGGCGGCACCGTCCGGCCCCGCCTCTCGTTTGATGGAGCCGTCATTCAAAGGAGAATGTGATGTCGCGTTTCGGTCTCGTTGCGCTTGCCTTCTTGCTGCCGGTTTCCGCCGTGGCCGCCGATTTCAAGGCGCCGGTCGCGGAGGTCATGGCCGCCGCCACCGCCAACTGGAAGGATCTCGGCGAGGGGGCCGATACGGATGCCGCGCCGCCCTATATCGACTACTTTTCCGAGGACTTCCTGAAGCGCCTCTACAGCAGGGACTTCATCGCGAAATACCGCGAGGCGGCGAAGTTCCCGGCCTATGAGGACGGCGGTTCTCCCTTCGACTACGATCCGATCATCGGCGGCCAGGACGGCTGCGCCCTGCAGGACCTGACGATCACCGAAGGCCAGCCGGCAAACGGCGCGGAGGACGTGACCGTTACCTTCGACAACAGTCAGTGCTTCGGTGATCGCGCCGCCGACTGGCAGCCGGAGAAGCTGATCTTCAAGCTCGTCGAGGAAGACGGCCGCGCCGTGATCGACGATATCGAGCGCACCAGCTTCGAGGACGGCGCCTCGCTGAAGAAGGAAATGCAGGAAATCGCCACGGAAGGCGCCAATGGCGGAAACGGCAGTGCGGCCGAGAGCGCTGAGTAGCGGCCGCGCACTTTTCATTTCCGGCCGATTGTGCCAGTGAGGTCCCGTCTTTCTAGGGAAATTTTGGCATGGCAGGCACGAACAGCGAACGCACGCTGATCGCCGAGGGACCGGCGATCATCCTCGTTCATCCGCAACTGGGCGAGAATATCGGCATGGTGGCGCGGGCCATGGCGAATTTCGGGCTTGCCGAATTGCGGCTCGTCAATCCGCGCGACGGCTGGCCGAGCGAAAAGGCGGTCTCTGCCGCCAGCAAGGCCGATCATGTCATCGAGGCGGCGAAGGTCTATCCCTCGCTGGAAGCGGCCATCGCCGATCTCGAATTCGTCTATGCGACGACGGCGCGCGACCGCTACGGCTACAAGGAGGTCCGCTCGCCGGTCGTCGCTGCCGACGATCTGCGCATGCGCTTCAGGGCCGGGGAGAAGACCGGGATCCTTTTCGGCCGCGAGCGCACGGGCCTCACCAACGAGGAGATCGCGCTCGCCGACGAATTGGTGACCTTCCCGGTCAACCCTGCCTTCGCCTCGCTCAATCTCGCCCAGGCCGTGCTGCTCATGAGCTACGAATGGATGAAGAGCGGCCTTGCTTCCATCGAGGATACGCCTTTCAACGCATTGCCCCAGCGCCCGGCGAAGAAGGAGGAGCTGCAAGGCCTCTTCGACCATGTGGAAGAGACGCTGGATGCGCGCGGCTATTTCCGGCCCGCCGAAAAAAAGCCCAAACTGGTGGAGAACCTGCGCGCCATCCTCACGCGTCCCTCCTTCACCGGCACGGAGATCCAGGTCCTGCGCGGCATCATATCCTGCCTCGATCGCTTCACCCGGGAATCGCCGCGCGGCGCGTCCAATCCCAACCGCACCCGCAACCGCCGGCCCAAGGTGCCCCGTGACCTCGACTGAAACATTTCCAGAGAGAGCGGGAGGCGGTCGTTCGTCAACGAAACCCGTCCTCATGTTCGACAGCGGCATCGGCGGCCTCACCGTGCTGCGCGAAGCGCGGGTGCTGATGCCGGCGCGACATTTCACTTATGTGGCGGACGATGCGGGTTTTCCCTATGGCGGCTGGGAAGAGCCGGCGCTGAAGGCCCATATCATTGCCCTCTTTCGAAGGCTGCTTTCCGACCACGACCCGGAAATCTGCGTCATCGCCTGCAATACGGCCTTCACGCTCGTCGGGGCGGATCTGCGCGCCGCCTTTCCCGAGATGCCCTTCGTCGGCACCGTGCCGGCCATCAAGCCGGCGGCCGAGCGCACGCGCTCCGGCCTCGTCTCCGTGCTGGCGACGCCCGGTACGGTCAAGCGCGCCTATACGCGCGGCCTGATCGATTCCTTCGCCAGCCAGTGCGAGGTGCAGCTCGTCGGCTCGGAAAACCTCGCGCGCATGGCGGAAGCCTATATCCGCGGCGAAACCCTCGCAGACGATGCCGTCCGGGCGGAAATCATGCCCTGTTTCGTCGAGGAGGGCGGCCGCAAGACGGATATCGTCGTGCTCGCCTGCACCCATTATCCCTTCATGGCCAATCTCTTCCGCAAGCTTGCGCCCTGGCCGGTCGACTGGCTGGATCCCGCCGAGGCGATCGCCCGGCAGGCCTGCCGCCTCGTTCCTCCGCTGGAGGCGATGGCTCCCGGCGAGGACATCGCCATCTTCACCTCCGGCCGGCCGGATTTCGCGACCCGCCGCCTGATGCAGGGTTTCGGGCTGCGCGTGTGACGTGGCTTTCTGTGAGTTTTTCAAAAGCGCCGCGTGACGGCGGGTGATTTCGTGTTAGGGCTTGCCGGTTGCCCGGTGGCGGTCGGGCGAATCGGATTTCGCAGGAACGAGGAACGGGATGAAGGTCGGCATCGACATGGGAACGGTGCAGGGCGGCGCACCGGCCAGGCTCGATATCGAGGAACTGCTGGCGACGCGCCTCCTGGTGCAGGGCAATTCGGGCTCGGGCAAATCGCATCTTCTGCGGCGCCTGCTGGAACAGTCGGCCCAATGGGTGCAACAGGTGATCATCGATCCCGAAGGGGACTTCGTGACGCTTTCCGACCGGTTCGGCCATGTGGTCGTCGACGGCGAGCGCACGGAGGCCGAACTTGTCGGCATCGCCACCCGCATCCGCCAGCATCGCGTCTCCTGCGTGCTCTCGCTCGAAGGGCTCGAGGCCGATGAGCAGATGCGCGCGGCCGGCATTTTCCTCAATGCGCTGTTCGATGCGGATCGCGACTATTGGTATCCGGTGCTGGTCGTCGTCGACGAGGCGCAGCTTTTCGCGCCCGCCGCAGGCGGCGAGGTGTCGGAAGAGGCGCGAAAACTCTCGCTCGGCGCGATGACGAACCTGATGTGCCGCGGCCGCAAGCGCGGCCTTGCCGGCGTCATCGCCACGCAGCGCCTGGCAAAACTCGCCAAGAACGTGGCGGCGGAAGCTTCCAACTTCCTGATGGGCCGCACCTTCCTCGATATCGACATGGCGCGCGCGGCCGATCTCCTCGGCCTCGACCGCAGGCAGGCGGAAATGTTCCGCGATCTGCAGCGCGGCTCCTTCGTTGCGCTCGGGCCGGCGCTGTCGCGCCGTCCGCTTCCGGTGACGATCGGGCCGGTCGAGACCTCCGCCCGCTCGACCAGCCCCAAGCTGATGCCCCTGCCGGATGCGCCGCAGGACGTCGAGGACCTGATCTTCACACCCGATCCGGACGAGTTCTCGCGCCCGCTCGTTCGCCGTGCGCCGCCCGCGCCGCGCCCGACGACGGATATCCTCGCCGAGCTTTCCCGCGCGCGGCCCGAGCCGGTGCAGGCCGAGGCGCCGCGCTCGTCCGCGCCCGAGATCTCGGCCGAGGAGCGTGAAAGCCTGCTCGACCAGGCGCTTGCCGAGGTCCTCGCCAATCCCGATGCGGCCTTCCGGGCCGATGCGGAACTCTTCCAGGATTTCCTCGTGCGCTGCCGCATCCGCCGGGTGCCGGGCGCGCCGCTTTCCCTTCCGGCCTTTCGCCGCAAGATGGCGATCGCGCGCTCCGGTGTGGATACGGAGACGGCGGGAACGGAGATCTGGGGCAGAGCGCTCGATCTCTCCCGCAATGTCACTGAGGATCTGCAGGGCGTGTTCCTGCTCGTCGCGCAGGCGGCGGTGCGCGGCCTTGCCTGCCCGTCGGATGCGATGATCGCGCGCGCCTACGGCACCCATTCCGCCCGCCGTGCGCGCCGGCTGCTCGGCTATTTCGAGGAGCAGGGGCTGGTCGTCGTGCACAGCGATCTGGCTGGCCATCGTATCGTCGCCTTTCCGGATCTCGGCTGCGAGACGCTGCCGGGCGATGCGAACGGTCCGGACCTTGCCGATTCCCGCCGAGATGCGGCGGAATAGGCGGATTTCCGGGCTTGGTTCGTTGACAAATTTGTAAAAGCCGCCTAAGGACCCCGCCAACGCCGGGCAGCGATGCCCGGTGTTTCATTTGACATGTCCCGTGGATTTTCCGGTCGCGATCGGAAAGGCCTGTCGGAACCCGAAAGGTTCAGAGGAGGGCGTGTTTCCTTCAACCGGTCCGGCAACGGCCCGGCATAACAAGACCTAGAGGAAATGCGATGAGCAAGCGCGCTGCATCCAAGTATAAAATCGACCGCCGTATGGGCGAGAACATCTGGGGCCGTCCGAAGTCCCCGGTCAACCGCCGCGAATACGGCCCGGGCCAGCACGGCCAGCGCCGCAAGTCCAAGCTTTCGGACTTCGGTGTTCAGCTTCGCGCCAAGCAGAAGCTGAAGGGCTACTACGGCGATCTGCGCGAAAAGCAGTTCCGTGCGATTTACGAAGAAGCCAACCGTCGCCGTGGCGACGCCGGCGAGAACCTGATCGGTCTGCTCGAATCGCGTCTGGACGCGATCGTCTACCGTGCCAAGTTCGTCCCGACGGTCTTCGCTGCCCGTCAGTTCGTCAACCACGGCCACGTCAAGGTCAACGGCGTCCGCGTCAACATCGGTTCCTACCGCTGCAAGCCGGGCGACGTCATCGAAGTCAAGGAAAAGTCCAAGCAGCTCGTTTCGGTTCTGGAATCCGTCCAGCTCGCCGAACGTGACGTTCCGGACTACATCGACGTCGACCACAACAAGATGGTCGCGACCTATGTTCGCGTCCCGGTTCTCTCCGACGTTCCCTATGCGGTCGTCATGGAACCGAACCTGGTCGTCGAATTCTACTCGCGTTAATCGCGGACGACACCTTGCGCAATTCGGAAAAGCCGCCAAGAGATTGGCGGCTTTTTCTTTGGGGGAACGGAATGATGGATTTGCAGGCCATCGTCGAGGACATCCACGCCAACTTGTCGCCGCGTCGCGGCGAGGGCAGGGTGGCCGACTACATTCCGCAGCTCGCCCATGTCGATCCGCAGAAATTCGGCATTGCCGTGGTGACGGTCGATGGCGGCGTCCATCTTGCCGGCGATGCGGAGGAAGCCTTCTCCATCCAGAGCATTTCCAAGGTCTTCACCCTGACCCTGGCGCTCGGCAAGCATGGCGAGGCGATCTGGAAGCGCGTCGGGCGCGAACCTTCCGGCTCGGCCTTCAATTCCATCGTCCAGCTTGAACATGAGGGAGGCGTTCCGCGCAATCCCTTCATCAATGCCGGTGCCATCGCCATCACCGATCTGGTGCTCGCCGGCCATACGCCGAAGGAGGCGATCGGCGAGATCGTGCGCTTCGTGCGTTACCTTGCGGACGAGGAGGACATCATCGTCGACCAGGCGGTGGCGCGTTCGGAGCAGGCGACCGGGTTCCGCAATGTGGCGCTTGCCAATTTCATGCGCTCCTTCGGCAAGCTCGATCATGCGGCCGAACTGGTGCTCGGCGTCTATTTCCATCAATGCGCGCTGGCGATGAGCTGCCGGCAGCTTGCTAGAGCCGGGCTGTTCCTCGCCAATAGCGGCACCAATCCGCTGACCGGCCATCGTGTCGTCTCGCATCTTCGGGCGCGGCGCATCAACGCTCTGATGCTCACCTGCGGCCACTATGACGGATCGGGCGATTTCGCCTTTCGCGTCGGCCTGCCGGGAAAGAGCGGGGTTGGCGGGGGCATCCTGGCCGTTGCGCCGGGCAAGGCCTCGGTCGCCGTTTGGTCGCCGGGCCTCAACGAGAACGGCAATTCGCTTCTCGGCTCGCTGGCGCTGGAAATGCTGACGGCGCGCACGGGCTGGTCCGTGTTCGGGGCTTGATTGTGCGGCCGGTTCGGGGCATTGCAGGCCGATGACCCTGGCATTGGCTGAAACCGACGACGACGTACCGGATCACGGCGCCCATCCGCTCTTTGCGAATGCGCCGGGAAGCGTTTCCTTCAACAAGCTGCGCAAGCGCCTCTTGCGGCAGGTGCGGCAGGCGATGGAGGATTTCGCCATGCTGAAGGGCCAGAAGCGCTGGCTCATCGGCCTTTCCGGCGGCAAGGACAGCTACGGCCTGCTCGCCCTCCTGATGGACCTGCAGTGGCGCGGCCTCTTGCCGGTCGATCTCGTCGCCTGCAATCTCGACCAGGGCCAACCGAATTTCCCGAAGCATATCCTGCCGGACTACCTGAAATCGATCGGTGTCAAGCATCGGATCGAATATCGCGACACCTATTCCATCGTGAAGGAAAAGGTGCCGACGGGGGCGACCTATTGCTCGCTGTGCTCGCGGCTTCGGCGCGGCAATCTCTATCGCATCGCCCGGGAGGAGGGGTGCGATGCGCTGGTTCTCGGCCATCACCGGGAGGATATTCTCGAAACCTTCTTCATGAATTTCTTCCATGGCGGGCGGCTTGCGGCCATGCCGCCGAAGCTTCTGAACGACGAAGGCGATCTCCTGCTGCTGCGCCCGCTCGCCTATGCGGCCGAGGACGATCTGGCGAAATTCGCGGCCGCCATGCAGTTCCCGATCATTCCCTGCGACCTCTGCGGCTCGCAGGACGGGCTCCAGCGCAATGCGATGAAGGCGATGCTGGCGGATATCGAAACGCGCATGCCGGGCCGCAAGGATGCCATGCTGCGCGCGCTCGGCCACACCAATCCGTCGCATCTTCTCGACCCGAAGCTTTTCGATTTCTCCTCCCTCGAAGCGGTTAGACCCAATGACGATTGACATCAATGCCCTCGCCCTCGTGCTTGCCCAGGCAGCCGAGGCGGAAATCCGCCCGCGCTTCCGTGCGCTCGCCAAGAGCGACATCCGCACCAAGGCGGACGCCAACGATCTGGTGACGGAGGCCGACGAAGCGGCCGAGCGCTTCATCAGCCAAGAGGTGAAGGCGCAGTTTCCGGGCGTGCTGTTCGTCGGCGAGGAATCCGTCGCGGCCGATCCGGCGTTGCTGGCGAAGCTGGCGGATGCCGATCTTGCCATCGTCGTCGATCCGATCGACGGTACGTTCAACTTCGCCTCCGGCGTGCCGCTGTTCGGCGTGATGGCGGCGATCGTTTCCGGCGGGGAAACGGTCGGCGGCATCATCTACGATCCGATGGGCGACGATTTCGTGATGGCGGAGAAGGGAAGCGGCGCCTGGCAGACCGGCGATCACCGCCCGGCCGTGCGGCTGAAGGCACGCGGTGGTGCCGCGCTGGAAGCGATGACGGGCATGGCCTCCACCGGCTTCCTCGATCGCGAGCGGCGCGCCCGCGTGCTCGCGAACCTTTCCAAGGTCGCCTTCGTTTCCAGCTACCGCTGCGCCGCGCATGAATACCGCACCTTCGCCGGCGGTCACCTGCATTACCTGATGTACAACAAGCTGATGCCCTGGGATCACCTGGCCGGCACGCTGATCGCGCAGGAGGCCGGCGCCCATGCCGCTCGTTTCGACGGCTCGGCGTACAAGCCGCATCATGTCGAAGGCGGCCTGCTGGTGGCCCCGGACCGAGAGAGCTGGGAGTTGCTGCGTCGCGAGGTCTTCGTCGACTGAGACGGTTTATTTCCAGAAAAAAGGCCCGGCTGCATCCGCAACCGGGCCTTTTTCGTTTGCTTTCCCGACGTCTTGTCAGACCGGCTTGTTGTGCGGCTGGAACAGCTTTCCGTGCTCGGCGACCAGCACGAAGATGAGGCCGATAACGGAGAGGCTGAAGAAGCCGACGACGAGCGGCAGGGCCGTGCCGTTGAAGGACTGGCCGATGATCGCGCCGATCACCGTGCCGCCGGCCGTGCCCATGAAGCCGAGCACCGAGGAGGCCGTGCCGGCGACGTGGCCGAGCGGCTCCATGGCGAGCGAGTTGAAGTTCGAGCCGATCCATCCGAACTGGAACATCGTCAGGGCGAACAGCACGATGAAGATGGCGAAGGGCAGGTGCGTCGGCCACAACAGCGTCAGCACAAGCCAGATCGTGTTCACCGTCAGGAAGCCGAGCAGCGCGCCATGCGACAGGCGCCGCATGCCGAAGCGACCGACGAGCCGCGCATTGACGAAGGACGACAGCGCCATGAAGGCGGCGACGCCGGCAAAGGCGACGGGGAACCAGACGCCCAGCTCGTAGATGCCGACATAGATCTGCTGCGCGGAGTTGATGAAGCCGAACAGCCCCCCGAAGATGAAGGTGCTCGCCAGCGTGTAACAGAGCGCCACGCGATTTGTCAGGACGATGCGGAAACCGCCGAGGATTGAGCGCGCCGTGAAGGGGCGCACGTCCTCGGAATGCAGGGTCTCCGGCAGGCGGAGATACATCCACGCGCCGACGGCGATGGCCATCACCGCCATGAAGATGAAGATCAGGTGCCATTCGCCGAACAGCATCACCACCTGGCCGGTGCCCGGCGCCATCACCGGAACGACCATGAAGACCATCATGATGAGCGACATCACCTCCGCCATCGCGCGCCCGCCGAAGACGTCGCGGACGATGGAGACGGTGATGACGCGCATGGCGGCCGAACCGATGCCCTGGATGAAGCGCAGCGCCAGCAGCGCCGCGAAACTCGGCACCAGGATCGCGGCGAGCGAGGAGAGAATATAGACCGCAAGACCGAAGAACATCGGCGTGCGCCGGCCGAACCGGTCGGAGACCGGGCCGTAGAGCAACTGCGCGAAGGCGAAGCCGATCAGATAGGCCGAGATGACATATTGCCGGTGGTTCTCGTTCTCGACACCGAGGCTCGCGCCGATTTCCTGGAGGCCGGGAAGCATGATGTCGATGGCAAGCGCGTTGAGCGCCATGAGAAATGCCATGAGCGCAATGAATTCGATCTTGCCCATGCCCTTGAGGCGTTGGGCCGATTCGGGTGAAAGTCCAGACATATCAATGTGATCCTGAAAGAGATAAGGCGCCGCTGTTATGCGGCGCCTTTGAAAAGCCAGGGCCTCGAAAGACCTGTAAGCGTCAGGCTGCGCCCTTGACGGCAATACCCTGCCCCTGGAGATGGGACTGAAGCTCACCCGACTGGAACATCTCGCGCACGATATCACAGCCGCCGAGGAACTCGCCCTTGACGTAGAGCTGCGGAATGGTCGGCCAGTTGGAATAATCCTTGATGCCCTGGCGGATATCGGCGTCGGCGAGCACGTTGATGCCCTTGTAGTCCACACCCACATAATCGAGGATCTGCACGACCTGGCCGGAGAAACCGCATTGCGGGAATTCCGGCGTGCCCTTCATGAAAAGGACGACGTCGTTGGTCTTCACTTCGTTTGCGATGAAATCGTGGATGCCACTCATTGCAGTATTCCTTGGCAAGTCGGCTTCAAGGGCCGATGGGATGAACCATTTGTCCTAGATAACAACCTCGGGTGCCAAATGCCAGAAGCCCCCCGCAAAAAATGCGAGGGGCTTCCTTACCATATTGAGGGTGTTGCGCGTTAGCCGCGCTGGCTGCTGCGGCTTGCCGCCGTCCGGCGGCGGCTGACCTGCTTGCGGGTGCGCTTTGCCGGTTTCTTTTCCGGTTTCAGGGCGGCCTCGATGATATCGCCAAGGAGACCGCCGGATGCCTTCTTGCGGCGCGTCGCGCGCCGGGGCGAGGCCTTGCGAAGGCCGGTCTTCTTCAGCACCTCCTTGAGGGCTGCATCGACCACGCCGCTGACGAGTTCCTTGATGAGATCGGCCATGGCGGATCAGTCCGGTATGGAGGTCTGGAGCGCGAGGGCGTGCAGGATGCCGCCCATATTGCCCTTGAGGGCATCGTAGACCATCTGGTGCTGCTGCACGCGGGTCTTGCCGCGGAAGGCTTCCGCGACGACTTCGGCGGCGTAATGGTCGCCGTCGCCGGCAAGATCGCGGATGACCACCTTCGCTCCGGGAATGCCGGTCTTGATCAGGTCTTCGATATCGCCGGGTGACATAGGCATGTGGGACTCCCTTATCGTTATTCAGCGGCGGCCGCGGCATTGCCGTTGCCGTCCATGAAGTCAGGGAACCACGATTCATGGGTGTCGCGCAATTGCCCAATGGCGAGCGACAGGAGGCCATCCACGATGAGGGCGCTACCGCCGACCGTTCCGAGGCGCCGGAAGGGCACGCCGGCGCCTTCCGCATTGGCGCAGATGAAGTTGGCAAGATCGGCCGGAACGGCGATCACATAGCGGGCCTGATCCTCGCCGAAGAGCAGGGCATGGGCCGGGCCGTTGGCCTCGGAGAGATCGATCCGCGCGCCCTTGCCTGACGCCATGGCCATTTCCGCGAGCGCGACGGCAAGGCCGCCGGAGGAGATGTCGTGGCAGGCGGTGACCTGGCCGTTGCGGATGGCCGAGCGCACGAAATCGCCGTTGCGGCGCTCGGCGTGGAGGTCGACCTCCGGCGCGGGGCCGTCGACGATGCCGAGCACGTCGCGCAGATAGACGGACTGGCCGAGATGGCTGCCGTCGACGCCAATGAGGATCAGATGGTCGCCATCCGATGCGCCGCCAACCTTCGCCATGGCGGACCAGTCGGGCAGGAGGCCGACGCCGGCAATGGTGGGTGTCGGCAGGATCGCGATGCCGTTCGTCTCGTTGTAGAGCGAGACATTGCCCGAGACGATGGGGAAATCGAGCGCGCGGCAGGCTTCGCCGATACCCTCGATTGCTTTCACGAGCTGGCCCATGATCTCCGGCTTTTCCGGATTGCCGAAATTGAGGTTGTCGGTGGAGGCCAGCGGCTCGGCGCCGGTCGCGGTGATGTTGCGCCAGCATTCGGCGACGGCCTGCTTGCCGCCCTCGAACGGATCGGCCTCGACATAGCGCGGGGTGACATCCGAAGAGAAAGCGAGCGCCTTGGTGGCATGGCCTTCGACGCGCACGACGCCGGCATCGCCGCCGGGGATCTGCAGCGAGTTGCCCTGGATCAGCGTGTCGTATTGCTCATAGACCCAGCGTCGGCTCGACTGGTTCGGCGAGCCGACGAGCTTCAGCAACGCCTCACCGTAGTCGTCCGGCTCGGCGACGAGGTTCGCCGGCAGCGGCGCGGGCGTACCCGGTTCGCGCCAGGGGCGGTCGTATTCCGGCGCCTCGTCGCCCAGTTCCTTGATCGGCAGGTCCGCGACTTCCTCGCCCTGGTGCAGGATGCGGAAACGCAGGTCGTCCGTCGTCTTGCCGACCACGGCGAAGTCGAGGCCCCACTTGACGAAGATCGCCTTGGCTTCCTCCTCCTTCTCCGGCCGCAATACCATGAGCATGCGCTCCTGGCTTTCCGACAGCATCATCTCGTAGGCGGTCATGCGCTCCTCGCGCACCGGCACGAGATCGAGGTTCAGCTCGATGCCGAGGTCGCCCTTGGCGCCCATTTCGACGGCCGAGCAGGTAAGGCCGGCGGCGCCCATGTCCTGGATGGCGATGACGGCGCCGGTCTGCATCAGTTCGAGGCAGGCTTCGAGCAGGCACTTTTCGGTGAAAGGGTCGCCGACCTGCACGGTCGGGCGCTTCTCCTCGATGCTCTCGTCGAATTCGGCCGATGCCATGGTGGCACCGCCGACGCCGTCGCGACCGGTCTTGGCGCCGAGATAGACGACCGGCAGGCCGACGCCCTCGGCCTTGGAGTAGAAGATCGCGTCGGACTTGGCGAGGCCGGCGGCAAAGGCGTTGACGAGGATGTTGCCGTTGTAGCGCTGGTCGAATTCGACTTCGCCGCCGACGGTCGGCACGCCGAAGGAGTTGCCATAGCCGCCGACGCCGGCGACGACGCCGGAAACCAGATGGCGGGTCTTCGGATGGTTGGGTTCGCCGAAGCGCAGCGCATTCATCGCGGCGATCGGGCGCGCGCCCATGGTGAAGACATCGCGCAGGATGCCGCCGACGCCGGTTGCCGCGCCCTGGTAGGGCTCGATATAGGACGGGTGGTTGTGGCTTTCCATCTTGAAGACGACGCAGTCGCCGTCGTCGATATCGACCACGCCGGCATTTTCCCCGGGGCCCTGGATGACGCGCGGACCCTTGGTCGGCAGGGTGCGCAGCCAGCGCTTGGAGGACTTGTACGAGCAGTGCTCGTTCCACATGGCGGAGAAGATGCCGAGTTCCGTGAAGGTCGGCTCGCGGCCGATCAGCGAGAGGATGCGATCGTATTCATCCGGCTTCAGCCCGTGGGCGGCGATCAGCTCCGGGGTGATAGGGCGGGTGTTCGAAATGGTCATCGTCGCTCGTCTCGTCGGTGGAAGGCAGGTTTGCGGTCTCTTTAGCCTATGCCGCCCTGCAGTGCGACAGGAAAATGGCCGCGGGCCACAGGCGAGCGGGGCCTTCAGGCCGGGCTGTCATATCCCGTCGGGCCGTGGGTGATGAGGCTGCGCAGGCGCGTGAGGCCGGAGACGACATCCTCGCGGCTTTCCGGCGAGGAAAGGCTGATACGCGCGCGATGAAAGGTCTTCTCGGAGCGCCCCGCCTTGAACTCGTCCTCGTCGTCGATGAGGATGTGCTCGGCAAAGGCCGCCTGCCGGAAGGTGCCGGACAGCCAGGGATCCGGCAGCTTGAGCCAGAGGAAGGGGATGCGGGGGTGCGAATTGAAGTCCAGCCCGGCGAAAACCTCGCGTGCCCGCGCCTCGCGCGCGCCCACCTCCGCGCAGACCTGGCTGCGGATGGCATCGGCCGTACCCGAGAGCACCAACCGGGCGGCCACCTCGGCGAGCAGGTAGGGCAGGCCGC
>Ga0182742_1001897_pt1 | contig 25021 bp, 22 predicted proteins | sample eDN5th37CBELigMG_FD_128880 | JGI IMG/M metagenome (GOLD analysis project Ga0182742, IMG submission 128880) | Enriched Miracle-Growth compost microbial communities from Emeryville, California, USA - eDNA 5th pass 37_C BE-Lig MG (version 2)... ...
CCCGTCCTGCGGCAGCGGTTATGTGTACGACGGCCATTTCGCCGGCACCAAGATCCCCGGCTCGGGCGTGACGGCCGAACTGCTTGCGCAGGCGGGCGTGCGCGTGTTCAGCGAACACCAGTGGCGCGAAGCCCGGGACTGGCTGGCGCGCCTGGAGGCGGGCGACGGCGCTTAGCGCGCCGTTCCGTGGTCGGCCATGCAGGATTGCAGCATGCGGTTGTAGGTGTCGGCGCCCGCAGCCGTCGCCGCAGGGCCTGCCCCGGTGCATCAGTTGATCTTGATGTTGCGTTCCTTGACCAGGGTCTTCCACTGTGTGGTTTCCTTGGCCAGATGGTCGCGCAGTGCGTCCGGGCTGCTTCCGATAGACTCCGCGCCGATCGAATCCAGGGTTGCCTTCACCTTCGGTTCCACTAACGCATTGCGCATGGCTTCGTTCAGCCTGGCCACCACTTCCGGCGGGGTGCCGGCGGGGGCGAACGCCGCGAACCAGGGCATCAGTTCGTAGCCCGGCACGCCGGCTTCCCGCAGGGTCGGCACGTCAGGCAGGGCGGCGGAGCGCTTGGCCGTGGTGACGGCCAGCGCGCGCAGCTTGCCGCTGACGACGTGCGGCTTGGCGGACGTGATGCTGTCGAACATGTAGTCCACCTGGCCGCCCAGCAAATCCGCCACGGCCGGGCCGCTGCCCTTGTAGGGCACGTGCAGCATGTCGACGCCCGTCATCGATACGAAGAGTTCGCCCGCCAGATGGATCGACGTGCCCACGCCGGCCGAGGCGTAGGTGTAGTGGCCGGGCCGGGCTTTCGCCTTGGCGATCACGTCCTGCACGCTGGTCGCGCCGGTGCGGGCCGGATTGGTGACCAGTACGTTGGGCACCACGGCCAAGAGCGAGATAGGTGCGAAGTCCTTGATGGGGTCGTAGTTCAGGTCGGCGTACAGCGCCGGGTTGACGGCCATGCCGTTGGCCACGATCAGGATCGTGTAGCCGTCGGGCTTGGCGCGCGCGACCGAGGCCGCGCCAATGTTGCCGCCCGCGCCGGCGCGATTCTCGACGATGACTGACGTGTTCAGCTGCTTGCCCATGGATTCGCCCAGCGTGCGGGCGATGCTGTCCATGGCGCCTCCCGGCGGGAAGGGCACGATCCATTTGACCGGACGGTCAGGGTAGCCGTCGGCCAGCGCGGCGGACGCGCCGCCCAAGAGCGATAGGGCCAGGATGGCGCGGGCAAAGGGTTTGAATAGGTGGCGCATGGTCGTCTCCGTAGTGCATGAATTATTGTGGGTGCGCCCTTCGAGGCGGGCGCGGCCGGATGTCGCGTGTCTGCGGTCCGTCAGCGGTCCCGCCGGTAGAAATTCAGCTTGTCTTCGTCCAGCGTCAGCCCCAGGCCGGGGCCGTCGGGAAGTTCCAGTTCGAAATCGGCGTAGCGCGGCGGATTGACGACGATGTCGTCCTTCAGCAGCAGCGGACCGAACAGTTCGGTGCCCCAAGACAGGCGCGGCAGGCAGGCAAAGCCGTGCGCCGACGCGATCGATCCCACCGAGCCTTCCAGCATCGTGCCGCCGTATAGCGACATGCCGGCGGCATCGCCCACCGCCGCAGTGCGCAGCATCTCGTGCAGGCCGCCCGACTTGGCGATCTTCAACGCCAGCACGTCGGCCGCGCCTTGGCGCGCGATGTCCAGCGCGTCTTCCGGGCCATTTACGGCTTCGTCCGCCATGATCGGGACGACGAAGCGCGCGGCCAGCCGGGCCATCCCGGCCAGGTTGGCGCGGGCTATGGGTTGTTCGATCAGGTCCACGCCCGCCGCTTCCAGCCGCGCGATGGCGCCGGCCGCATCGGCCTCGTTCCAGGCCTGGTTCACGTCCACCGTCACGCGGGCGCGGTCGCCCAGCGCCTGCTTGATGCGCGACACGTGCGCCACGTCTTGCGACACGGCGCGGCGGCCCACCTTCAGCTTGAACGTGTTGTGGCGGCGGCTTTGCAGCAGCGACTCGGCTTCCTCGATGTCACGGGCGGTATCGCCGCTGGCCAGCGTCCAGAGCACCGGCAGACGGGGGCGCACGGCGCCGCCCAGCAGGGTCGACACCGGCACGTTCAGCCGCTTGCCCTGGGCGTCCAGCAGCGCGGTTTCCAATGCGGACTTGGCGAAGCGATTGCCGCGGGCCACCTTTTCCAGGTGCTGCATGGCCGCGTGGATGTTGGTGGCGTCCAGGCCGGTCAGTGCCGGAGCCAGATAGGTATCGATTGCCAGCTTGATGCCTTCGGGGCTCTCTTCACCGTAAGACAGGCCCCCAATGGTGGTGGCTTCACCGATGCCTTCGATGCCGTCGCTGCACGTCAGGCGCACGATCACGAGCGTTTGCCGCTGCATGACCGCCATGGCCAGTTGATGGGCGCGGATGGTGGGCAGATCCACCAGAATGGCCTGAACCGAGAGAATGCTTGGCAGATTCATACTTTTATTATCAGAAATGACATGACAGGGGCAGTATGACTTGCGCTTTCCGCTTGAGTCCAAGACTATATGGCTTCCTATTGATATCTATTGGGTATAAATATGCCATGCAACTTAGACACCTAAGATACTTCCAGGCAGTGGCGGAAGAGGGGAGCTTCACGCGTGCCGCCGCCCGGCTGCATATTGCCCAGCCGCCGCTGAGCCGTCAGATCCGCCAGTTCGAGGAAGAACTGGGCGTGCAACTGTTCGAACGCACTACCCGCGCCTTGCGGCTGACGGAAGCCGGGCGCTTCCTGCTGGAGCAATCGCGGCTGTTGACCGCCCGGCTGGAAGAAGTGCTGGAAGGCACGCGCCGTCTGGGGCAAACGCAGCGGCGCTGGTTCGGCATCGGTTTTGTTCCGTCGACCCTGTATGGCTTCGTGCCCGAGCTGATCCGTCAATTGCGCAGCGCCGATCCCAAGGTGGAAGTCGGCTTGGCGGAAATGACCACGCTGCCGCAATTGGAAGCGCTAAAAACAGGGCGCATCGATCTAGGTATCGGCCGGATCCTGCTGGATGATCCGGCGATCGAACGCCGGGTGTTGATGACCGAACCATTGATGGCCGCCGTGCCGCTGCATCATCCATTGGCGGCAATGGGCAGCGTGTCGGCGCAACGCCTGGCGCAGGAACCGTTCGTGCTGTATCCGGCGCGGCCGCGGCCGAACTTTGCGGACCATGTGCTGGGGCTGTTCCGCGCCGCGGGCTACGCGCTGCAGGTCGAACAGGAGGCCAACGAGCTGCAGACCGCGATAGGCCTGGTGGCCGCGGGCGTGGGCGTGTCAGTGGTGCCGGCCTCGGTGCAGCGCTTGCAACGGCAGGACGTGGCCCACGTGCGGATCGAAGGCGATGCGTTCGTGTCGCCGGTGATCGTGAGCTACCGCAAGGATGACCAGTCTGCGTTTTTGCAGCGCGCGCTGGCGCTGGCTGCGGGATTGGCAACCTAGTTGGTGTACTCGCGGCCTGCTGCCATGCAGGATTGCAGCATGCGGTTGTAGGTGTCCACCGAGACCTGCGTTGTCCATTGCGAGATGTGCGCCGGGTCGTAGCCGCTCTGGTTCATGGCCCAGCGCTGGCAATCGCTGCTGGCGCCGGCCTGGGGCGAGCCCATGGGCGCGGCCTGTTCGTATTGCGGCGGCGGGATGTATTGCGGCTGCTCGGGAGGCTGATATTGCGGCGTCTCGTACACCGAGTCCGGATAGGTCGGCGCGCCGTAGACCGGCGGGGTGGTATAGCCCACGCCCGGCGCATAGACGCCGGCCTGCGCGTAGGAAGGCCCCGAGTCCGCCGCCAGCAGCAGGCCGATCGCGGCCAGCGCGAACGCGCCGCCCACCCACCAGCCGTCGGAGCTGCTTCCGCCGCCGCCGTGATAGTGGTGATAACCGCCGCCGTAGCCGCCATAGCCGCCGTGGTGGCCGCCGCCCCAATAACCGCCGCCGTGCCTGCCGCCGGCCAGCGCGGGCGCGCTGACCACCGCCAGCGCCAAGGCCAGCGCCGTGGCGCGGACCGAAAACCGATTCATGATTCTGCTCCTGGATCGCCCCGGCCGGCATGGCGCGCGGCAAGAGGCAACATGAATACTTTACTGCTGCGCGGGCGTCACGGGTTGTCGCAAGCGCTACCGGGATTTCAAGCCGTTTCAGGGCCGCGGGCGCGGCGTCAGGGGCGGTTGCGCGCTGTTGCATGAGCGCGACTCGCCGGCCCGCAGGCGCACCTGCGCGCGCGGCTCGATACCGTCAGGCTCGCGGTTCATGGTTTCGTAGGTTTCATAGCCGGTTTTTTCCACGCACCAGTTCCAGAAGTAGGTCTGCGCGCCGTGCAGCATCATCGATTCCGCGCGCCATTCGCGGATCGCGGGAAACGCCGCCGCGCCGTCGGCGGCGCTGCGCGTTTCGTTGCGAAAGCGTTCGCGGCCGTAGGGGTATGCGCTGCTGATTAGCACCACGCGGGCATCCGCCACGGGCCGCTCGGCCTCGTCCAGCACGGTAAGGCGCGCTTCGGGTTGCAGGGTCTTGTAGACGGGGTAGGGAACGCAGCCGGCGCTGGTGAGCGCGAGGGCAAGAACGGGGGCGGCGGGCAGGATGCGTAACGGCAATCTCATCGGCTGGCCGGACGGCGGTCCGGTAGGGGGTTGGCAGTGGCTAAAACTGTTGATAGGTAGTATTTTCTCGCGATGATCACGTTACCACCTTCTCCTGCGTCGCAAGACGAGCGTCTCACCAAAGGCAAGCGCACCCGGCTGCAGCTTCTGGCGGTCGCGGCGGCGGAGTTCGCGCAACGCGGGTTCCAGCACACCCGGATCAGCGACATCGTCGCCCGCGCCGGCGTGACGCAGCCGGTCTTCTACCAGTACTTCAGCAGCAAGCAGGCCGCGTACGACGAGCTGGTGGACATGTTCATGCAGCGCTTGCGCCAGGCCATCGGCCAGGCGCGCCTGCCGGACGACCTGCCCGAGGCCGAACTGGCCGGCCGCATCCGCCAGGGCGTGGGCGGGCTGCTGGACATCCTGCAGGAAGATCCCAACCTGACCCGCATCGGCTTCTTCCAGGCGGCGTCGGCCGAGGCCCTGAAGGACGAACTGGTGGCGATGCTCGCCGACAACGTGCGGGCCGAGCAGCAGGCGGGCCTGTTGCGCACGCAGCCGCGCGCCGACTGGTTCGCGCAGTCGCTCATGGGCATCATCGAACGCTTCACCCGCCAGACCCCCGACGCCGAACAGCGCGAGCGCCTGGCGGACTTCATCACGGACCTGCTGCTGGAAGGCATGCGAATACGGCTGCCGCCCCAGCCCGCCTCCTAGCAGGAGGCTTTTTTTTCGTCCGTGGACGGCCGCGGGGAGCGCGCCGGCTGGACGAAATGCTCACACTTCGTCGGACAGCCTGATCGCCATACTCAAGGCGATGGGCCTGCGCCTGGCGGTCCAGCCGCTGTCGGCGGCGCGGTCCGCGCCCTGAGTTCAGCGCGCCAGCGCCGGCGTGCCGCCCGCGCCGAGGTCCCAGTACAGTCCTGTCATCAATCCGAGCGCCTGGCGCAGCAGCTCCGGCGGCAGGTGTTCGTTGGGCGCGTGCTGGGAGCAGCCCGGATAGGAATGCGGCACCCAGATCGTGCGCAGGCCCAGCACGTCGGTGAAGATGTCGTTGGGCAGCGAGCCGCCCAGGTTGGGCAGCACCGCGGCCTTGACGCCGGCGGTGCGCTCCAGCGATTCCACCGCCCAGCGCACCCACGGGTCTTCCGGGTCGATGCGGGTGGCGCGGAACATGCTTTCGCGGGTGAGCGCGATCTGGACCATGGGAAAGCCCTGGCGGTCCAGGTGGCGGCGCAGGGCGGGGATGAGTTCGTCGGGGTTCACGCCGACCACGAAGCGCAGCTGGCAGCGCGCCCAGGCGCGCGGCGGGATGGCGTTGACGGGGGTGTCGGGGTTGCCGGTCTTGTAGGCCAGCACTTCGAACGAGCACCAGCCGAACACGCGTTCGGCCGGCGACAGGCCGGGCTCGCCCCAGCCGGGTTCGATCTCCGGGCCGTCGGCGCCGCCGTCGACCTGGCAGTCGGCCAGGGCGCGGCGCACCGCCGGCGGCAGTTCCGCGGGCACCCATTCCGGCACGCGGATCTGGCCGGTGGGCGAGACCAGCGTGGAAATCGCGTGCGCCAGCTGGATGCCGGGGTTGGAGATCAGCCCGCCCCAGTTGCCCGAATGATGGCCGCCGGCGCGCGCCTCGATGCTGAGGTCGAAGTTCAGGCTGCCGCGCGCGCCCAGGAATACCGTGGGCCGCTCGGCGCTCAGGCGCGGCCCGTCGGAGGCGATGAGCAGGTCGGCCGCGAGCAGATCGCGGTGCGCTTCGCACAGTTCGCGCAGGCCCATGGAGCCGGTTTCCTCGCCCATCTCGATCAGGTATTTGGCGTTGAATCCCAGCCGGCCGCGCGTCTCCAGCACCAGCCGCAGCGCCTCCATATTGATGCTGTGCTGGCCCTTGTTGTCGGCGATGCCGCGGCCGTACCAGCGGCCTTCGGATTCGGTCAGGCCCCAGGGCGACAGGCCTTGCTTCCATTCCCGCTCCAGCCCGCGTATGACGTCGCCGTGGCCGTAGCCCAGCACGGTGGGCAGGGCGGGGTCTTCGATGCGCTCGGCGTACAGGAACGGCGCCAGCGCCTTGGGATGCGTCAGCGTGCGGCAGGTGAAGCCCAGGGCTTCGAAGGCCGGCCGGATTTCGGCGTCCAGGTAGTCGGCCAGCACGGCCGCGCGTTCGGGGTTCTGGCTTTCGGTGGGCATGGCCAGGCGGCGCGCCAGCAGCGCGCGGAAGGCGCCGGAATCGAAGCATTGCTGGGCCTGGGCGAGGGCGTCTGCGCGGGTCATGATGGGCGGGCTCCATGCTGGGGATCGGAAGGATAGAGATGGCAGGCCACCAGGGCCTGCCCGCGCTGCGCCAGCGCGGGGCGTTCGGTCTTGCACTGGTCCATCGCATGCTGGCAGCGCGGGTGGAACGGGCAGCCCGCCGGCGGGCGCAGCGGATCGGGAAAAGACAGGCCCAGGCCCATGTCGGGGATGCCCAGGCCCGGCTCGGGCGTGAGCACCGAGGCCAGCAGCGCCTGGGTGTAGGGATGGCGCGGCTCGTGGAACAGGCGGGCGGTGGCGGCGGATTCCACCACCCGGCCCAGGTACATCACGGCCACGTGGGTGGCGATGTGCTCCACCACGGCCAGGTTGTGGCTGATGAAGACATAGGTCAGGTTGAATTCGCGCCGCAGGTCCATCAGCAGGTTCAGGATCTGGGCCTGCACCGACACGTCCAGGGCCGAGGTGGGCTCGTCGCAGATGACGATTTCGGGATGCATGACCAGCGCGCGCGCGATGGCCACGCGCTGGCGCTGGCCGCCGGACAACTGCCCCGGCGTGTTGTGCGCCAGGCGCGGCGGCAGGCCCACGCGCTCCAGCATTTCGATGGCCTTGTGCTGCCTGGGGTTGGCGATGCCGTGCACTTCCAGCGGCAGCGAGACGATGGAGGCGATGGTGCGCCGCGGGTTCAGCGAGGAGTACGGGTCCTGGAACACCGGCTGCACGCGGCGCGCCAGCGCGCGCCGGTCCAGGCCGCGGATGTCCTGGCCGTCGAGCCGCACCGCGCCCTCGGTGGGCGGCGTCAGCCCCAGCAGCATGCGGGCCAGCGTGGACTTGCCGCAGCCCGATTCGCCGACGATGCCCAGCACCGCGCCGCGCTCGACCGCCAGGTCCACGCCGTTGACCGCGTGCAGGGTGCTGCGCGGGCGGAACATGCCGGCGCGCACCGAGAACTGGCGGCTGACGCCATCGGCTTGCAGCAACGCGCTCATGCCCGGCCTCCCTCTGGATGCAGCACGCAGCGCCAGCGCTGCCCCGTGTCCAGGCCATGCACCGGCACCGCCTGGCGGCAGCGCGGCTGCGCATGGGGGCAGCGTTCGAAAAAGGCGCAGCCTTCGAGCTCGCCCACCAGCGCCGGCACCACGCCGGGGATGGTGCCCAGCGCCGCGCCCGGCGGCGTGCGTCCGGGCACGGGGATGCAGCCCAGCAGCCCCTGGGTATAGGGATGGCGGGGCGCGGCGAAGAGTTCGGCCACCGGCCCTTCCTCGACGATCTGGCCGGCGTACATGACGGCCACCTGCCGCGCGATGCGCGCGACCACGCCCAGGTCGTGGGTGATCAGCACCATGGCGATGCCCAGCTCGGCCTGCAGCTCGGCCAGCAGCCGCAGGATCTGCGCCTGGATGGTGACGTCCAGCGCGGTGCTGGGCTCGTCGGCGATCAGCAGTTCGGGCCCGCACATCAGCGCCATCGCGATCATCACGCGCTGGCGCAGCCCGCCGGAAAGCTGGTGCGGATACTGGCCCAGCCGCTGCGCGGCCGAGGCGATGCCGACCTTCTCCAGCAATTCGACCGCGCGGTCGCGCGCCTGCCGCTGGCCCGCCTTGCAGTGGTGGACATAGTGTTCGGTCAGCTGGTCGCCGATGGCGTAGGCGGGGTTGAGCGCCGTCATGGGCTCCTGGAAGATCATCGCCATCTTGCTGCCGCGCAGCGCGTTGACGCGGCGCGCGCGGGCGGCCGACAGATCCTCGCCCAGCACGGCCAGGCGCCGCGTGCGGCGCTGGGCGGCCTTGGGCAGCAGGCCCATGATGGCCAGCGAGGTCATGGACTTGCCGCAGCCCGATTCGCCGACCAGGCACAGCGTTTCGCCGCGCCTGACCTGGAAGGACACGTCGCGCACCGCATGCAGCGGTCCGCGCGGCGTGGCGATGTCGACAGTCAGCCCCTGCACGTCGAGGACGATATCCGTGCCGCTCATCTCAGGACCTCTCTTCCGGCGCGAGGAGCTGGTGCAGCCCGTCGCCGGCCAGGTTGATGGCGAAGATCAGCAGCGCCAGCGCGGAGCCGGGTATGGCGATCAGCCAGAACGAGAAGAACATATAGGCCTTGGCCTCCGAGATCATCAGGCCCCAGGACGGCAGCGGCGGCTGCACGCCCAGGCCCAGGAACGACAGCGAAGCCTCCAGCAGGATCGCGCTGGCCGCCTCCAGCGTGGCGATCACGATCAGCTGCGGCACCACGTTGGGCAGCACTTCGCCGCGCACGATGCGCCAGGTGGAGGCGCCGGCGGCCTGCGCCGCGGCCACGTATTCCAGCGAGCGGACCTGCTGGGTGGCGCTGCGCATGACGACCGCGTAGCGGTCCCACTTGAGCAGCCCCAGCACCAGGATCACCACCCACAGCGAACCGCCGACGATGGCCACCGTGGCCAGCGCCACCAGGATCACGGGCATGGACAGGCGGGTGGTGATGAGGAAGGACACGGCCATGTCGGTCTTGCCGCCGAAGTAGCCGGCCGCCATGCCCAGGGCGGTGCCGATCAGGCCGGAGATCAGCGCCACGCTGACGCCGATCAGCAGCGAGATACGCGCGCCGTAGAACAGGCGCGAGAGATAGTCGCGGCCCAGCTGGTCGGTGCCCAGCGGATGCAGCCAGGTGCCCTTGGCATACCAGACCGGCGGCGCGGTGCGGTAGGCGAGGTCCTGGTAATACGGATCATGCGGCGAGATCCATGGCGCCAGCAGCGCGATCAGCACGATGGCCAGCAGGATGCCGCCGCCAGCAAGCAGCGCCTTGTTGCGCCGTAGCCGCCGCCAGCGCAGGGCGGAGACGGACAGTTCCGGGGGCGCGGCGGGCACGGCGGGAGTAAGGATGGGCGCGCTCATGTCAGGACACCCGGATGCGCGGATCGAGCCAGGCGTTGGCGATATCGGAGGCCAGCGTCAGCAGCACGTACAGCACGGACAGCAGCAGCACGATCAGCTGCATCACCGGATAGTCCTTGTAGGTGATGCTCTGGTAGGCCAGGTAGCCCAGGCCGTCCAGCGCGAAGATGGTCTCGATGACCACCGAGCCGCCCAGCAGGTAGCCCAGTTGCACCGCCGCCAGCGCCACCACCGGCACGATGGCGTTGCGCAGCGCGTGCTTGAAAACGATCTTGCGCGCCGGCAGGCCCTTGGCCCGCGCGGTGCGGATGTAGTCGGCGGCCAGCACCTCGATCATGCCGGCGCGGATCAGCCGCATGAAGGCCGGCGCCACGTAATAGCCCAGCGCGATGGCCGGCATCACGAAGTGCTGCCAGCTGCCGCTGCCCGAGACCGGCAGCAGGCGCAGCGTGATCGAGAACAGCATGATGAGGATCAGCGCGAAAAAGAAATTCGGCAGCGCCTGGCCCAGCACCGCCACGGCCAGGCAGAAACGGTCGACCAGGCTGTCCTTGTACAGCGCGGCCAGCACGCCCAGCGGAATCGACACCAGCAGCGCGAAGCCCAGCGCGGCCAGGCCCAGCATCAGCGTGGTCTCCAGCTTGGACAGGATCAGCGGCCCGGCCTCGGTCTTGAAATACACCGAGGTGCCGAAGTCGCCCTGCAGGATGTGCCAGAGCCAGTCCGCATACTGCACGGCCAGCGGCCGGTCCAGGCCGTAGGTCTTGCGGATCATTTCGATGTCGGCCTGGCGCGCGCCTTCGCCGGCCAGCGCCAGCGCCGGGTCGCCCGACAGGTGCAGCAGCAGGAACGCCAGGATCGAAACCGTCAGCGCCACCAGCAGCGCCAGGCCCAGGCGCCTGATCGTGAAATAAAGCATAGGACTCAGCCTCTTTCGCTTCCGTCTGCGATGCGTGCCGCCGGAACCGCCCGGCGGCGCGCGCCTCTTACTTCCAGCTCATGTCCCAGAAGCGCACCAGTTCATCCGAATACGGTTTGAAGTTCACGTCCTTGGTGGCGACGTAGTAGGCCGGCAGCGTCCAGAGCGGCACCGCGTAGGCCTTTTTGGCGATCAGGTCCAGCGCCTCTTTGTAGGCCGCCTTGCGGGCCTCGGCGTCTATGGTGTGGTCGCCCTTGTCGAGCAGGTCGCGCACCTGCGGGTCGCGGGTGATGTCGTCGTTGCCGAACGAGAAGTACACCGGCGTGGAGGCCGACACGTCGTTGACCAGGTTGGAGCCCCAGGTCTGGTGCGTGAGCGAGGCCTTGCCGGCGCGGATCATGTCGCGCATGGCCGCGTACTGCAGGAAGTTCAGCTTGGCGCGTATGCCCACCGCCTGCAGGTAGTTGATGATCGCTTCGGTCTGGTTGCGCTCGCGGTAGGCCACGATGTCGATGTCGAAGCCGTTGGGATAGCCGGCCTCGGCCAGCAGCTTCTTGGCCTGGGCCGGGTCGTACTTGTAGACCGGCGCGCCTTCCTGGGTACAGCCCACCTGCGACGGCGTGCAGATGGTGTTGATGAGGCCGCCGCCTTCGCCCACGATGTTCTTCAACATGGATTCGCGGTCGATGGCGTGGATGATGGCGCGGCGAACCCGCTCGTCCTTGAGCTGCGGCGCCGGCGTGCCTTCCAGGATGTTCATCTGCATGAACACGATGCGCATGGTGTTGCCCGTGACCATCTGCAGCTGGGGCATGGAGCCCAGCTGCTCGGCCTGGTCCTTGGGCACGCTCATGATCAAGTCTTCGCCGCCCGAGATGACTTCGGCCATCTGCGTCTGGCGGTCGGGTATGAAGCGGATGACGACCTTGCCGATCTTGGGCTGCGCCTTGGGCGAATCCTTGAAGTAGTCGGCGTTGCGCTCCAGCGTGATGGACTTGCCGGGCTGGTAGTCCACCACCTTGTACGGGCCCGAACCCACCGGCTTGGCGTTCATGCCCTTGGGGCCGACTTCCTGGTAGTACTTGGCGGGATGGATGGCGGCGGTGGTGGACAGGTATTCCTTGGCGCCCGGGAAGGGCTCCTTGGTGGTCAGGCGCACCTTGTACTTGTCGATCTTCTCGACCTTGTCGATCCACGCAACGTTCTGCTGCGTCACGGCCTTGTTCTTGGGGTCGGCCACGTAGTTCAGGGTGTACACCACCGAGTCGGCGTCGAACTCCTCGCCGTTGTGGAATTTGACGCCCTGGCGCAGTTCGAACTCCATGGTCTTGTCGTCGACCTGCTTCCAGCTCTTGGCCAGCTGCCCCTTGTACTCGTTGGTGACCGGGTCGCGGTAGAGCAGGGTGTCCCAGACGTTGGCGGCGATGATGACGCCGATGCGCACGTTGTTGAAGTACGGGTCCACGCTTTCGGGCGCCTGGTCGTAGGCCATGCGCAGGGTGTCGTCCTTCTTGCCGGCCAGGGCCGGCTGGGCGAGGACGGCGGCGCAGGCCAGCCCGGCGGCCAGGATCGCGAACCTGGGACGGCGGTGAGACGGGAGTGAAGCAGGAACGATACGAGGGGGGACGCGGTAATCGGCCATGGCGAGGCTCCTGTGGAAGTCACTGCACGTACTGCGTATCTGCTGCGTGTCCGGGCGGGCGGTTCAGCCGGAATCCGGTGCGGGCGGCTGCAAGGTCCTGAGGGCGGCGTCGCACTTGCGCTGCAGGTGCTGGCGCATGATGCCGGCCAGCCGGTCGGCGTCGCGCGCCTCCAGCGCCTCGGCCATTTCGATGTGCTCGCGCATGGCCAGGTCCCACTTCTGGCGGTTTTCGTTGGACACGAAACGCAGGTTCTGGATGCGCGCGTTCTGGGCGTCGTACAGCTGCTTGAGCAGGCCGTTGTGCGAGGCCAGGCTGATGCGCTCGTGGATCTCGCGGTTGAGGCGGAAATACGAGGGCAGGTCGCGGCGCGCGTGGCTGGCCATCATCTCGTAGGTCAGCGCCCGGATCTCGGCGATCTCCAGGTCGGTGGCCCGTTCGCAGGCCAGCCGGCAGGACATGGCTTCCAGCCCGCCGATGACTTCGAAGGCTTCGCGGATATTGGCTTCGGACAGCGCCACCACCTGGGCGCCGCGGTTGGGTTCGATCTGCACCAGCCCTTCGGCGGCCAGCAGGCGGAAGGCCTCGCGCAGCGGCGTGCGCGACACGCCCAGCAGGTCGCACAGCGCCCGTTCGTTCAGGCGCGAGGCCGGCGGGAATTCGCCCTGGATGATGCGCTCGCGCAACTGCCCGGCCACCGTGGCCGGCAGCGTGCGGCTGGCGCCGGACAACTGCGCCGCGGGCGCGGGGTCGGCGTCGGGTAGGCTAAGCGCGCTGCTCATTGGTATACAAAAATTCCCCTGTTTTTCCGCACTATAAACCTGCTTTCCCCGCGGCCTGATGGGTGTATACCCTAGGTTAATTACGTAAAAACAATGGGATAGAGTGACGCATGCCGTAGGTCCGCACGCCGGGCATACGCTGTTCGTTTGCCGGGCTTTTCGTTGGTATACAAAAACTATTCCATCTGGGGTGACATATGTTCAGCCTGAACCCGCACTCATCCGGCCGCCACTTCCTGCAGATTCCGGGCCCCACCAACGTGCCCGACCGCGTGCTGCGCGCCATCGACCAGCCCACCATCGACCACCGCGGGCCGGTCTTCGGCGCGCTGGGCCTGGAGGTGCTGGCCGGCATCCGGCAGGTGTTCCAGACGCAGGGGCCGGTGGTGATCTATCCGTCCTCGGGCACCGGCGCCTGGGAGGCCGCGCTGGTCAACACGCTGTCGCCGGGCGACCGGGTGCTGATGGCCGAGACCGGGCATTTCGCCAGCCTGTGGCGCAAGCTGGCGGGGCGGCTGGGCCTGGAGGTCGACTTCCTGGTAGGCGACTGGCGCCATCCGGCGGACCCGGCGGCCATCGGCGCGCGCCTGGCCGCCGACGCGCAGCACCGCATCAAGGCCGTGTGCGTGGTGCACAACGAAACCTCCACCGGCGTGACCAGCGACGTGGCCGCGGTGCGCGCGGCCATCGACCGCGCCGCGCATCCGGCGCTGCTGATGGTGGACACGATCTCGTCGCTGGGCTCCATCGACTACCGCCACGACGAATGGGGCGTGGACGTGACGGTGGCGGGTTCGCAGAAAGGCCTGATGCTGCCGCCCGGCCTGTCGTTCAACGCCGTCAGCGCCAAGGCGCTGGCCGCGGCCGACACGGCGCGCCTGCCGCGCTCGTACTGGGATTGGCGCGAAATGCTCGGGCCCAACGAACGCGGCTACTTTCCGTACACGCCCTCGACCAATCTGCTTTACGGCCTGCACGAAGCGCTGGCCATGCTGCGCGAGGAAGGCCTGGCGCAGGTCTACGCGCGCCACCGCCGCCATGGGCAGGCTACGCGCCTGGCGGTGCAGGCCTGGGGGCTGGAGCTGTTGAGCCTGGACCCGGCCGCGCACAGCCCGGCCCTGACCGCGGTGCTGATGCCGCCCGGGCACAGCGCCGACGCCTTGCGCAAGGCGGTGCTGGAGCGCTACGACATGTCGCTGGGGCAGGGCCTGGGCAAGCTGGCCGACCGCGTCTTCCGCATCGGCCATCTGGGCCATTTCAATGACCTGACGCTGTGCGGCGCGCTGGCCGGCGTGGAGATGGGCCTGGCCGCGGCCGGGGTGCCGCATCGCGCCGGCGGCGTGCAGGCCGCCATGGAATTCCTGAAATCGCAACCATAACGAGGCAAGCAATGAACACCCTCATGCAGCAGGCGATCCAGTTCGCCAACGACCATGAAACCGCCTGGGACCGCAGCGTCGACGGCGTCTTCGGCGTGCACCTGAACGATCCGCCGCCCTGGAACCGCCTGCTGGGCCCCATCCACGACCGCGGGCCGGTCTCGGGCGTGGTGGTGGTGGACGGCAAGACCGTCGCCGAGTGGGGCGAGCCCGAGCGCGCCGACCTGACCTTCAGCGTGGCCAAGCTGTACCTGGCGATCCTGGCTGGCGTGGCGCATGACCGAGGCCTGCTGCCGGACGTGGACGAGCCGGTCGGCAAGCGCGTGCCCGGCATCGGCTTCGACAGCGGCCAGAACGCCGACATCACCTGGCGCCACCTGCTGCAGCAGACCAGCGAATGGGAGGGCGAGCGCTTCGGCGTGTCCGACCAGGCCGACCGCTACCGCGCCGTCACCTTCGGCGTGCCGCCCGACGGCAAGAAGGGCGACGCGCGGCCCTTGCAGCGCCCCGGCACGTACTGGGAATACAACGATGTGCGCATCAACCAGCTGTCCTATGCGCTTCTGCACCTGTTCCGCAAGCCGCTGCCCGAGGTTTTCCGCGAGGCGGTGATGCGCCCGATCGGCGCGAGCGAGAACTGGCGATGGGTGGGCTACGACAACGCCTGGGTCGAGATCGACGGCCAGCGCATGCCCTCGGTGCCGGGCGGCTCGCACTGGGGCGGCGGCATGTCGATCAGCGCCCGCGACCAGGCGCTGATCGGCCAGATGCTGCTCAACGGCGGGCGCGCCAACGGCCGCCAGGTGCTGTCGGAAGATTGGATACGCGCCATGCGCACGCCCTGCGACATCGCGCCGTACTACGGCTACCTGATCTGGCTGAACCACGAAGGCCGCGTGTTCCCCAGCGTGCCGGCCTCCAGCTTCTTCGGCGTGGGCGCGGGCAGCTCGTTCACCTGGGTCGAACCGGAACGCAAGATGGTCGTGATCGTGCGCTGGCTGGATTCGGCCCACGCCGACGCCTTGTTCGGCAGGATACTGGCGGCGGTGGACGCGGGCGGGGCGTGACGGGGCCGCGGCGCGCATAATCCGGGGTATGGTGTATCCAACCCCCCACAACCCAAGGAATCCACTCATGAACTACCGCCGGCTGGGCAGCAGCAATCTCCGGGTATCGCCGTTGTGCCTGGGCACCATGATGTTCGGAGAGCAGACGCCCGACGAGGAGGCCGCGCGCATCGTCGCCTCGGCGCGCGACCGCGGCCTGAATTTCATCGACACCGCCGACGTCTACAACGGCGGGCGCTCGGAAGAAGTGGTGGGCCGGCTGCTGGCCGGGCAGCGCCACGACTGGGTGCTGGCCAGCAAGATCGGCAACGCCGTGGGCAAGGGCCCGAACCAGTCGCATTATTCGCGCCAATGGCTGATCCGTGGCGTCGAGGCCAGTCTGGTGAGGCTGGGCACCGACTTCCTGGACATCCTCTACCTGCATCGCGACTATCACGAGGAAAACCTCGAAGAAGCGCTGTGGGCGCTGGGCGACCTGATCCGCGCGGGCAAGCTGCGCAGCTACGGGCTGTCGAACTTCCGCGGCTGGCGCATCGCCGAGGTGATGCGCCTGTGCGAACGCATGGGGGTGCCGCAGCCGGTGGTGTGCCAGCCGTACTACAACATGCTCAACCGCGGCCCCGAGGTCGAGATCCTGCCGGCCTGCGGCCATTACGGCCTGGGCGTGGTGCCCTACAGCCCGATCGCGCGCGGCGTGCTCACCGGCAAGTACCTGCCGGGCCAGGCGCCGGCCGCCGATACCCGCGCCGGGCGCGGCGACTCCCGCATCCTGGCCACCGAGTTCCGCGAGGAGTCGCTGCAGATCGCGCAGAAGCTGGTGGCGCACAGCGCCGCGCGCGGCGTGCAGGCGGGGCATTTCGCCACCGCCTGGGTGCTGGCCAACCCCATCGTCACCGCCGTCATCGCCGGGCCGCGCACGCTGGCGCAGATGGAGGACTACTACGCCGCGCTGGACGTCGCCATCACGCCCGAGGACGAGGCCGTGGTCAACGGCTGGGTGACCCCGGGGCACGCTTCATCGCACGGCTACAACGACCCCAACTATCCGTTCTACGGCCGGCCCGTGGCGGCCGGCTGAAGCGCGCGCGCGGCGGCGTCCTCGTCGGGCTGCTTGCCGCGCCCGATGAGCCACGCGCACGCCGCCGACACCACGCCCGAGAACAGCACGTACAGGCAGATCAGCCAGGGCTGGCCGCCGCCGGCCTTGAGCAGCGCGGTGGCGATGATGGGCGTGATGCCCGAGGCGAAAATGCCCGAGAACTGGTAGACGAAGGAGATGCCGGTGTAGCGCACCCGGGCGTCGAACAGTTCGCAGAACAGCGCCGCCTCCGGCCCGTACACGGCCGCGTACAGGATGCCGAACGGGATAATGATGGCCACCCAGATCAGCACCGCGCTGCCCTGGCTGTTGAGCATCAGCCAGAAAGCGGGAAACGAGGCCAGCGCGGTGATCAGCGAGCCCCAGAAATAGACGCGCGTGCGCCCGACGCGGTCCGACAGGCGGCCGAAGAACGGGATGAAGAAGCACATGACCAGGGCCGCGGCCATCACGCCGATCAGCGCCTCGGTGCGCGTGATCTTCACGGTCTGCGTGAGATACGAGATCGTGAATACGCCGAACACGTTGAAGAACACCCCGTCGATGTAGCGCGCGCCCATGCCCTTGAAGACGTTGCCCGGAAAGCGCCGGAACATGTCTGCGAAAGGGATGCGGCTTTCGGCGTTGTTCTTCTTGACCGCGGCGAACTCCGGCGTTTCCTTGATGTTCAGGCGGATGTACATGCCCACCAGCACCATCACCGCCGACAGCAGGAAGGCGACGCGCCAGCCCCAGGCCATGAATTGCGCGTCGGTCAGCAGGGTGGACAGCAGGGCCACCGTGCCCGAGGCCAGGCACAGCCCGATGGCCAGGCCTATCTGCGGCAGCGACGCATACAGCCCTTTCTTGCCGGGCGGCGCGTATTCGTAGGCCATCAGCACCGCGCCGCCCCATTCGCCGCCCAGCCCGATGCCCTGGAACACGCGCAGCAGCAGGAGCAGGATGGGCGCCCAGATGCCGATGCTGTCGTAGGTGGGCACCAGGCCGATCAGGAAGGTGGCCACGCCCATGATCATCAGGGTCATGACCAGCATGCTTTTCCTGCCGATGCGGTCGCCGAAGTGGCCGAAGATCAGCCCGCCCAGCGGCCGGGTGACGAAGCCGACCGCGAACGTGGTGTAGGCCAGCATGGTGGAGACCAGCGGGTCCCCGGCCGGGAAATATAGCTTGTTGAACACAATGCCTGCGACGACGCCGTACAAGAAAAAGTCGTACCACTCGATGGTGGCGCCGATCAGCGACGCGGCGACGACCCGGCGCACCGCGGCTTCGTTCTGCTTGGCCATGTCTAATCTCCTTTGGTGTGGCGGCCGGCCCGTCTGCGCGGGCCTGGGCCGTGGGTGTCAGGCGGCGGCCTGCAGCGTCTGCGGATGCGCCTGGGTATGCTCCTGCAAAATGAAATCGGCCGCGCGCTCGGCCAGCATGACTGCGGGCACGTTGGTGTTGCCGGAAACCAGCGTCGGCATGATGGAACAGTCCACCACCCGCAGCCCCGCCACGCCATGCACGCGCAGCTGCGCGTCGACGACCGCCAGGGGATCGCTGCGCGGCCCCATCTTGGCGGTGCCGCTGGGGTGGAAGATGGTGGCCCCGTACTCGCGGCAGAAATGCAGGATCTCGTCGTCGCTGCGCACCTCGGGCCCGGGGCGGAATTCGCGCTTCATCATCGCCGCCAGCGGCGCCGTGGCGGCCAGCCGCCGCGCGTACTTGACCGCCGCCACCGTCATGCGGCGGTCCAGTTCGGTGGACAGGTAGTTCGGCTGCATGGACGGCGCCTCGAAGGGATCGGCGCTGCGCAGGCGCACGCGCCCGCGCGACGAGGGGCGCAGATGGCATACCGAATAAGTGCAGCCCGAGAACGGGTGCACCTTGCCGCCGGCCATGTCGGCCGACAGCGTGGCGAAATGGAACTGGGTGTCGGGCGTGAGGCTGGCCGGATCGACCCGGCAGAACAGCCCGCCCTGGTTGATGCCCACGGCCAGCGGTCCGCCGCGCAGCAGCAGCCATTCCAGGCCCATGCGGATGCGGCCGGGCAGCGTGCGCAGCTGGTCGTTGGTGGTGATGGGACGCGTGGTTTCGTAGATCAGCCGGATCTGCAGGTGGTCCTGCAGGTTCTCGCCCACGCCGGGCAGGTCGCGCACCACGCCGATGCCGAACTGGCGCAGCAGCGCGGCCGGCCCCACGCCGGAGAGCTGCAGCAGCTGCGGCGACTGCAGCGCGCCGGCGCACAGTATCACTTCGCGGCGCGCGCGCACGGTGCGCACCTGGCCGTGCTGGCGGTAGCGCACCCCGCAGGCGCGGGTGCCCTCGAACAGAATGGCCATGGCGTGCGCGTCGGTTTCGATGCGCAGGTTGGCGCGGCCTTGGGCGGGACGCAGGTAGGCGACGGCGGTGGAGCAGCGCCGGCCGTTGCGGGTGGTGAGCTGGTAGTAGCCCACGCCTTCCTGTTCGCCGGTATTGAAATCGTCGACCTGGGCAATGCCCAGGTTCTGCGCGGCGGCGATCAGGCCCTGCACCAGCGGATGCGGGGTCTTGATGGAGGTGGCGTTGAGCGGGCCGTCGGTGCCGCGCGTGGGGCCGGGGCCGAGGTCGTTGTTTTCGAGCTTGCGGAAATAGGGCAGGCAGTCGTCCCAGCCCCAGCCGGGATTGCCGGCGGCGGCCCAGGCGTCGTAGTCGCGCCGCTGGCCGCGGATGTAGATCAGGCCGTTGATGGCGCTGGAGCCGCCCAGCGTGCGGCCGCGCGGCCAGTAGATGCGCCGGTCCAGCATGTTGGGATCGGGATCGGTGTAGTAGCCCCAGTTCACGACCTTGTGGAACATGGTCTTGCCGTAGCCGATGGGGATGTGGATCCACGGATAGCTGTCCTTCGGCCCGGCTTCCAGCAGGCAGACGGAATGCGCGCCGCTGGCGCTCAGCCGGTTGGCCATCACGCAGCCGGCCGAGCCGGCGCCTACGACGATGTAATCCACGGTATCGGACATATCCGCAAGCTCTCCCTGCAGCGGGCCGCCGCACGCCCCTGACGGCGCGTTTACCCTGCTTGTCGTTGTGGGGCGCAGTTATATACGCTGTGATGCCATGCGCTGCAGTGCCTGGACCCGGCGTCGCGCGGGCCTGCGGGCACTGACGCTGAGAGCGATTCTAGGAAGCGTGCGCGCAGCGCAAAGCACAACCGGCGCAAGCGCGGAAAAGTGGAACAGAAAATGCAAAACCGGTTTCAAAATCGCAGCGCAGCATCGGAGGAGCCGCAGGACACGGCGCGCTCGCTGCGGGCGCTGCTGGTGCTGGAACACCTGGCGCGGGCCCAGCATCCGCCCACGCTGGCGCAGCTCGCGCAGCAGCTGGACATGCCCAAATCATCGCTGATGCGCCTGCTGGCGGCCATGCAGCGCGCCGGCTTCGTGGCCGCCACGCCCACCGAGAACGGCTACGTGCCGGGCCCGCAGGCCTCGGCGCTGGCGCTGGCCACGCTGCGCGCCTCGGCCTTCACCCGCGAATGCCGCGCGGTGCTGGCGCAGCTGGTCGGCACGCTGGGTGAAACCTGCAATCTCACCGCGCCCGACGGCGACCGCGTGGTCTATATGGAACGCGTGGAGACTGCCGAACCGCTGCGGCTGTTCTTCGCGGTGGGCAGCCATGTGCCCATGCATTGCACCGCCAGCGGCAAGCTGTTCCTGGCTTCCATGAGCCGGCTCGAGCGCAGCCGGGTGCTGGCGCGGCTGCCGCTGACCCGCAACACGCCGCGCACGCTGACCGATCCGGCGCGGCTGGAGGAAGAGCTGGAGCGCCTGGCCGCGCGGGGCATCGGCATCGACAACGAGGAGTTCGTGCGCGGCATGAGCGCGGTGGCGGTGCCGGTGCGCGCCGCCGATGACCGCGTGGTGGCGGCGGTGGCCTGCCATGCGCCCACGGCCCGTGTGATGCTGGACGAACTGCTGCGCGCGGTGCCGGTGCTGGAGCGCGCGGCCCAAGCCATGTGCGAGGTGCTGGCGCAGCACCGCGCCGGCGCGGGCTGAGCGGCGCGCCTCAGGCCGAAGGCGTGAACAGTTCGGGCGGCAGCTTCGCGACGGCTTCGTAGGTGAGGCGGATGTGGCTGGCCAGCAAGGAGCAGGCCAGGTTGGCGTCGCGCGCCAGCGTGGCGTCGAGGATGCGCTGGTGCTCGTCGTGCAGGTCGCGCGCGATGGGCTTGCGGGTGACGGTCAGGCGGCGGTAGCGCTCGGCCTGCTGGTACAGGATGCCCAGGAAGTGGTGGCGCCAGCGCGAGGGACAGGCGCGGATCAGTTCGCGGTGGAATTCGCGGTTGCGCTGTTCCCATTCCTCGAAGCGGGCTTCGGGGTCGGCGGCCAGGCGCTGCTCGGCCTTGCCCAGCCGGTGAAAGGCCGCCAGCACCGCGCTTTCCCAGTCGTCGTCGCCCACGGCGATGGACTGGCGCAAGGCCTCGGTTTCCAGCAGCACGCGGTTCTCGGTGATGTCGTGGAAATCCTCCAGCGAGATCGGGGTGACGTGAAAGCCGCGCTGCCCGTGGGCGATGACCAGCGCGTCCGAGACCAGCAGCGCCAGGGCCTCGCGCAGCGTGCCGGCGCCCACGCCGTAATCGTCCTTCAGATGTTCGACCCGCAGGCGCGAGCCGGGCGGGAGTTTGCCCTGGATGATGTCGCGGCGCAGGTTGACGTAGGCCGAGCCCACGAGCGTGTGGGCCGAGGCGGAATGAGCGAGCGGGGGCAGGGAAGTACCGTCAGACATGACGCTACTTTATCATGCGCGGAAAAAATCTCGATAAAAATTGTTGACGCCGAGATTTGTGCTGCTTATCGTAGAAAAGCGCGCCGCGCAGAATGACCGGCATCCAAGCCGGCGGCAGGCGCACAGGAGACATACTGTGACACGGCTACACGAGTCCCGCCGACGGCGGCGGCCCTTTCTGCGCCGCGCCGCGGCCGGCCTGACGGCGCTGGCCGCGCTGCTGATCGCCCCGGCGCCGCACGCCGCGGACTGGCCGAGCCGGCCGGTGACCATCCTGGTCAACGGCGGGCCCGGCAGCCTGCCCGACCTGTTCGCGCGGCCGCTGGCCGAGCGGCTGCACCGGTCGCTGGGCCAGCCCGTGGTGGTGGAGAACAAGCCGGGCGCCGGCGGCATGCTGGCGATGCAGCAGCTCAAGTCCGCGCCGGCCGACGGCCATACGCTGGCGCTGGTGACCAACGCGCACCTGGTGTGGAATCCGTATATTTTTCCGGCCCTGACCTACGATCCGGCGCGCGACCTGCTGCCGGTCAGCCCGCTGGCCATCATCCCGATGGCGCTCACGGTCAACGACAAGCTGCCCGCGCAGTCGCTGGGGCAACTGCTGGCGCAGGCGCGCCAGCAGCCGGGCAAGCTGAACTACGCCTCGTCGGGCAACGGCAGCCCGCCGCACGTGCTGTTCGAAATGCTGCGCGAGCAGGCCGGCGTCGACATCATGCACGTTCCGTTCAAGACCGGCACCGGCGCGCTCAACTCGGTGCTGTCCGGCGATACGCAGATGTACTTCGCCGGCACCGCGCTGGTCGAACCCATGGTCAAGGACGGCCGGCTGCGGGTACTGGCCATCAGCGAGACGGTGCCGGACGCCGCCTTCGGCAAGGCGCCGACGCTGGCCGAGCAGGACTTCCGCGGCTTCGAGGGCGCGGTGTGGCTGGGCGTGGCCGCCAGCGCCGGCACGCCCGAGGCGATCGTGCAGCGCCTGAACGCCGAGATCGGCCGCGCGCAGCAGGACGGCGCGCTCAAGCAGATGTACGCCAGCCACGGCTCGCTGCCGTACCATCTGGCGGCGGCCGACTTCGCCCGGCGCGTCGCGGCGGAACGGGACGCCTCCGGCCCGGTGCTGCGCAAGCTGGGCATCAAGCCCGACTGATCCCCCGCCTTCTTTTCAACCCGTTATCGCGGCCCCTGCGCGGGGCCGGCATCGCCACATGAACCTGATCGAAGACATTGTTGAACACGCGCCTTCCATCCGCGCCATCCGCCGCGACATCCACGCCCATCCGGAGCTGGCGTTCGAAGAGAACCGCACCGCCGACCTGGTGGCGCAGCAACTGGAGAGCTGGGGCATCACGGTGCATCGCGGCTTCGGCAAGACCGGGCTGGTGGGCGTGATCCGCAACGGCAGCTCGGCGCGCACGGTGGGCCTGCGCGCGGATATGGACGCGCTGCCCATGCAGGAGGCCAACCGGTTCGACCATGCCAGCAAGCACGCCGGCGTCATGCACGCCTGCGGCCATGACGGCCATACCGCCATGCTGCTGGGCGCGGCGCAGCACCTGGCGCGCCATCGCAATTTCGACGGCACGGTCTACCTGATTTTCCAGCCGGCCGAAGAGCGCGGCGGCGGCGCGCGCGAAATGATGCGCGACGGCCTGTTCGAGAGATTCCCCATGGAAGCGGTGTTCGGCATGCACAACATGCCCGGCATTCCGGTCGGCTGCTTCGCGTCGTCGCCGGGGCCGGTGCTGGCGTCCAACAGCGAATTCCACGTGACCATACGCGGCAAGGGCGGCCACGCGGCCATGCCGCACCTGGCCATCGACCCGATACCGGCGGCCGGCCAGATGATCGAGGCGTTCCAGACCATCATCAGCCGCAACAAGAAGCCGCTGGAGACCGCGGTGATCTCGGTGACCATGCTGCGCGCCGGCGAAGCGGTCAACGTGATCGCCGACACCTGCGAGCTGCGCGGCACGGTGCGCGCATACACGCGCGAAACGCTGGACCTGATCGAGCGCCGCATGGGCGAGATCGCGCGCCACGTGGCGGAGATGTTCGGCGCCGAGTGCGATTTCGTCTTCACCCGCCACTATCCCTCGACCATCAACCACGAGGCCGAAACCGCCTTCATGCGCGAGACGCTGGCCACGGTGGTCGGCGCCGGGCGCGTGCTGGCGCAGACGCCCATCATGGCGGCCGAGGATTTTTCCTTCATGCTCGAAGCGGTGCCGGGCAGCTATTGCTTCATCGGCAACGGCGACGGCGACCACCGCGAGGCCGGCCACGGCGCCGGCCCCTGCCTGGTCCACAACACCAGCTACGACTTCAACGACGAGCTGCTGCCCATCGGCGCCAGCGCCTTCGTGAAGCTGGCCGAAGCCTGGCTGGCGCGGCCCGCGCGGGGCTGAGGCCGGCTCAGTGCGGCGCGCCGGCCTCGGCCGGCACGCCGCGGTTGCGCGCACGCAGCAGCGCCGCGCTCAAGGCCGCCGCCAGCGCGGCGATGACGGCGCCGGCCAGGAAGGTGAGCTGGTAGCCGCCGTTGAGCGCCGCGGTGGCGCTTGCGCCCGCCTGCGTCAGCGTGGCGCTGCGGGCCGCGGCCAGGCTGGCCAGCACCGCCAGGCCGAGCGCGCCGCCCATCATGAAGGCGGTATTGACCACGCCCGAGGCCAGGCCCGACTGGCTGGGCTCCACGTCGTTCATGGCCGCCAGCAGCAGGGGATTGAAGGCCACGCCGGCGCCCAGGCCCAGCAGCAGCATGCCGGGCAGCACGTCGGCGGCGAAGGCGCCGTCGATCGGCGCGCGCGCGAACAGCGCCAGCCCCAGCGCCGCCAGCGACAGGCCGGCGGCCAGCGGCAGCCGGATGCCGAAGCGCATCACCAGCTTTGCCGACAGGCCCAGCGAGAAGGCCGCCATGATGAGGTTGGCCGGCAGGAAGGCCAGCCCGACCTGCATGGCCGTATAGCCCAGCACCAGCTGCATGTACAGCGCCGACACGAAGAACCACGCGAACATGGCCGCGGCCCACAGCACGCCGACGACGTTGGCGGTGGCCACGTTGCGCAGCCGGAACAGCGCCAGCGGCATCAGCGGCGATTCGACGCGCGCCTCGATCCACAGGAACAGCGCCATCAGCGCCGCGGCCACGCCCAGCAGGGTCAGGGATTGCGCCGAGGTCCAGCCGGCCTCGTTGCCGTTGACCACGGCATACACCGCCAGCATCAGCGAGGCCGTGACGGCCAGCGCGCCGGCCACGTCCAGGCGGGCGCCGGCGGCCGCCGGCGCGGCGCGCGGGATCAGCCGCAGGCACAGCGCGTAGACCAGCACGCCGATGGGCAGGTTGACCAGGAAGATCCAGTGCCAGGACAGCGCGCTGGTCAGCAGCCCGCCCAGCAGCACCCCGATGCTGCCGCCGCCGGCGCAGACGAAGCCGTACACGCCCATGGCGCGGGCGCGCTCGCCGGTCTCGGTGAAGAGGTTCATGATGAGCGAGAGCGACACGGCGGAGACCACCGCGCCCCCCAGCCCCTGGACCGCGCGCGCGCCGATCAGCAGCGCCTGGCCCTGGGCCACGCCGCAGGCCAGCGAGGCCAGCGTGAACAGCGTCAGGCCGGCCAGGAACATGCGGCGGTGTCCCAGCAGGTCGCCCAGCCTGCCGCCCAGCAGCAGGAAGCCGCCGAAGGTGAGC
>Ga0182742_1001898_pt1 | contig 25020 bp, 23 predicted proteins | sample eDN5th37CBELigMG_FD_128880 | JGI IMG/M metagenome (GOLD analysis project Ga0182742, IMG submission 128880) | Enriched Miracle-Growth compost microbial communities from Emeryville, California, USA - eDNA 5th pass 37_C BE-Lig MG (version 2)... ...
CCGAGAAGCGGCTCGTCGTGATGAAGACCCCACTGTCCGCCTTGCCGCTGAGTGCCCCCACGAAGGCCTGCAAGTCTGGGCGACCGACCACGTTGCCATCTGCGTACCGTTTCGCCTGAATGTAGACACGGCTGAGGCCCAGGATGTCTTGGTCGATCACACCGTCGATGCCCCCATCATTATCATTGCTGAGCTGCGTGACGCTGCCAGCACCGGTCGTCCCGCCGTATCCCATCGCGAGGAGGAGCTCCACGACGGCCTGCTCAAAGAAGCCGGGCTCCTTGCCTTGGAGTCGCTCAAGGAGTTCCGAGGCGACTTCTTCGTGGATGCGCTCGATCCCGCTTTGCACCTGCTCGATGGGGGTCATCGATTCGACGCCAGCGGCGACGACCGCACCCTCTGCCTTTGGCGTGCGATCCACCTTCTGGTAAGTCCGAATCGGTGAGTTCGGATCCTCGCCAAGCACGCGGATATCGCGTTCCTTGACGCCATGCGGGAACAGCGCGAGGACTTGTCTGCCAGCCTCGGTGATCGTGTAATGCCCTCGCTTGGGACGAGAGAGCGCACCGACGTTCGTCAGAAACGAAACCGCCCAGCCGATGCAATTCAAGTACTTGAGCTGATTTCCCGACGGCAGCACCTCGTGTCGCTGCTCATCCGTGAGGTTCGCCCGATCAGCGACTAGCGGCTGAAACTCACGCCAATGCCGCACAGCTCCATCACTCAGCACTTCGAGCGTCGGGGTCATGAACTCTTCCCATGTGGGCATCACCGTTGTCACCAGGAGTCCTCCAGGATCTCGCTATCAACCCCAGCTGTTGCGGAAAATGCAACCGCTGAATCGCACTCCGGCTCTCCCTTGTTGTTGAGCTTGCGGAAATAAATCATGCGCCGCCCTCCAGATCGGCCACGATCGCGTCGATGGAGGCACGCAACTCCTGCTGGCGCGCCACGATCCGGGCGATCTCCGCATTCAGCGCCGTGATGTCGACGACCTCGCGGGTGTCCTCCTGCTCGACATACGAGGAGACGGCGAGGTTGTAGCCGTTGTCGGCGATCTCGGCACTCGTGACGAGCCTCGCGAAGTGGTCGACGTCCTCGCGCCTGGTGAAGGTGTCGAGGATGGTCCGTCGGTGCGCCTCGGTGAGCTTGTTCTTGTTGCCCATGCGGGTGAACTCGGCGGACGCATCGATGAACAGCACCGCGTTGTCGGCCTTCGACTTCTTGAGCACGATGATGCACGTCGCGATCGTGGTGCCGAAGAACAGGTCCGGCGGCAGCTGGATGACGGCGTCGACGTAGTTGTTGTCCACCAGGTACTTGCGGATCTTCGCTTCGGCACCGCCCCGGTAGAGCACCCCCGGGAATTCGACGATCGCGGCCGTCCCGTCGACGGCGAGCCACGACAAGATGTGCATCGTGAAGGCGAGGTCGGCCTTCGACTTCGGCGCGAGGACCCCGGCGGGCGCGAAACGGGGATCGTTGATGAGCAGCGGATTCGCATCGCCATCCCACTTGATCGAGTAGGGCGGGTTGGAGACGATCGCCTCGAACGGCTCGTCATCCCAGTGCGCCGGGTCGATGAGGGTGTCGCCATGTGCGAGGTCGAACTTCTCGTAGTTCACGTCGTGGAGGAACATGTTGATCCGGGCGAGGTTGTACGTCGTCAGGTTGATCTCCTGGCCGAAGAACCCCTGGCGGACGTTGTCCTTGCCGAGCACCTTCGCGAACTGCAGCAGCAGTGAGCCGGAGCCCACAGCCGGGTCGTAGACCTTATTGACCTCGGTCTTGCCGACGACCGTGATGCGGGCGAGCAGCTCGGAGACCTCCTGGGGCGTGTAGTACTCGCCACCGGACTTGCCGGCGCTCGACGCGTACATCTGCATGAGGTACTCGTACGCATCGCCGAAGAGGTCGATCGTGTTGTCCTCGAAATTGCCGAGCGGCAGATCGCCGATCGCGTCCAGGAGCTTCACGAGCTTCGCATTGCGCTTGGCCACCGTGCTGCCGAGCTTCGAGCTGTTGACGTCGAGGTCGTCGAACAGCCCCTTGAGGTCGTCCTCGCTGTCGAAGCCGACCGCGGACCCCTCGATGTTGATGAAGACGCGCTCAAGCGTCTCGTTGAGATTCTCGTCCGTCGCGGCCCGCGCGCGGACATTCTGGAACAGCTCCGACGGGAGGATGTAGAAGCCCTTCTCCGCTACGGTCTCGCGGCGCCCGAACTCGGCCTCGGCGTCCGAGAGCCGGTCGTACCGGAAGTCGGGGTGGCCGGCCTTGCGCTCCTGCTCGCCCAGGTACGCGGTGAGGTTCTCCGAGATGAACCGGTAGAAAAGCATGCCGAGGACATACGACTTGAAGTCCCAGCCGTCGACGCTCCCCCGGAGGTCATTGGCGATTCGCCAGATCGTCTTGTGCAGCTCGGCGCGCTGCGCTTCCTTCGTCGTGGGGGCCACTATCGCATCACCGTCACCGATGCCGCGGACACCGTGGCCGATGCCCGGCTCATCACGTCAGACATACCGCCTGCTCCTTCTCCCCGCGGTGGCCTGCGCTCCCCGCCTCTGCCCAGGCTAGCGGGGGCCGCCGACACAAGACCGCGCATTCCTGCGTCCCCGGCGACACGTCTGAAACCGGGCTGAGAACCGGGTTGACCTTCTCGAACATTTGTTCGAATATGGCCGCATGACTGCGCCGCCCGCCGCCCGCCGCCTCGTCACGGCCGAGGAGGTCGCCCGGCTGCGCGCGCGGATCGAGCGGATCGAGCGCACGAACCGCGTTGGTAGCGATGCGCCGGTCCTCCCCGCCCCGGCGGCTATCGCCGGACTCCTCCCCGGCGGCGGGCTGCGCACCGGAAGCGTCTATGCGCTCGATCGCTCCATGCCGCTGCTGCTCGCGCTCCTCGGCGAGCCCTCGCGCGCAGGGACCTGGTGCGCCGCGATCGGCGTGCCCGAGCTCGGCGTCGAGGCCGCACGGGCGGCCGGTGCCGAGCTCGAGCGGCTCGTCCTCATCCCCCGGCCCGCCGAGCGCTGGCTCAGCGTCGTCGCAACCGTCGCCGAGGTGATGGGGCTCGTCGCGGTGCGGCCGGGGGGCCGGGTGCGCGACCAGGATGCCGCGCGGCTCGCCGCCCGGCTGCGCGAGCGCGGCACCGTCCTCCTCGTGCAGGGCGCCTGGCCGCAGGCCGAGGCACGGATCGAGGTCGGGGAGCTCCGCTGGTCGGGGCTCGGCGACGGCCACGGGCACCTGCAGCGGCTCGAGGCGACCCTGGGGGTCTCGCCGCGGCAGGCGGCCGGCACCCACCGCGACCGGGTGCTCCTGCTCGGGGAGCCCCCCACGCCCGGGGCACTCGAGGCGACGGGTGGCGACAGCGCGGCCGGCACGCCGTCGCCACCCCTCCTCCTCCGGGCGACGGGCTGATGGAGCGCTGCCTCGTGCTGTGGTTCCCGGACTGGCCAGTGACCGCACGGCTGCGCTCCCGCGAGGCGCCGCTCGACCCCGCAGCCCCGATCGCGCTCATCGCGGGGCACACGGTCGTCGCGTGCTCGGCTGCCGCCCGACGCGACGGCATCCGTCGCGGCATGCGGCAGCGGGACGCCCAGTCGCGCTGCCCCGGACTCCGCATCGTGCCCGACGACCCCGCGCGGGACGCCCGCGAGTTCCTGCCCGTCGCGGACCGCATCGAGCACGCCTCACCGGGCCTCCAACTCCTCCGACCAGGGCTCTGCGCCCTCCGGATCCGGGGCCCCGCCCGCTACTACGGCGGCGAGCGCCCCGCCGCGCACGCCCTCCTCGCGATCCTCCACGAGGAGGGGCTCGAGGCCCGCGCCGGCATCGCCGACGACCGCTTCACCGCGGAGCAGGCGGCGCGGCGCGCGGCCCCGGCGGCGGGGCGACTCGGTGCGGTGCTCGTCGTGCCGCCGGGCGGGTCTCGCGCATTCCTCCAGCCGCTGCCGGTCGCCGCGCTCGACGATGCGGCGCTCGCCGAGCTCCTCGGGCAGCTCGGCGTCACGACCCTCGGCGGCTTCGCCGCGCTCGGCGCCGCGGAGGTGCTCGACCGGCTCGGGCCGGAGGGGGCGCTGCGCCATGCCCTCGCCGCGGGACGCGACCCGCGACGCTTCCTCGCGAGGGAGGCGGCCCGCGACCACGCCCGCGAGCTCGCGTTCGAGCCGCCGCTCGAGCTCGCCGAGCAGGTCGCCTTCGGCATCCGGACCACGGCCGAGGCCTGCATCGCCGGACTCGCCGCCGCGGGCCTCGCCTGCACCGAGCTCCGGGTCACGCTCCGCGGGCCCGACGGCGACGGCGTCGAGCGGGTGTGGGCGCATCAGAGCTCCTTCGACGCGGCCGCCGTCGTCGACCGGGTGCGCTGGCAGCTCGAGGGCGCCCCGAGCGGCGCGCTGCCCGGCGGCGTCGACCTCGTGCGACTCGCCCCCGAGGCCGTCGGCCGGATCGCCGCCTACGAGCCGGGGCTCTTCGGCCGCGGGGCGGACGGCCGGATCGGCAACGCGCTCTCCCGCGTGCAGACGATGCTCGGCCCGCAGAGCGTCCTCGTCGCGAGCGTCGGTGGCGGCCGGCGCCTCGCCGACCGCATCACCCTCACCCCCTGGGGGGAGCGCCCCCCGCCCGCGCCGACGGACGGCCGCGACGGGGAGCGCCCCTGGCCGGGTACCCTCCCCGAGCCGCACCCGCCGAGCGTCTACCCGGTGCCGGTGCCCGTGCAGGTCGAGAGCCGCATCGGCACCCCGGTGCGCGTCGGCGACCGCGGCGCGCTCTTCGGCGAGCCCGGCTGGATCCACGCCGACGGCGCCCGGCAGCGCATCACCGCCTGGGCCGGCCCGTGGCCCGCGGTCGAACGCGGCTGGGACCCGACGCAGACCCGGCGCTGCCACCGCTTCCAGGCCGTCGACGAGGCGGGGCGGGCGTGGGCGCTCCTCCTCGAGCGCGGGGAGTGGTCCGCGGAGGGCCGGTACGACTGATGGGCTTCACCAATCCGGCGATGCGCTGGGACCACCTCGTCGGCACCCTCGAGGGCCGACCGTCCCGCGGGGCGCAGCGCCCGCTCGACGCCCCCCGCAGCGCCCGCCGCGCGCCCGCCCCACCACCGCCCGTCCGCCGCCCGGAGGGGGCGACGCCGTATGCGGAGCTGCACGCGCATTCCTCCTTCTCCTTCCTCGATGGCGCCTCCGGGCCCGCCGAGCTCGTCGCGGAGGCGGAGCGGCTCGGGCTCACCGCCCTCGCGCTCACCGATCACGACGGGTACTACGGGATCGTGCGCTTCGCCGAGGCAGCCGAGCGCACGGGTGTGGCGACGGTCTTCGGCGCGGAGCTGTCGATCGGCGACCTCCTCCAGCAGGAATGCGCGAGCTCACCGCCCACGCCGCGGCCCGGCCGCGAGACGGGCGCGGGTGCCGAGGCCCGGACGGGCGCGGCCGACCCCGGGGGCGACCACCTGCTCCTCCTCGCGCGCGGACCCGAGGGCTACCACCGGCTGTCGCGGGCGATCACGGCGGCGCAGCTCCGCAGCGGTGAGAAGGGTCGGCCCGCCTACGACCTCGAGGAGCTCGCCGAGGCGCGCGGCCACGTCGTCGCCCTCACCGGCTGCCGCAAAGGCACGGTGCGCCGCGCGCTCACCGCCGCGGGCCCGGCGGCGGCAAGCGCCGCGCTCGGGCGACTCGTCGACGTCTTCGGCCGTGACGGGGTCGTCGTCGAGCTCACCGACCACGGCGACCCCCGCGACACGAGCCGCAACGACCTGCTCGCCGCCCTCGCGCGCGAGCACCGGCTGCCGATCCTCGCGACGAACGCCGCCCACTACGCCCGGCCGGAGGAGGCCCGCCTCGCGGAGGCGATCGCGGCGGTGCGGGCCGGGCGCTCCCTCGACGAGCTCGACGGCTGGCTACCCGCCCACGACGGCGCGCACCTGCGCTCCGGCGCGGAGATGACCGCGCGCTTCCGCCGCTACCCCGGTGCGGTCGCGCACAGCGTCACGCTCGCCGCGGAGCTCGCCTTCCCGCTGCGCCTCGCGAAGCCCGCGCTGCCGCGGTGGGACGTCCCGGACGGGTCCACCCCGATGCGCCTGCTACGCGAGCTCGTCTGGGCCGCCGTCCCGGAGCGCTACCCGGACGGGCTCGACGCGGCGGGGCGGCAGCGGGTCGCGCACGAGCTCGACGTCATCGAGGCGAAGGACTTCCCCGGCTACTTCCTCATCGTCCACGACCTCGTCCGGGAGGCCCGGCGCCTCGGCATCCTCTGCCAGGGCCGCGGCAGCGCGGCGGCGAGCGCCGTGTGCTACCTGCTCGGCATCACCGCGGTCGACGCGATCCGCTACGAGCTGCCCTTCGAGCGCTTCCTCTCCTCGATCCGCGACGAGGAGCCCGACATCGATGTCGACTTCGACTCGGAGCGCCGTGAGGAGATCATCCAGTACGTCTACCGGACGTATGGTCGTGCGCGGGCGGCGCAGGTGTGCAACGTCATCCAGTACCGGCCGAAGCACGCGGTGCGCGACATGGCCCGGGCCCTCGGCTACTCGCCCGGACAGCAAGACGCCTTCGCGAAGGAGGTCGACCGCTACGGCACCGTCGAGGCGGACAGCGGCATCCCGCCCCGGGTCGCCGAGTACGCGAACGCCCTCCTCAAGGCCCCCCGGCATCTCGGCATCCACTCGGGCGGGATGGTGCTCACCGAGCGTCCCGTCGGCGAGGTCGTGCCGATCGAGCACGCGCGGATGGACGGCCGCACCGTCATTCAGTGGGACAAGGACGACGCCGCGACGATGGGGCTCGTGAAGTTCGACCTGCTCGGGCTCGGGATGCTCGCGGCGCTGCAGCGCGCATTCCTCACGATCGAGGCCGCCACCGGGGAGACGTGGACGCTCGCGACGATCCCGAAGGAGGAGCCCGGCGTCTACGACGCGCTGTGCCGGGCGGACTCGATCGGGGTCTTCCAGGTCGAGTCGCGCGCCCAGATGGGTCTGCTGCCGCGGCTGCAGCCCCGCGCGTTCTACGACCTCGCGATCCAGATCGCGCTCATCCGGCCGGGGCCCATCCAGGGCGGCGCGGTGCACCCCTTCGTGCGGCGCAAGCTCGGGCGGGAGCCGGTGACGTACGCGCACCCGAAGCTCAAGCCCGCGCTCGAGCGGACCCTCGGCGTGCCGGTCTTTCAGGAGCAGCTCATGCAGATGGCCGTCGCGATCGGCGACTGCTCCGCGGAGGACGCCGACCTGCTGCGGCGGGCGATGGGCTCCAAGCGCGGGGTCGAGCGCATCGAGTCGGTGCGGGAGCGCCTGTACGCGGGGATGGCCGGCAATGGCCTGACGGGCGAGGCCGCTGACGCGATCTATCGGCAGATCCTCGCCTTCGCCGACTTCGGCTTCGCGGAGAGCCACTCGCTGTCCTTCGCGCTGCTCGTCTACGCGAGCTCCTGGCTCAAGCTCCACTACCCCGCCGCATTCCTCGCGGGTCTGCTCGACTCCCAGCCGATGGGCTTCTACTCACCGGCGACGCTCGTCGCGGACGCGAGGCGGCACGGCGTCGAGGTTCGCCGCCCGGACCTGCACGCCTCCGGCGTCGGCACCCTCCTCGAGCCGCTCGCCGACGCCACCCCGCTCGGCGGCCTGGACGCATGTCTCGCGCACTCACAGCCGCCCGTCGGGCTCTACGACCCGGACGCGCCGGACGAGTCGGCCGCGCACCGGCGGGACGGCGGCTTCGCGGTGCGGCTCGGGCTCGCGCGGATCACCGGGATCGGCCCCGAGACGGCCGAGGCGATCGTCGCGGAGCGTGCGCGCGGCGGCCCCTACCGGGACATGGCCGAGCTCGTGCGCCGGACCGGCCTCACCCGGTCGCAGCTCGAGGCGCTCGCCGGCGCCGGGGCCTTCGACACGCTCGGGCTGACCCGCCGTGCGGCCCTCTGGCAGGCGGGTGCTGCGGCACGGGACCGACCCGACACCCTCGCGGGGGCGACCCTCGTGCTGCAACCCCCGCTGTTCAGCGACCAGCGCGCATTCGAGCTCCTCACCGAAGACCTCCGCGCGACGGGTGTCAGCGTTGACGACCACCCGATCACCCACTTCCGTTCGACGCTCGACGCGCGTGGGGTGATCACCTCACGCGGGCTGCGCGATGCCGAGCCGGGTCGCCGCATCGAGGTCGCGGGTCTCGTCACGCACCGGCAGCGGCCGAGCACCGCCTCGGGGATCACCTTCGTCAACCTCGAGGACGAGCACGGGCTCGTCAACATCGTGTGCTCCCCCGGGCTCTGGGACCGCTACCGCCGGGTGGCTCGCGGCTCGGCCGCGCTCATCGTCCGCGGCCTCCTCGAGCGATCCTCCGAGGGCGTCGTCAGCGTCCTCGCCGACCGGATCGAGCCGCTGTCGGTCGGGCTCCGGCACACCTCGCGCGACTTCCGCTGAGTCGCTGTCCTGCCGGAGGTGCATGATCTCGCCGCAGGTGCATCAGATCTCGCGCACATCGGACGAGATCATGCACCTCCGGCGTGATGGACTCACTCAGGACGGAGAAATGCGCGGGACCGTCAGATCGCCAACTCGCCGTCATGCAGGAGGACGCCTCGCTCCCGGGCGATACTCGACAGCCGCTCATCGAACGTGGCGAGCCCGGCACCGAGGCGCTCGGCGGCGTGCAGCACATAGCAGTCGGGTAGGCCGAGTCCGGTCTCGGCCCGCAGTCGCGCGACCGCTTGCGGCTCCGCAGCATCCGGCTCGAGCTGCTCGACGCCGAGCCGGCGTAGCGCCGCGAGCACGAGCTCCTCGCGGCGCTCGCGCGCGGGCAGGACGAGCGTCTCGGCGAGCGTCACTGGGTGCAGTGCGAGCTCGGCCTCGGTGTCGAGCAGCACGAAGCTCCGTGCGTGATGCGGGTGGCGCGAGCTGAGGTGCGCGATGACGACGCTCGCGTCGAGCACGATCATGCGTTGTCGCCGCGATCCCAGTCTCGGCGCAATCCCGTCAGATAGTCCGCGGGGTAGTCGAGGAGGCCACGCGTCTCCGCGAGCGCGCGGCGCCGAGCCTCCCGGCGCGTCTGGGCGTCGCCGTCGGCACCGGCAAGACCGCGCAATGCGAGCCCGACGACGATCTCGCTCCGCGAGGCGCCAGGCCGTCGCCGCTGCTCCGCCTCGATTGCCGCGACCAGCTCAGGCGTCGGCGTCACTTGGATGCGCGGCAGGAGCGTGGCCATGCCCGGAGTGTACCACCCGCTTCAGAGTGGGGCACTGCTCGGATCAAGTCGGCTCAGTGGTCGTCGACGAGCTGCGTCGCGCCGCGCTTGGCCCGCTGCACTTCCTCATGAATGTGGGTGCGCAGCTCCGTAAACCGCGGCATCGCCCGCGTCGTGATCTGGTCCCGCTCGACGGGCAGGTCGATCTCGAGGTCCTCCTGGACGACCGTCGGGCTCATCGAGAGGACGACAACGCGCTCGCCGAGGTAGATCGACTCATCGATGTCGTGCGTGACGAAGAGCACGGTAACGCCGAGCTTCGCCCAGAGGTCACGCACGAGGTCCTCAAGGTCGGCGCGGGTCTGCGCGTCGACAGCCGCGAAGGGCTCGTCCATGATGAGGATCTCGGGGTCGTAGGCGACGGCGCGCGCGATCGCGACGCGCTGCTGCATGCCGCCGGAGAGCTGCCACGGGTACTTCGAGCCGGCCGCGCCGAGTCCGACCGCTTCGAGCGCGGCGTCAGATTTTGCGCGACGCTCCGCCTTCGTCAGCTTGCTCCTGAGCGGCAGCTCGACGTTGCCACGGACCGTCATCCAGGGCATGAGGCTGCGGCCGTACTCCTGGAAGACGACGGCCATGCGCGGGTGCGGCCCCGTGACCTGGACGCCGTCGAGCTCGACCTTGCCGCTCGTGGCGGACAGCAGACCGGCGATGATCTTGAGGAGCGTCGTCTTTCCGCAGCCGGACGGGCCGACGATGCACACGAGTTCACCGCGGCGCGCGGTGAACGAGATGTTCCGCAGCGCCTCGAAGTCGCCGTAGCGCTTCTGGAGCTGGTCGACATTGAGCAGGGTCTCAGGCACGTTCTGCCTCCTTCAGGCCGCGATACCAGGCCAGGACATATCGTTCGGCGATCTGGAAGAGCACCGCGAGCACGACACCGATGAGGCCAAGGAGCAGGATGAGTCCCCACATGGCCGCGTACAGGTAGTTCTGTTTGTAGATCTCGATCTGGAGCCCGATGCCGCTCTCGACGAAGAACATCTCCGAGATGACCATGAGGATGAGGGCGACCGACAGTGACTGCCGGATCCCCGTCATGATCTGCGGGCTCGCGCTCGGCAGCGTGATGAACAGCAGCCGGTGCGCCCGCGGCAGGCGGAACGACGTCACCGTCTCTCGCTGCACCTGGTCGACGGCCCGCACGCCCTCGATCGTGTTGAGCAGGATGGGCCACATCGCGCCGGTCGCGATGACGGCGACCTTCATGACGTCACCCGAGCCGAGCACCATGATGAGCAGCGGCACGATCATCGGCGGCGGCACCGCGCGGAAGAATTCGAAGATCGGCTCGAGCAGCTCGCGGAGCCACTTCGAGGAGCCGACGAGGACGCCGAGGGCCAGGCCGACGACGATCGAGATGACGATGCCGAGCCCGAGCCGCCCGAGGCTCGGCAGGATCTCGGTGACGAAGGCCTCACCCAGCCAGTAGTCGGCAAAGGTCTCACCGATGACGGCGGGTGCCGGGAAGTAGCGGTCCGGCCAGAACGCGGAGATGAGGCTCCAGATCCCGATGATGATGATCGGGAAGGCGAACCACTCCAGCGGCAGCCGGAGCCAGGCGGGGATCCGCGGCTTGGGGCGCGGCAGCCTAATGTGCCGGGTCTCGGACACGCTCATACGAGCACCTCCCCTCTGACGGACTGGTGCCAGGCGAGCAGGCGACGCTCGATGACCCGGATGATGAGGTTGAGGATGAGCGCGAGCACGCCGGCGGTGAGCACGAGTGCGTACACGCCGGCGTAGTCACCGGCGGAGCTGCGCTGCAGGAGCAGCCAGCCGATGCCGCGGGCGCCGATGAGGAGCTCGCCGGTGACGGTGAGGATCATGGCGACGGTCGCCCCGAGCCGGACGCCGGTCATGAGGTACGGCAGCGCGGTGGGGAAGACGAGGAAGAGGAATCGGCGGCCCGTGCCCAGTCCGAAGCTGCGCTGGGTGTCACGCGCGACCGGGTCGATGTCGGCGACGCCGTAGAGGACCTGGATGAGGATCTGCCAGAAGGTGGCGAACACGACGATGACCAGGGAGGCTTCGCGGGAGACGCCGAAGAGCACGACCGCGATGGGGATGATGGCGACCGAGGGGATCGGCCGGAGGAACTCGATGGTCGTCCGGGTGTATCGCCGCAGGAATGGGGACAGCCCGATCACCGTGCCGAGCACGATGCCCCCGATGGTGGCGATGAGCATGCCGATCGCCCAGGTGATCATCGTGTCACCGACGACGCCCCAGAAGTAGCGGTCAACGGCGAATCGGCCGAGCGCCGCGAGCGTCTCGGTCGCCGGTGGCACGTAGGTCGGGTTCACCCAGGCGAGGCGCGAGGCGGCTTCCCAGAGTGCGAGGAATGCGAGCACGCCGAGCACGCCCAGGGCGACCGGCCGCCATCGCGCCCAGAAGCTACCGCTCGTCATGCGCCCTCACCTCCTCGTGTTGCGGAATGTTCTCGCCCGCAAGGCGGTGGTCCGGGACGAAGCAGTCCCGGACCACCATTCCTGCGAGCGTAGGCCTAGCGGGGATCGGCCACCAGGACCGAGAGGTCCGGCGACGCGTCCCAGAACAGCCACGGCGGCGCGGCACCGTACTTGATGCCAGCCGCGATGAGGGCCTCAAGGCGCTCGACGTTGGTCTTGCTGTTGAAGGTCGCGAGGGTCGTGCCCTTGGCTGCCTCGAGCGGGATGTCCATGTTCGCGGCGATCGCCTCGTACACCTTGTCCTGGTTCGCCTCGGCGAACGCCGTGACCTCGTCGATCGCGTCGAGCCACTGCTTGACCATCTGCGGCTTCTCGTCGATGACCTTCTGGATTGTCAGGTTCGACAGGCCCGAGATGCCCGCGAGCCCACCGGCCTGCCACGGGTAGCCGAGCTCCACGCCGCCGGCCGACTCCATCATGCCGCGGAACGGGTCCGGGACCCAGGCCGCGTCGAGCTCGCCGCTCTCCACGAGCGCCGGCATGGCGGGGAAGCCGCCCTGGACGATGACGAACTCAACCGTCTTCGGGTCGCCGCCGTCCTTCGCGACGGCCTCGAGGATACCGAGGTTGCCGTGCGCACCGGGGCTGTTGGTGCCGACCTTCTTGCCGGCGAGGTCCTTCCAACTCGTGATGCCGGTCGCAGCGCCCGCGACGACGGAGTTCGCGTCGCGCTCGCCCTCGGGGTTGCCGTCGGCGTAGTCGCCGATGATCCGGACGTCGTCGCCGGCCAGCGCCGCCTTGATCGCGGAGATCGGCGAACCGATCGCGAAGTCGATGTCACCGGACAGCAGCGACGGCACGGCCTGCGCGCCGCCGGCCGCGGGGAGGATCTCGAGGGTGAGCCCGTGGTCCGCGAAGATGCCCGCCTCGATGCCGGCCCAGATCGCGCCGGTCTCGGCGATCGGCAGGGCCGCGACCCGGACGTTGAACTGCTCAGTGGTCTCGGCGGGAGCGGACTCGGCCGGGGTAGCTGGCTCTGCGGGCGCCGGTGCGCCGGAGTCGGTGCAACCGACCAGCGCGAATGCCGCGAGGAGCGCGACACCGCCGATCAGGGAACGCTTCATTGCGGAATCTCCTTCATTCTTCGATGAATGCGGGGGTGGTGCTCCCCCATACCCGATTCGTGGCCCGGGCCCGCCAAGTACTGCAGTATCAGTGTGGCGAATCATGGAAACGTAGCGATAGTGAGATTCGCTTGATACGGATTACGATATGGCAACATGGCGCGATCCTCGGCTGGCCGGTCCACGCTGCATCGCGCGGTCGCCGTGCTCGACGCATTCGATCCGGGTACTCGTGACCTCTCGGTGACGGAGATCGCCCATCGCACCGGCATGCCGTTGTCGACCTGTCACCAGCTGCTCCAGGAGCTTGTCAGCGTCGGCCTGATCGAGCGGCAGCCGGACCGGCGGTACCGCGTGGGCCTGCGACTGTGGGAGCTCGCGGTGCGCACCCCCGGCGCGCTCGGCATCCGGGAGATGGCGCTGCCATACCTGCGGCAGGCGCACGCCCGGATCGGTCAGAGCCTGCAGCTCGGTGTGCTGCAGGGCCGGGACATGCTCTACCTCGAGCGGCTGTCGGCGCCCGGTGCCGTGGAGCACCTCATCACGGTGGGCGGTCGCGTCCCGTTCCACGCGACCTCGAGCGGCCTCCTGCTCGCGGCCTTCGCGGAGGAGCCGGTGCGCGAGGCACTGCTGGCGGAGCCACTCACCCCCTACCGGAACGCCCCGCTGCCGGATCGCCAGGAGTTGGAGCGGGAGTTCGCGGAGATGCGGGCCGCGGGGTATAAGACGACGGTGGACTACATCACGGTCGGCACCTCGATCGCCGTACCGATCTTCGACCAGGTCGGCCACGCGGTGGCGACGATCAACGCGATCGTGCCGAGCAGTGAACCGCACGAGTCCCGGGTGCTCGAGATCCTCCGGCCGACATCCGCCGCGATCAGTCGCGCCCTGACTCGTCGCTACCGGGGTGACCCTTGAGTCCCCCGCGACCGTCCGCATTCCTCCCGCATTCCTCCTACGGGCTCGGGCACAGCGCCAGGATCGCGAGGGCGGGACTCAGGCGAGCAGCTGCGCGACGAATGCGTGCGGCGTGAAGCCGGTGAGGTCGCCGATCCCCTCGCCCGTGCCGACGAGCTTGACCGGGATGCCGGTGCGCTCCTGGACGGCGAAGACGAAGCCGCCCTTCGCGGAGCCGTCGAGTTTGGTCAGGACGAGTCCGGTGACGCCGGCGGCCTCGATGAATGCGCTGGCCTGCGCGAGCCCGTTCTGTCCCGTCGTCGCGTCGAGGACGAGGAGCACCTCGGCGATGTCATCCGCGGCCTCGGTGGCCCCGAGCGCTTTGACGGCGGAGCGGCGGATCTTGGCGAGCTCGTCCATGAGGCCGGACTTCGTCTGCAGCCGGCCCGCGGTGTCAATGATGGCGACGTCGATGCCGTCCGCGACCGCGCGCTCGACGGTCTGGTACGCGACCGAGGCGGGGTCGGCGCCCTCGGCCTGCGGGCGGACGATCGCCGCGCCCGCGCGCTCGGCCCAGGTGGCGAGCTGCTCGACGGCGGCAGCACGGAAGGTGTCGGCGGCGCCGACGACGACGGAGCGCTGGTAGCCGGCGAGGAATTTCGCGAACTTGCCGATCGTCGTCGTCTTGCCGACCCCATTCACCCCGACGACGAGGATGATCGCGGGGCGCGCGGTGAGGCGCAGCGTCGGGTCGAGCCGAGCGAGCCGCTCCTCGAGGAGCTCCCGGAGCTGGCGCTGCAGGTCGGCGGGGTCGGTCGTGCGGTAGCGCTCGACCTGCTCCCGGAGCTGGTCGAGCAGCTCCTCGACGAGGTCCGGCCCGAAGTCGGCCGTGTACAGCGCCGTCTCGAGGTCATCCCAGGTGGTCTCGTCGATCGTCGGCTTCGCGAACATGCCGCGGAGGGCGCCGCCGAGGGACCAGGAAGCCATGGGGTCAGTCTATTGAGGGTGGGTGCGGGTCGGGACTCGGGTCAGGCGACCTGCTCCGCGACCCGCTGCCCGACCACGGCGCTCACGCCGTCGGAGCGCATCGACACGCCGTACAAGGCATCCGCGATCTCCATGGTGCGCTTCTGGTGCGTGATGACGATGAGCTGCGAGTCCTCCCGCAGGCCCTCGAGCACGGCGAGGAGCCGCCCGAGGTTCGCGTCATCCAGCGCCGCCTCGACCTCATCGAGGATGTAGAACGGCGAGGGGCGGGCCTTGAAGATCGCGACGAGCAGCGCGACCGCCGCGAGCGAGCGCTCGCCACCCGACAGCAGCGAGAGCCGCTCGATCTTCTTGCCGGCCGGCCGTACATTGACCTCGATACCGGTCGTGAGCAGGTGCTCGGGGTCGGTGAGCCGGATGCTGCCGGTGCCGCCGGGGAAGAGGATCGGGAAGACCTCGGTGAATGCGGCTCTCGTGTCCTCGAAGGCGCTCGCGAAGATGTCCTGCATCTTCTCGTCGAGCTCATCGATGATCGTGAGCAGGTCTTGCCGGGTCGCCTGCAGGTCGGCGAGCTGCTCAGTCATGAACTTGTGCCGCTGCTCGAGCGCGGCGAACTCCTCGAGGGCCAGCGGGTTGACCCGGCCGAGCTGGGCGAGCCGCTTCTCGGCGGCCGCCAGGCGGGCCCGCTCGGCGGCGCGGTCGAAGGGTGCTGGAGGCGTGGGTCCGGCGGACTCCGCACCAGGCGCATTCGTCTCGTCGACCGTCTCCTCGCCGACCCGCGCGACGCTGCCGCCGGGTCCGTACTCGGCGACGAGCACGTCCTCCTCGAGCCCGAGATCCTCGGCGGCGCGCTCGATGAGCTGGGAGAGGTGGAGCTTCTTTTCGTAGACCTGCATCTCGAGCCCGTGCACGTTCTCACTGAGGGCGGCGAGCCGCTCGCGGAGCTGGATCTCGGTGGTGCGGAGCCCCGCGAGCTCCTGCTGCTGCTTCGCGCGCCCCGCCTCGGCGGACGCGAGCCGCAGCCGCGCTTCCGTCACCGAATGGTCGACGGCGTCGATGAATGCGGGGAGCTCCTCAGCGACGCGACTCGCGGCCTCGAGCTGGCGACGACGGACGACGGCGAGCCGCGCGGCCTCGTCCGCGGCGGCGCGCTCCCGCTCGAGCTGGGCGGCGAGTTCGTCGGCGCGAGCACGCTCCGCCCGCACCCGCTCCCGCGCGGTCTCGAGGGCGACGCGCGCCTCGAGCTCGGCGGCACGACGGGCCTCGACGTCAGCGAGCAGGCTCTCGCGCTGGGAGGCGTCCAGCATGGGGCGGGGTGCCGCCGCGAAGGCGTCATGCGCCGTGGATGCCGCGGCCACGGCAGCCTCGGCCGCGGTGACCGCCTCGGCGGCGGTCGCGAGCGCGGCGGCGTGCCGGGCGGTCTCCGCCTCCGCGGCCTCAGCCTGTTTGCGGAGCGCGCCGAGCCGCTCGGAGCGGGCGGCGACGAGCGAGTCGTGCTCGCGGAGCGCGCTGAGCGCGGCCGAGGACGTCGCCTTCGCCGCGTCGAGCGCGAGCTTCGCGTCCTCGACCTGGCCGCCGGTGCGCTCGATGCGGGTCGTGACCTCGGCGAGTTGTGCCGAGGCGGCGTCGCGCTCGGAGACGAGCTCGAGCCGCGAGCGCTGCTTGCCCGTGCCACCGCGCACGACGTAGTCGGTGACGACGGTGCCATCGGCCTCGACCTGGGCGGCCGCGATGAGCGCGAGGACTCCGGCGGGCGCGGCGATGACGCCGGGGACCGCGGTCGGCGTGGGCCCCTCCGGCTCCGCGATGACCAGCTCGACGCGGCCGAGGTCCTGCTCGGTCGCGTAGCGGACCGCGGCGAGGGCAGCCGTACGGTCCTTCGCGACGACGGCGTCGGCGAGCGTGCCGAGCGCCTGGGCGACCGTCGTCTCCGCGCCCGGTTCCACCTTGACGTGCTCCGCGACGAGGCCGAGCACCCCGGGCAGGCCCGCGGCGGCGAGCGCCGTCGAACCATCGCGCCCCTCGACCGCCATGCCGAGCGCCTGGGCGCGGGCGGCGAGGGCATCACGCTCCCGCTCGTCGGCGTGCTGGGCCTCCCGGAGGGCGTCGAGCGTCGCGGTGAGCTCCGTGACGCGGTCCTCGGCCTCGCGATAGGCGCGCTCGAGGCCCGCCGCCTCGTCCTGCGGCACGGACCCACCGTCCGCCGCGTCAGCGGTCTGCAGCTCCTCGGCGGCGGCCGTGCGCCGCTGGGTTGCACCGGCGAGTGCCTGCTCCTGCCGGAGGTGCTCGCCGCGGGCCGCGGCGAGTCGGGAGCGGGCGACATCAAGCTTCGCGACATGACCGGCGAGCTCGAGCTCGTGGCGGGAGACGAGGGCGGAGGCCGCGGCGATCTCCTCGTCGAGGGCGTCGAGCGCGGCGCGGGCCGTCGCGGTGGCGGCGGCTGCGGCACCCGCCGTGGCCTCCGCATTCGTCACATCGTCAGCGATGCGAACCGCCTCGGCGCGTGCGGCGTCGACTGACTCCTGGGTCGTCGTCACGGTCGCTGTCGTCTCGGCCGTGCTCCCGAGAAGTGCGATGCGCTGGCCGGCGAGCGTCTGCAGCCCGCGAGCGCGCTGCTGGACCGACTCGAGCCCGTAGGCGACGCGGCGGGCAGCGTCGACCTCGTCGTGCTGCTGATCCGCCTCGATGCGCTTCGTGCGCAGGACTGCCTGGTCGAGCTGCTCCTGCAGGACGATCCGCTCGGTCTTGCGCGCCGACTCGCTCCGGGCGACATCGGCGATCTCGGCGCGGAGCACGATGATCTCGTCGGCGAGCAGGCGGGCACGCGCGTCCCGCACCTCCGCCTGGATCTCGGCCGCCTGCTTCGCGACCTCGGCCTGCTGGCCGAGCGGCTTGAGCTGCCGGCGGAGCTCCCCCGCGAGATCGGAGAGCCGCGTGAGGTTCGCCTGCATCGCGTCGAGCTTGCGGAGCGTCTTCTCTTTGCGGCGGCGGTGCTTGAGGATCCCGGCGGCCTCCTCGATGAAGCCGCGGCGGTCCTCGGGGCTCGCGTGGAGCACCTGGTCGAGCTGCCCTTGGCCGACGATGACGTGCATCTCCCGCCCGAGGCCCGAGTCGCTCAGCAGCTCCTGGACGTCGAGGAGTCGGCAGGCCTCCCCATTGATCGCGTACTCGCTGCCGCCGTTGCGGAAGAGCGTGCGAGAGATCGTCACCTCGGAGTAGTCGATCGGGAGGGCGCCGTCGGAGTTGTCAATGGTGAGCAGCACCTCGGCGCGGCCGAGCGGTCCGCGCGTCGCCGTGCCCGCGAAGATGACGTCCTCCATCTTGCCGCCACGCAGCGTCTTCGCCCCCTGCTCCCCCATGACCCAGGCAAGCGCGTCGACGACGTTCGACTTCCCCGAGCCGTTGGGTCCCACGACGCAGGTGACACCCGGCTCGAACTGGAACGTCGTCGGCTGCGCAAACGACTTGAAGCCCTTGAGCGTCAGGGACTTCAGATGCATGGGGTTCAGGGTACCGGCGGGGTGGGCCGGGGGCGGGCTGATCGCGGGCGTTCCGGGCGATGCGCCTCAAGGACGACTTGAATGCGCGGGGCTAAGTCCACGACTTCGGCCCACGGCATCGCGGGATCGCCTCGCGCTGGCATTCCGCCCGGGTGCTGGGAATTCAGGCGAGAATCCTCGCGCCCAGCCGGATTCCCCTCGCCGCGCCACCCGAGTGCGACTATGGACCCGACCCAAGTCGTGCGCTCGAATCGAAGGGATCACCGTATGCACGTCGAGACCACCGGCGCGGGTCCACCGCTCCTGCTGCTGCACGGCGGCGGGGTCGCGGGCTGGATGTGGCGGCCGCTGCTCGCGGAGCTCGGTGGCGACTTCTGCGCATTCGTCCCGGATCTGCCGGGGCATGGGCGCAGCGCCTCCGTCGACTACACGACGCACGACGATGCCGTCGCGCGCCTCGGCGAGGTCATCGCCGAGCACACTCCGGGCGGCGCGATCGTCACGGGGTTCTCCCTCGGCGGCCAGCTTGCGCTGCGACTCGCGACGGAGCGCCCCGACCTCGTGCGCGGTGCCGTCGTCGTGAGCGCCGAGACGATCCGGGCACCGCTGCCCCGTCCGACGCTCGCGCTGCTCGGCTGGACCGCGCCGCTCGCCCGCCTGGGGTGGTTCGCACGACTGCAGGCCGCGCAGCTGCGGGTCCCCGAGGTTCTGCTCGACGACTACCTCGCCGGGAGCCGGGCGCTGCGCCCTGCCACGCTGCTCGCGAGCGTGCGCGCGAACCTCGATTTCGACCTGCCAGCCGGCTGGTCCGCGTTCCGCGGCCCCGCCGCGGTCCTCGCCGGGGCGCGGGAGCGCCGCCTCATGCTCGACTCCGCGCGCCGCACGCACGAGGCGCTGCCCGGCAGCGACCTCACGATCGCGGCGGACTCGGCTCACGACATCCCGTTCACCGCTCCCGGGCTGCTCGCCGAGCGCATCCGTGCGGTCGCCGACGACAGCCGGTGAGCGGCAGCCTCAGCCCTTCGTGACGTGCACCTCGACCGGCGTCGGGTTGGCAATGAGGTCGAGCACGGGGCAGTTCGCGTCGACGGCCTCGCGCAGTTCCTCGTATCGCTCCTGCGTCTCCGGACCGACCAGCTCCACATGGAGGCGGACCCGGTTGAAGCCCGGGCGCACTGATGGGTCCTTGCCGAGTAGACGCGCTGCGTCGAGGTCGCCTTCGGCGCGCACGCGGATGTCATCGACCCGAATGCCCAGCAACCGCGCGTAGAGGCGGTAGACGACGACCTGGCAGCCGATGAGGGCGCCGAGCGCATACTCGACGGGGCTTGCGGCGACATCGTCACCGGCGAGCGCGGCCGGCTCATCAATCACGAATTCGTGGCGTCCCGCACGCGCCCGGGTCGCGACGGCGCCCTCGCCGATGCCGTCGACGCGGTAGGTGAGGTGGGCGGATGCACGCTCCGCGTCGATGCGGGCACTCCAGTCGGCGCCCGCGGCGTCGAGCCGAGCCTCGCGCTCCTGCTCGGTGGTCTCAGGGATAGTGATGTCAGTGAGTGCGGTCATGCCCGCCACGCTATGAACTGCTGTGCGGACACGCACCCCTTCGGGACACACACCGTCATCCCGCGTCACGCGGCGTCACGGCTGACGGTGAGATGATCGAATGCGCCCGGCACCGCGTGCCCTCCAACCGAAGGAACCCCACCATGATCGTCGCATTCTCCGTCGCGCCGAGCGGCACCGGCCGTGCGGACGGCTCGGTGCACGAGGCGGTTGCCGCTGCCGTGCGCGTCGTCCGCGAGTCGGGGTTGCCGCACCGGACGTCGTCGATGTTCACCGAGCTCGAGGGCGAATGGGACGAGGTCTTCGATGTCGTCAAACGGGCGACCGAGGCGGTGCTGCCTTACGGCTCTCGCGTCTCGCTCGTGCTCAAGGCTGACATCCGGCCCGGCCACACCGGTGAGCTCGACGGCAAGCTCGAGCGGCTCGAGCGGGCAATTACGGGGCAGCAGCGCTGAGGCACGGCATGGGCGATCGAGCTGGGGCCGACTCGTCCCCGCTGGGGCCTCGACGCACGGCGACGCACACCGCATTCCTCGCTGAGCGCCCAGCCGGCGCCGACGAGGACGTGCACATGCTCGCCGCCATCGTCGACCACGTCATCGAGCGGCTCACCGAGCCGGGCGACACGGTGCTCGACCCCTTCGCGGGGTATGGGACGACGATCGAGCGGGCGGTCGCCCTGGGTCGGCGGGCGATCGGCATCGAGCTGCTGCCCGAACGCGTCGCGCATATGCGGCAGCGGACCGCGAGTGCGCGGCTCATCGAGGGGGATGCGAGGGAGCTCGTGCGCCTGCTCGAGCTGGATCCAGCGAAACCCGATGCCGGCATCAACCTCGTGCTCACGTCGCCGCCCTACATGACCGCGACGGATCATGATGCGGACCCCCTCACGGCGTACGAGCGGGACGGCGGCGACTACCGCCGCTATCTCATGGAGCTCGGGTTCGTCGCAGCACAGTGCGCACGAGTCGTCGTGCCGGGCGGGCATGTCGTGTGGAATGTCGCCGACATCCACCACGCGGACCACACGACCCCGCTCATCCGCGACTGCTGGCGCGTGCTCGGGCAGCAGCTCACCCCCGTGGGGATCACCGAGATCGTCTGGGACCGCTATCCGCACGATCTCATCGCGGACGCACTGCTCGTCCTCCGGCGCGAGCCAGCCTGAGGCCTCCGAATGCCGAGCGCTCGCTACCGCAGCCGCTGACACCGCGGGCAGAAATGCGAGGAACGATTCGTGAACGTCTCCCGCACGAGCGCGCGGCCGCAGCGCAGGCACGGCTTGCCGTCGCGACCGTACGCGGTGAGGGACCGCGAGAAGTAGCCGGACTGCCCATTCACGTTGACGTACAGCGCATCGAAGGACGTGCCGCCCTCCGCCAGCGCACGCTCCATGACGTGCCGCGATTCCTCGAGGACGCGGCGCGCGGCCTGCGCGGACATGGTTGCGGTCGGCTGGCGCGGGTGGAGCCGCGCGGCCCAGAGCGCCTCGTCGGCATAGATGTTGCCGATCCCGGATACCAGCGACTGGTCGAGGAGCGCGCGCTTCAGCTCGGTGCGGCGGGCCCGCATTCGTCGCACCACCGCGGGGGGAACGAATGCGGGGTCAAGTGGGTCGAGCGCGATATGCGCCACCTGGGACGGGATCGCCGCTGGCCCGGTCAGCGGGTCGAGCGCGAGGCTGCCGAAGGTGCGCTGGTCGGCAAAGACGAGGATGCGGCCGTCGAGGGCGATCCGCACCCGCTCATGCCGGTGCGGCCGCCACTCGTCATCGAGGAGGAGCTGGCCGCTCATGCCGAGGTGGACGAGGAGCGCGTCCTGCTCGGGCTGACCGCGGCGCGCGAGCGGCACCCAGAGGAACTTGCCGCGCCGGGCCGGCTCGCCGAGCACCGTGCCCGTCAGCCGCGCCTCGAAGTCGGCCGCGCCGGGCTGGTGCCGCCGTAGTGCGCGCTCGTCGAGCACCTCGACCGCCTCGACCTCCGCGCCGACGAGCGGGAGCAGGCCACGCCGGACGACCTCGACCTCAGGGAGCTCAGGCATTGCGCAGGCGCTCGACCGCCGCGAGCGCCGCCGCCGCCTCGGCCGCCTTCTTCGAGGTCCCCTCCCCCTCGCCGACGACCCGGTCGCCGACTGTGACCTCGGCCGCGAAGCTGCGCGCATGGTCCGGCCCCGAGGCGGTGACGGTGTAGACGGGCGCCTGGTCATACGTGGCGACCGCGAGCTCCTGGAGCGCGGTCTTCGGGTCCATCGACACCCCGAAGCGGTCCGGATCATCCATGAGGCGCTCGACGAGCCGGAGCACCATCTCGCGAGCCACGTCGGGGCCGGCCGCGAGGAAGACCGCGCCGATCACCGCCTCCATCGTGTCGGCGAGGATCGAGTCCTTGTCCGCGCCGCCGGTGAGCGCCTCCCCGCGACCGAGCCGGATGAATGCGCCGAGCCCGATCCCACGAGCAATCTCGGCAAGGGCGAGGGTCGAGACGAGCGAGGCCCGACGCTTGGCGAGCTCCCCCTCGTCGAGGTCCGGGAACCGGCGGTAGAGCATGACGGTGACCGCCTGCCCGAGAATCGAGTCGCCGAGGAACTCGAGGCGCTCGTTATGCGGCTGACCGTCGTGCTCGAAGGCATAGGAGCGGTGGGTCAGCGCGACGACGAGCAGCTCGGGGTCGATGTCGACCCCGAGCTGCTCGGTGAGTTTGTGGAGATCCGTCATGGGCTGCGGCGGCTGGCCCGTCGTCTCGGGCGTCACCCTCCCTCAGGGATCGAGATGAACCGTCAGACGTCGGCGACCTTGCGGCCCTTGTACTCCAGGTAGAGCTCGGTCCCGACGGAGTCGGTGACGACCTTCGCGCGGTGCGGCAGCGAGTAGACGGTCTTGCCGTTTTCAACGGTCTTCACCAGCGGCGGCACATCGGCCTTCCACTGTGCGCGGCGCGAGCGGGTCGAGGCACGCGACATCTTGCGCTTCGGAACAGCCATGGGGTTCTCCTTATTCGGGAAGCTTCTCGTCGGATTCGTCGGACTCAGCCACGAGCCCCTGCAGGGCCGCCCACCGGGGATCGGTCGGCGCCGCATGCTCGTGGCCCGGGTGGTCGAGCAGCCGCACCCCGCATTCAGGGCAGAGCCCCTCGCAGGCTTCGCTGCAGACCGGCTGGAACGGCAGTGCCGGCACCACCGTGTCCCTGACCACCTGCTCGAGATCGACCGAGTCGAGCTCGACCACGTAGTCGAAATCCGACTCACCAGAATACGCGAAAAGCTCCTGGAACGCGACCTGGACGGGTTCGCTGACTGGCGTCAGGCAGCGCACGCACTCGCCATCGGCCTCGCCGGCGATCTCCGCAGTGACGAGGACCCCCTCGTGCAGCGACTCGAGGCGACCGGCGATCGACAGCACCGCACCGGCCGGGATGCCGATCACCGCATTCCCGAAGTCCTCCGGGACGACGACGTCGAGGTCGAAGATCCGGCTCTCGCCGGGACGTCGGGCGAGATCCTTGATCGGGAGGCGGTACGGGCTGGACACGGCGACACAGTCTACGCGCCGGTGCATCACGCGAGGACCGTGAGCACCTCGTCGAGGATCGCCGCGATCGTTGGCCGTATCGCCGATCGGCGGCAGGCCGGCGCCTAGGCTGACTCGCGTGACGCAGATCGTGGTGCTCGCCGGCGGGGTCGGGGGCTCGAGGTTCGTGCTCGGGCTGCGGGACGCGGTGCGGGGGCGCTGGCCGGGTGGCGCGGACGGGCGCGGTGGCGGGGGCGCGTCAGTCGGCACCGTGTCCGGCTCGACCGCCTCGATCACGGTCATCGCGAACACGGGCGACGACCTCTGGCTCTCCGGCGTCCGCCTCCAGCCCGACGTCGACTCGCTCCTCTACGCGCTCGCGGGCGTCGGCGACACGGCGCGCGGCTGGGGGCGCGCGGACGAGAGCTCCCGCGCCTGGGACGAAGTCGCGGCCTTCGGCGCGGGCTGGCCGTGGTTCACCCTCGGCGACCTCGACCTCGGCACGCACCTCGCCCGCACCGGCTGGCTCCGCGAGGACGTGCCCCTCACCGAGATCGTCACGCGACTTTCGGCCCGCTGGGACCTCGGCGGGGTGCGGATCCTGCCGATGACGGAGGCCGAGGTCGACACGCGGGTCCTCATCGCGGATGACTCCGGTGCGGGTGAGCGCAGCATGCATTTCGAGGAATGGTGGGTGCGGCATCGCGCCCAGCTCCCGGCCCGGCGCTTCGACAACCCCGGCATCGAGTCCGCCGTCCCTGCGCCCGGCGTGCTCGAGGCGATCGCCGAAGCGGACCACGTCATCCTCGCGCCCTCGAACCCGGTCGTGTCGATCGGCCCGATCCTCAGCGTCCCCGGGATGCGCGCGGCGCTGCGGGAGGCGCCCGGGCGCGTCGTCGGCGTCTCCCCCATCATCGGCGGCAGCGTCGTGCGCGGCATGGCCGACGCCTGCCTCGAGGCGATCGGGGTGGCGACCGCAGCCGATGCGGTCGGCCGCCTGTATGGGGCGCGTGAGCATGGCGGCCTGCTCGACGCGTGGCTCATCGGCGAGGAGGATGCGGCACTCGCCGAGGGCCTCCGCGCGTCCGGGCTGCCGACCGTCGTGACACCGCTGTGGATGCGGGATGCGCGTTCCTCCGAGGCGCTGGCGCACGCCGCCCTCACCGCCTGATCCCTTGTTCAGGTGTGTCGCGCCCTTTTCAGGTGCAGCGGTAGGTTCGGACCCGGAGTCCGCCGGATCGGCCGCCTGACCCCTGAAAAGCGCGTCAGTCGTCGAGGAGGGCTACCGTGCGAGGACCGAGCCGGCCCGCGGCGCGGAGCTGCTCGAGGTGCGCGGGCTCGTCAACGTCGCGGCGCAGCCCCCACTCAGTCGGCAGGTGGAGCTCGAAGAACCCGTCGGCGGCGTGCCGCACCGCCGAGTCGGGGCCAAACAGCGGCTCGAGCACGGTCCCCGCATACGCCGTCGCGAGCACCGTGCCGGTGCCGTCGGCATCGGGGACGAATGCGCGGGTTGCCGTCGTCGCGAGCCGCAGCGCATGCTCGAGCTCGGCCGAGGTGAGTCCCGGCAGGTCACCGAGCAGGACCGCGCGGTGCCGCTCGGGGCCGACAGCATCGAGCCCGAGGCGGATCGCGGCAGCGAGCCCGGTCGACGTGTCCTCGACAACCTCGACGAGCGGCAGGTCGCGCGCGGCGCGGGCGGTCTCGGCATCGGCGGTGACGACGACGATCCGGGTCGCCCAGGGCGTCATCGCGGCGGCCTCGATCGTGTCGAGCGCGATCGCGCGCGCGAACGCCTCGCGA
>Ga0182742_1001899_pt1 | contig 24976 bp, 21 predicted proteins | sample eDN5th37CBELigMG_FD_128880 | JGI IMG/M metagenome (GOLD analysis project Ga0182742, IMG submission 128880) | Enriched Miracle-Growth compost microbial communities from Emeryville, California, USA - eDNA 5th pass 37_C BE-Lig MG (version 2)... ...
ACGGCCGCGAGCCGCCCGCCTTGATGAAGGCGATGACCTTGGCGACCACCGGGTCGTCCGCGAAACCGCGTTCGACCGCCTCGACCCGCTCCTTGAAATGCCCGCGCACCAGAAACAGCGCGCGATAGGCCTGACGCAGCCCGTGAATATCGGCGCGCGAATAGCCTCGCCGGCGCATGCCGACCACATTGAGACCGTCGAGTTCGCCGCGCTGGCCGATGGCGAATCCGAACGGGATGACGTCGGCGCCAAGCCCCGTGACGCCGGCGATCATCGCGCTCTCGCCGATCCGGACAAACTGATGCGCGGCCGAATGGCCGCCCATGAAGACGTAATCCTCGATCACGACATGACCGCCGAGCACTGCGTTATTCGCCAGTGTGACATGGTTGCCGACCTTGCAGTCATGGCCGACATGGGACCCGACCATGAATGTGCAATGGTTGCCGACTTCGGTCACGCCGCGATCATCCTCGGTCCCGGTATTCATGGTGACGCTTTCCCTGATCTCGCAATCGGTGCCGATCACAAGGCGGGTCGGACCGCCGCGATACTTGACCGATTGCGGCGGGGTGCCGAGCGAGGCGAACGGATAGATCGTCGTGCGGGCGCCGATCGTGGTGTGGCCCGACAGCGCCACATGGCTGATGAGGCGGCAATGATCGCCGACCGCGACATTCGGTCCGATCACGCAGAACGGGCCGATGACCGCACCCTTTCCGAGCACGGCGCCGGGCGCGACGCGCGCGGTCGGATCGATGGTGACCTCGTGCGCTTCAAGCATTGACGATCATCGCTCCGACTTCGGCCTCCGCCACCAGCGCGTCCTGCACGCGGGCTTCGCAGCGATACCACCACATCATCCGCTTTCTGGCGATCTTGGTTACATGATACGCGATGGTATCGCCCGGAACGACCTGCTTGCGGAATTTCGCCTTGTCGATCGTCAGGAAGAACACGCTCTTGGTCGAATTGCCCGCTTCGCCCGAGCAGATGCACAGCACACCCGCCGTCTGCGCCATGCCCTCGATCATCAAGACGCCCGGGAACACCGGATTGTCCGGGAAATGGCCCATGAATTGCGGCTCGTTTGCGGTCACGTTCTTGATGCCGATCGCAAATTCGTCCGCGCGCATATCGGTGACACGATCGACCATTAGGAACGGGTAGCGGTGCGGGAGCGCCTTCAGGATGCGCGCGATATCGGCGGTTTCGAGCTGGGTTGGCTTGTCGTCCATGAGATTCAATCTTGAGGTTCGACTCTGCTCTTTTCCGCGCTGTGCCTTTTCGCCGCCCGTTCGACCCAGGCGACTTCCCGCATCCAGAGCTTGGCGGGCTTGGCCGGCAGACCCGCCCAGCGACCGCCGGCGGGAATATCTGAATTCACGCCGCTCATTCCGGCGACCTGCGCCCCCTCACCGATGGTGACATGATTGTTGATGGTGGCGCGGCCGCCAAGGGCTACGAAGTCCTCCAATGTGACGCTGCCCGCAATTGCGCAATGGGCGACGATCACGCAGTGCCGGCCGATGCTGACATTGTGGCCAATCTGGACCAGATTGTCGATTTTCGTGCCTTCGCCTATGACGGTGTCCCGAATCGCACCTCGATCGATCGCCGTTCCGGCGCCAATTTCAACGTCGTCCTGGATGATGACGCGGCCGATCTGCGGGACCTTCGCATGCCCTCGCGGACTCATGACATAACCGAAGCCGTCCTGACCGATCCGGCAGCCGGGATGAAGGATCACCCGGTCGCCGATCAGGGCATGCGCGAGCGAGCAATGCGCCCCGATGCTGCAGTCGCGCCCGATCCGGACCCCAGCCCCGATCACGGCGCCGGCGCCCACCAGCGTGCCGGAGCCAATCTCCGCCCGTGGTCCGATCACGGCGGCGGGCTCGACGGTTACGCCATCCTCAAGGCGCGCCTTCGGGTGGACTGAGGCGCCCGGCGTGATGCCCTCGGCCTCGAACAGGGACGAGGGTCGCAACGCGTCTGGAAACAGCTTGCGCGTTACCGTCACGAAGCCTCGATAGGGCTCGCGTGAAATCAACAGCAGAAGGCCTGGCGGCGCATCACCCGCGAACCGTTCGGCGATCAGGCACGCGCCCGCGCGCGTGGAACGTAGCCCCGCAGCGTAGCGAAGATTCTCGAAAAAGGTGAGATCGTGCGGCCCGGCGCGGTCGAGCGGCGCAACATTGGTGATCGCGACGCCCGCACGCGAGGGGTCTGACAGCGTCGCGCCGGTGAGCGCCGCGATATCTGCCGCGGTCAAGTTCTCCGCGCGCTTGAAGAAGATCGGATCGGTCATCAGCCGGCTCGCGACATCATTGTTGCGGCCTTTGCCGACCGGACCGATCCCAATCAGAACCTCGTCCCGCCGCCAAAGCGGAATTCCTGGACGATATCGTAGCTTTCCTTGTTGATCGGGATTGCATAGTCGAACCGCAACGGTCCGAACGGCGAATCCCAAGTGATGCCGGCGCCGACCGAGGTGCGGATCAGCTTGGAATCCTCGAACCTCATGGTTTCGCCCGGCACGCTGGTCGGTCCCTTATAATTCCAGACCGAGCCCGCATCGGCGAAGACCGATGCACGGATGCCGATATCCTTCGGGATGAAGTATAGCGGGATGAACAGCTCAAAGCTCGCCGCCCAGAAATTCGTGCCGCCGATCGCATCCTGCGTCGTCCATGGCGTCAGGTCGCGCGGGCCGAAACCGTTCTGCCGGAAGCCGCGAACCAGATTAGGACCGCCCTGGAACTGATCGTTGAAGCGCAGGTCCTGCCCGTTCCAGGAGGTGACATTACCAGCCTGGAAACGCAGCAGCGCGACATAATCCGGGAAGACCTCATGATAGAAGCGCGCGTCGCCCGATGAACGCAGGAAGCTCACGTCGCCGCCAAGGCCCGCGAATTCCTGCTTCAACTCGGTCCGAATGCCCGAGGTCGGGTTACGATTGTTGTCCAGCGTATTGTAGATCAGGCTGTAGCCCGCCATCGAGGTGAGCTGCGGCCCCTGATTGAAGCTCAGGCGAACCGGCAAGGAGGGAACCACCGAGACGTTGTTGCAGCCGTTGGGCTGGTTATTGGGATTCCATGGAACCGTCGCGAAGCAGGAGGAATATCCATCCTGCAGCGTGATTTCCTGCTGGTACAGCGAGTAGCGCAGCTGAAGCGCCAGATCCTCTCGCAGTTCGAAACCAAGCCGGATGGCACCGCCGAGCGTCTTGGTGTCATAGGACGTATATTGCTGGTTGTCGGTTTCCTTGCCGAAGAAATCGAGACCCAGCGCCATCCGATAATCGAGGAAATACGGCTCGATGAACGACAGCTCGAAGCCCCGTGCGCGCTGGCCATACTGGATCGCCGCGCGCACCGCCTGGCCACGGCCGAGCAGGTTGCGCTCGCCGACCGAAACTTCGCCGAGCCATCCGTCCTGTGTCGAATAGCCCCCCGAGATCGAGAATTCGCCGGTCGATTGCTCCTCAACCTCGACATTGACCACGACGCGGTCAGGCGAGGTGCCCGGCTCGTTGGTGATCTTCACCGACTTGAAGTAGTTGAGGTTCTTAAGGCGCCGTTCGGCGCGGTCGATGAGCGCGCGGTTGTAAGCGTCGCCCTCAGCCAGATCGAATTCGCGGCGGATGACCCAATCGCGCGTGCGGGTATTGCCGCGGATCTGGATGCGCTCGATATAGGCGCGCGGACCCTCCTCGACCGTGAAGACGACATTGATCCGGCGGTTCTCGAAATCGCGATCGCCACGCGGCCGGACCACCGCGAACGGATAGCCGCGCCGCGCAACGTCGATCGAAATCGCCTCGACCGACTTCTCGACCGCTTCTGCGTTGTAGACCTGTCCGGACTTGGCCTTGAGCTTGTCAAGAACGGAGGCGGCGTCGACGGCGCGGACATTCGAGTGAATGTCGACCGCGCCGAATTTGTACTGATCGCCCTCCTCGATCGTGAATGTCACGATGAAGGCGCCCTGCGCCGGGTCGTATTCGCTCACCGCCGAGACCACGCGCACGTCCGCAAAGCCATGCTTGAGATAGAAGCGGCGGATCAGGTCGCGGTCGGCCTCGATCCGATCCGGATCATAGACGTCGCTCGACTTCAGGAAGCTGAGCAGGTTGGATTCGGTGGTCTTGATGACATCCTTCAGCCGGTAGTCCGAATAGTAGCGGTTGCCGACGAATCGGATGGTCTTGACCGCCGTCTTCTTGCCTTCGGTGATCTCGAAAACGAGGTCGACGCGGTTGTTCGGCAGTTCGATGATCTTCGGCACCACGCGCACGTCGAAGCGGCCGTTGCGGCGGTATTGCTCGATGATGCGCTGAGTGTCGGACTGCACGATCGGCCGTGACAGGGTCCCGCGCACCTTGGACTGGATCTCGGCCAGCAACTGCTCGTCCTTGGCCTTGATATTACCCTCGAACGCAATCCGGTTGATGACCGGGTTCTCGACCACGGTGACGTAAAGGCGCCCGCCCGCCTGCCGGATGCGGATGTCCTGGAACAGGCCCGTTGCGTAAAGTCCCTTCAGGCCTTCATCGATCGACGCGGCGCTCAGTCCGCCGGCCGACCGGAAATAGGAGCGGATCGTGTCGGCTTCGACCCGGCGGTTGCCTTCAACCACGATGTTGCCGGCCGATTGGGCATAAGCGGATCCGGTCGGCACCGCGATCGCGGTGACGCCAAAAACAAACCCTCCGAGGAGAAAGGCCGCCAGCCCTAAACCCCTCAAAACTCGGGCACCCCTTCCCATTCCCACTCGCTCTAGCCCTACCCCTTTGGTGGTCAGAATCGTAAACAAGTGTCTAACACCACTTGCTTTTACAGCCTCAGGCCGGAGGCGCAAACGAAACCGATCCAATCCGCGACTAAGCCCCCGCACGTTGCCCCCTCGCCACACACATGTCCCCAGGCGCTGGTGTCATGAGGCCGCAAGGTGAATGATGTCGTTAAAGGTTGCAAAAATCATCAACATCACCACCAGCGCCAGCCCGATGCGGAAGCCCATTTCCTGGGCACGCTCGGAGAGCGGTTTGCCGCGGACTGCCTCGATCGCATAGAACAAAAGGTGGCCGCCATCCAATAGCGGCACCGGGAACAGATTCAGAAGTCCGATCGAAACCGACAGGATGGCCGACAGGTTCATCAGCGCGACGAATCCGACAGTTGCAACCTGACCCGAAACCTGCGCGATCCGGATCGGGCCGCCCAGCTGATCGGCAGCCTCGCGTCCGACAATGACGCCGCCGAGATAGGACAGCGTTCGCTCGATCACGAACCAGGTCTCTCCGACACCAGCACCCAGCGCCGGCAGCACGCCCAGCGTCTCGTGCTGGGCATCGTTGGGCGCCATCGACCGGCTGATGCCAAGCACGCCAATCCGGTGCGTATTGCCGAAATTGTCCTTCATCTCGCGTAGCGTCGGCGTCGCTTTCAGGTCGAGCCGGGTCCCGCCGCGCTCCACCGTCACGACAAGCTCCCGGCCGGCGCTGGTCGAGACCACCCGCTGCATTTCAGAAAAGGTCTTGATCGGACTGCCATCGATCGCGACGACGATGTCGCCGGGCTGGAAACCCGCGGCCGCCGCCGCACTGCCCGGCTGAATCCCGTCAACCCGGGCCGAAGTCGAGGGCTTGCCGTAGAACATGAAAATCGCCGCGAAGATCAGGATCGCGAGGATGAAATTGGCGAGTGGGCCGGCCGCGACGATCGCCGCACGCTTGGCGACACCCTGATGATGGAAGCTCTGCCGCCGCTCGCTCGCCGTCATCATTGTGATGCCGGACCGGTCGGGCGTGCTGGCTGCATCCTCGTCGCCGAAAAACTTGACGTAGCCGCCGAGCGGTATCGCCGAAATCTTCCAGCGGGTGCCGTGGCGGTCGTTGAAGCCGATCAGTTCCGGTCCGAAGCCGACCGAGAAAACCAGAACCCGAACGCCGCACCAGCGCGCGACAAGAAAATGCCCGAGTTCGTGGAAGAAGACCACGATGGTCAGCACGAACAGGAAGGGCAGCAGCGAACCGGGAAAGCCGCCGCCCCATAAGCTCAGATTATTGAGAAAATCCATGAGCGGACCTTGTTCCCCAATGATGGCGGCAATCTACGGCAATCTAGTGAAGGGCTGCTGAAGCGGAAGACCTCAGCTCGCCGGCCATCTCCCGCGCAGCCCGGTCGATCTCCAGCGCTTCCTCCACGCTTGCCGGCTCGCGAACCATCCCCCGTCGCGCCGCCGCATTCAGCGTAGTCTCCACGAGCGCCGGAATGGCGGCAAATCCGAGGCGATTTGAGAGAAACTCAGCCACTGCGACTTCGTTGGCCGCATTCAGCACGGTCGGGGCCGCCCCGCCCTCCTCCAGTGCCGTGCGCGCCAGCCGCAAGGCCGGGAACCGCACAAGGTCCGGCGCTTCGAAGGTGAGGCTCGCCATTTCGTCAAGCCGAAGGCGCCGCGCCGGCTCCTCCATGCGCTGCGGCCAGGAAAGGCAATGCGAGATCGGAATTCTCATGTCGGGCGCGCCAAGCTGCGCGATGAACGATCCGTCGCGGAATTCGACAATCCCGTGCACGATCGATTGCGGATGCACGAAGACATCAATCTCCTGCGGCGGCATCTGGAACAGGTGATGCGCCTCGATCAGTTCCAGCCCCTTGTTCATCAGGGTCGCGGAATCGATCGTGACCTTCGCCCCCATCGACCAGTTCGGGTGGCGCAACGCCTGTTCGGGGGTCGCATTGCGGACCGCCTCGGCCGACCAGGTCCGGAACGGACCGCCGGAGGCGGTCAGGATCAGGCGGCGGATATCCCCGCGCTGCCCCGCGGCCATCGCCTGGAACAGCGCGTTGTGCTCGGAATCCACCGGCAGGATGGTCGCACCGCGGTCCGCGGCCCGCCGCATGAACAGCCCGCCGGCGCAGACGAGGCACTCCTTGTTGGCGATAGCGACCGACGTCCCGCGTTCGATCGCCGCCATGGTCGGCGCGAGCCCTGCGGCTCCGCTGATCGACGCGACGATCAGATCCGCCGGACGCGCAGCGGCCTCGATCACCGCCTGTTCCCCCGCGCCGGCCACGATGTCGGTGCCCGACAACGCATCTTGCAACGCGCCATAGGCCTGCGGGTCGGCGACGGCCGCGAAACGCGCCCCAAGCGCGATCGCGGTTTTTGCCAGCGCCTCGACATTGCGTTGCGCGGCGACCGCCTCCACCCGGTAGCGATCACGCTCGCGCATCAGCAGATCGAATGTGCTCGCGCCGATCGAGCCGGTCGCGCCGAGAATGCTGACGGTGCGCATCGCACTCTGCGGCGAGGTCGCCGGGCGGGGAGAACGGGGTGCCGATGTGACCATTGATTACCAGACCAGGAGACCCGCGGCGGGCGCCTCGAAGCCGCCGCGCGCGACGCCGATCAGCGCCGCCACCGCCACCGCAAAGATGAAACCGTCGAGCCGATCCATGACCCCGCCATGACCGGGAATCAGACCGCTCGCGTCCTTGACGTCGAAACGCCGCTTCAGCCAAGACTCGAACAGGTCGCCGCATTGCGAGGCGATCGACAGAACCAGAGCGACGGTTCCGATCGCTGCCGCATGGCCGATCGAGAACAGCGCCGCGACCCCGATGGCCACGGCAACGCCGATGGCGGTACCGCCGATCGCGCCCGACCAGGTCTTCTTGGGACTGATCGCGGGCGCAAGCTTCGGGCCGCCGAAGGCCCGTCCCACGAAATAGCCGCCAATATCGGTTCCCCACACGACCGCATAGAGAAACAGGATCGCTGCAAAACCGTATTCGACGTCCGAACGCACCACCGCCGCCGCGACCAGCAGGACCGACGCATAGACCACGCCGCCCGCAACCGCTGGCGCGCGCGGGCCCGCGGTCACGATCCCGGCAAGTACGCCGAGCGCCACGACCATGATCGCTATCGAGACATTACCGGTTTCAAACAGAATGGCTTGGACCGCCAGCGCACAAATGCCGGTCGCCAGCAGCACATTGCGGCCGGACAGTTCGACCAGTCCGATCCATTCCCACCAGACGGCAATCGCGGCCAACGTCCAGAACAGCGTGAATGGCCAGTTGCCCAGCCAGGCCGCGCCGATTGCAAGCGGTGCAAGCACGGCGGCCGAGGCCACGCGCAGCAATAGATTGCGCGCCGACGGGGTGGACGTCGTCCCGGTCAACGGAATCGCTGGCTTGCCACCGTTCATCGTCAGGAACCGGCTGCCGCCAATCCGCCGAACCGCCGCTCGCGGCGCCCGTATTCGGAGATCGCCTGTTCGAGCGCCGCGCGGTCGAAATCGGGCCAGAAGGTCGGCACGAAAACGAGCTCGCTATAGGCCGATTGCCACAACAGAAAGTTAGAGAGCCGCTGCTCCCCGCTGGTCCGGATGATGAGGTCTGGATCAGGAAGATCGGGCGCGTCCATGAACTGGGACAGGCGCTCGGCCGTAATGTCGGTGGACGATAGCCGTCCGGCGGCGACTTCGTCGGCAAGCCGCTGCGCCGCCCGCGCGATTTCCTGTCGGGCGCCGTAATTGAACGCGACCACGAGCGTCATGCCGTCGTTTCGCTGCGTCAGATCTTCGGCTTCCTCAAGCAGGCGCCTGACATCGTTTGTCAGCGTCTCGCGTTCGCCGATCACCCGCACGCGCACGTTGTTGGCGTTCAGTTCGGCGAGATCGTTGCGGATAAACAGCCTCAGCAGTCCGAGGAGATCGCGGATTTCGGTTTGCGGACGCGACCAGTTCTCGGAGCTGAACGCGAAGATGGTGAGAAAATCGATGCCGATATCGCCAGCGGCGCGCACGGTACGACGCAGCGCCTCAACGCCGCGACGATGCCCTTCGCCTCTCGGGAGACCGCGCGCCGCGGCCCAGCGTCCGTTGCCGTCCATGATGATGGCGACGTGACGGGGCACTTCAAAACCGGACCCGTCCAGTGAAACCTTTGGCATCGACATCGTTTTCAAGTCCGCGCAAGCCGGCGCCGCCGGTCAGACCGTCAGGATCTCTTTTTCCTTGTTGGCGAGCATCTGATCGATCTCGTGGATCGCTTCATCCGTCGCCTTCTGTATCTCGTTCGAAAAGCGCTCCTGATCGTCCTTCGAAATCTGGTGGTCCTTTTCGAGCTTCTTGATCACGTCGATGCCATCGCGCCGTACATGGCGCACGGCGATTCGCGCGGCTTCGGCATATTTGTGCGCGACCTTGACCAATTCCTTGCGCCGCTCCTCGTTCAGTTCGGGGATGCGCAGACGGATGACCTGGCCCTCGGTTTGCGGATTGAGGCCGAGATTGGCGGCGGAGATCGCCTTCTCCACCGCATGCACCATCGATCGGTCCCACACCTGCACGCTGAGCAAGCGCGCCTCGGGCACGCTGACGGTCGCAAGCTGCGACAACGGCATATGCGTACCATAGGCATCGACCTGTACCGGTTCGAGCAAGCTGGGACTGGCCCGCCCGGTGCGAAGTCCTGACAACTCCTGCCTCAGGACGCCCATTGCGCCCTGCATGCGGCGCTTGAGATCGTTGATGTCGTGGGATGTCGTTGCCATTGTCGCTATTCTCTCGGACGGTTCTTATTGGACCCAAATTTCGACCCGATGCCGGGTTCATCGGACAGTCCGGAGCTGCTCTGCGGCCCCGAATCTCAGCCGGGCCTAGTCGGATACGATGGTGGAGCGGCCCTTGCCGCGCAAGACGGCTTCGATCGCCCCCGGCTCTCGGATCGAAAAGACGATGATAGGCATACCATTCTCGCGGGCAAGCGCGAACGCCGTGGAATCCATCACCTTCAGGTTGCGCTCCAGCGCTTCGCCCGGGCTCAATCGATCGTAGCGCTTGGCCGACTTGTCACGTTTTGGGTCGGCATCGTAAACGCCATCCACATTGGTCGCCTTGAGCACGGCGTTGCAGTCAAGTTCGGCTCCGCGCAGGACGGCGGTGGTATCGGTCGTAAAATAGGGATTGCCGGTGCCGCCCGCGAGCAGCACCACGCGGCCATCGCCGATCAATTCAAGCGCGCGTCGCCGGGAAAAATGATCGCAGACGGTCGGCATCGGAACCGCGGACAGGGTCGCGGCCGGGGCGCCGTTGCGCTCGATCGCGGCCTCCAGCACGAGGCTGTTCATCACGGTCGCGAGCATGCCCATGGTGTCGCCGGTCGGGCGTGACACGCCGCGATTGGACACTTCGACGCCGCGAAAGATATTGCCGCCGCCGACGACCAGTGCGATCTCGACCCCGAGCCGGCGCGACGCCGCGATATCGGCGGCGATTGCCTCGACCACGCTCTGGTCTACGCCGAATCCTGCCGGCCCGGCGAGCGCTTCTCCCGAAAGCTTGACGACCACACGTCCATAGACCGGAGGGGCCATGATGCGATCGTCCTCGGGATCCGTCCCTCAGCTCTTTCCGGCGGCGGCTGCGACTTCAGCCGCGAAGTCGCTCTCCTGCTTCTCGATACCTTCGCCGATCTTGTAGCGGACAAAGCCGGTGACCTTGATCGGTTCGCCAACCTTACTTTCGGCTTCCTTCAGGGCCTGTGCGACGCTCTTCTTGTCGTCATGCACATAGGGCTGATCCAGCAGGCAAACTTCCTTGTAGTAGCTCTTGAGACCGGACTCGACGATCTTCTCGATCACATTGGCCGGCTTGCCGGAGGCTTTGGCCTTGTCGGCGAGAACGCCCTTCTCGCGCTCGATCACCTCGGGCGCAAGACCCGACGAATCCACGGCGAGGGGAGCCGTCGCCGCGATATGCATCGCCAGCAGCCGGCCGAGCGCTGCGAGTTCCTGGGCATCGCCGCCCGATTCGAGCGCGACGAGGACGCCGATCTTGCCGAGGCCCTCGGAGATCGAGTTATGCATGTAGGTGCCGACCACGCCTTGGCTCACCGAGAGCGAGGCGGTCCGGCGCAGCGACATGTTTTCGCCGATGGTCGCGATCGCGGAGGCGATCGTCTCCTGAACGGTCTTGTCGCCGATCTTGGCCGCCTTGACCGCCTCGGCGTCACCGCCGGTGGACAGCGCAACATCGGCGATCTGCTTGACGAGAGCCTGGAAGTCATCGTTGCGGGCGACGAAGTCGGTCTCCGCATTGACTTCGACCACAGCGCCCTTTTGCGGTGACGTCGCAATGCCGATCAGGCCTTCGGCCGCCACGCGATCCGCCTTTTTGGCGGCCTTCGACAGGCCCTTCTTGCGCAGCCAGTCGATCGCGGCCTCGACGTCGCCGTTAGTCTCGGTCAGCGCCGCCTTGCAGTCCATCATGCCCGCGCCGGTCTGATCGCGCAGGTCCTTTACGAGCGCAGCGGTGATTTCTGCCATATCCCTGATCCAGCTTTCGGTCGTGTTGCGGGCGGACGAGCTGTCCGCCCGTTGGCCTTACTCGGCTTCGGCGGTGAATTCCTTCGCCCTCGCCACCCATTGATCGGCGCGACCCGGCAGACCCACCTGCTCGCCGAGGCGGTGCGCCTGCTCATGAGCCAGCGGAGCGAGCTGCCAGTAATGGAAAATGCCGAGATCGTTGAGCTGCTTCTCAATCGAGCCGGAAACGCCGGGCAGCTTTTTCAGATCGTCCGCGACGCCGCGCGGTCCGGGCAGAGCCTCATAGCCGGCATCGGACTCCGCCGGCAATTCCTCCATGATCGGCTCCGCAGCAGCACCGACATCCATCCCGCGCTCACCCTGCGAGCGGCCGATGCCATCGATGGCGGCGCGCGCGACGAGATCGCAATAGAGCGAAATTGCGCGGCTCGCGTCATCGTTGCCGGGAACCGGATAGGTGATGCCGTTCGGATCGCAATTGGTGTCGACGATGGCCGCGACCGGAATATTCAGCCGCTGCGCTTCCTTGATCGCGATGTCTTCCTTGTTGGTGTCGATCACGAACAGCATGTCGGGCAGACCGCCCATGTCCTTGATGCCGCCAAGCGAGCGGTCGAGTTTGTCGCGCTCGCGCTGCAGGTCGAGGCGCTCCTTCTTGGTATAGCCCTGCGCTTCATTGGAAGACAGCATCTCTTCCAGCTTGCGCAGGCGCTGGATCGATCCCGAGATCGTCTTCCAGTTGGTGAGCGTGCCGCCGAGCCAGCGCGAATTGACGTAATATTGCGCGCTTTTCTTAGCCGCTTCCGCAATACCGTCCTGCGCCTGGCGCTTGGTGCCGACGAACAGGATACGCCCGCCCCTCGCTACGGTATCGGACACCGCCTGCAGCGCCCTGTGCAGCATCGGCACGGTCTGGGCGAGATCGATGATGTGGATGTTGTTGCGGACGCCAAAGATGTATTCACCCATCTTCGGGTTCCAGCGGTGGGCCTGATGGCCGAAGTGAACGCCAGCTTCCAAAAGCTGACGCATGCTGTAGTCGGGCAGCGCCATTGGTCTTCTCCGGTTGTTCCGCCGCGGATGTCGTGAACGGCCGGCCGCTCGGCCGGACCGCCACCGGAAGGCCCGACCTGCCCCGTTGCCGGGCGGCGAACCATGATCCGCGTGTGAGATGGACGGGCATATAGCGACCGAGGGTCGGATTTGCAAGGAAAACGGCGTGCCAACGCCCCTGGCGGACTCATTGGACCGATGAGCGGGCGGTGCCGTTGTGAACGACAGGCCTTCCTTTCACAGCCCGTCGCACTTGTCGGGACCTCGCCCTATCCGGTCTCCACCATGACAACGCCCGGCACCGCCTTGATGGCCCCGGCAATCTGCGGCGACACCTTGTAGCGGCCGGGCAGCTTCACCTCGACCTCGCCTCCGTCCGAGAGCATCAGCACGAAATGGACCTCTCCGTCGCCCCTCGGCTCCAGCCGGTTGGTGATGTGGTCCAGCGGCGCCGGATCGCGCAGGAAAATCTGCAGGCTCTTCTGCACCTTTTCCGCGGCCTGATCGAGCCGCTCGACGGTCTGGATGCGGGCGCGCACATCCTCGCCCTGCGCTTCGGCGGAAAGAAACAACAGCACCGCATTGCCGGGTTCGAGCAATTCGCGGTACTGCTGCAGCCCCTCCTGAAACAGCACCGCTTCGTACTGTCCGCTCGGATCGGACAGGCCGATGATCCCCATCTTGCTGCCGGTCTTGGTGCGCCGCTCGACGCGGGACACCACCGTTGCGGCGGTGCGACCGGCGGTCGCCCCCGCACGCACCGATCTGGTGAACTCCATCCAGTTCATCACCTGCATGCGCTTGAGCGCCGTGGCGTAATCGTCAAGCGGATGACCGGTGAGGAAGAAGCCAACCGCATCATATTCACGCTGCAGCCGGTCCGAGGGGAGCCATGGATCGGCATTCGGCAGCCGCAAGGGCTCGCGATGCGCCGGCCCGCCGAACAGCTCGTTCTGGCCGCTTTCGGCGGCTTCGTGTGCGCGCTGGGCTGCGGACAGTATGGTCTCGACCGCGGCATGGACACGAGCGCGATCCTTGTCGAGCTGATCGAAAGCGCCGGCTGCGGCCAGACTTTCCAGCACCCGCTTGTTCACCGCCCGCGGATTGAGCCGCGAGGCGAAGTCGGTGAGATCGCGGAACGGCCGCTCGCCGCGCGCGGCCACGATCGAATCGACGGCCTGGGCGCCGACGCCCTTGAGCGCTGCAAGCGAATAGAAGATCGTGTTGCCTTCGACCTCGAAGGCGCGGCCCGACCGATTGATCGAGGGCGGCTCCAGCTTGATGCCGAGCCGCTCGGCCTCGCCGCGAAATTCGGCGAGCTTGTCGGTATTGCCCATGTCGAGCGTCATCGACGCCGCCAGGAACTCGACCGGATAATTCGCCTTCATATAGGCGGTCTGATAAGCGACCAGCGCGTAGGCTGCGGCGTGGCTCTTGTTGAAGCCGTATTCGGCAAAGCGTTCCAGCAGGTCGAAAATCGCATCCGCCTGCGATCGATCGACCCCGCGCTCGGTCGCGCCCCGAACGAAGTCCTTGCGCTGCGCCTGCATTTCGCTGCGGATCTTCTTGCCCATGGCGCGGCGCAGGAGATCCGCCTGGCCGAGCGAATAGCCGGCCAGAAGCTGCGCCGCCTGCATCACCTGCTCCTGGTAGACGATGACGCCGAACGTTTCCTTCAGAACCTCCTCGAGCTTCGGATGGATATAGTCCGGCTCCTCGTCGCCATGCTTGCGCGCGCAATAGGTCGGGATATTCGCCATCGGGCCGGGCCGGTACAAGGCGACCAGCGCGATGATGTCTTCGAAGCGGTCCGGCTTCATGTCGAGCAAGGCGCGCCGCATGCCCGCACTTTCGAGCTGGAATATGCCGACCGCTTCCGCCCGGCCGAGAAGTTCGTATGTCTTCTTGTCGTCCAGTGGGATCGACGACAGATCGATCTCGATCCCGCGCCGCTTCAGGAGATCGACCGCGGTCTTGAGCACGGTCAGCGTCTTCAGACCGAGGAAGTCAAATTTCACGAGGCCGGCCGGCTCGACCCATTTCATGTTGAACTGGGTGACCGGCATGTCGGATTTCGGATCGCGGTAGAGCGGCACAAGCTCTGACAATGGCCGGTCGCCGATCACAATGCCGGCGGCATGGGTCGACGCATGCCGCGTCAGCCCTTCCAGCTTGCGGGCGATGTCGAATGCGCGCCTCACCGTCGGGTTGGCATCGCGCTCGGCCTGCAGCTTCGGCTCATCCTCGATGGCGCGCGCCAGCGTCACCGGATTGGCCGGGTTCTGCGGCACCAGCTTGCACAGCTTGTCGACCTGCCCGTAAGGCATTTCCAGCACGCGGCCGACGTCACGCAAGACGCCGCGCGCCTGCAGGGTGCCGAAGGTGATGATCTGCGCGACCTGATCGCGACCGTAGCGATCCTGCACATATCGGATCACCTCGTCGCGCCGGTCCTGGCAGAAGTCGATGTCGAAGTCGGGCATCGAGACGCGCTCCGGATTGAGGAATCGCTCGAACAGGAGCCCGAAGCGGATCGGATCGAGATCGGTGATGGTCAGCGAATAGGCCACCAATGAGCCGGCGCCCGAGCCGCGGCCCGGCCCGACCGGAATGTCATGCGATTTCGCCCACTGGATGAAGTCCGCCACGATCAGGAAGTAGCCGGGATATTTCATGCGCTCGATGACATCGAGCTCGAACGAAAGTCGCGCGTCGTAATCCTCGCGCGTCGCATGCGGGGCAAGGCCATGGAGCGCGATCCTGCGCTCAAGCCCCGCCTGCGCGCGCTTGCGCAATTCCGCGCTCTCGTCCGCGTCGCCGGCTGTGAAGCGCGGCAGGATCGGCTTCGAGGTCCGCGGCCGATACGCGCAGCGCTGCGCGACTTCGACGGAGTTGGCGATCGCCTCCGGCATGTCCGAGAACAGCGTCGCCATCTCCCTGCGGCTCTTGAAATAATGCTGCGGCGTCAGCTGGCGCCGGTCGGTTTCGGCGATCAGCCGACCTTCCGCGATACAGATCAGCGCGTCATGCGATTCGTAGTCTTCCGGCGTTGCGAAGAATGGCTCGTTGGTCGCCACCAGCGGCAGCGATCGCGCATAGGCAATGTCGATCAGATGCGGTTCGACGGCGCGCTCGGCAGCCAGCTCATGACGCTGCAATTCCACATAGAGCCGATCGCCGAACAGGTCGCACAGCCGGGCGGCGCGCGCCTGCGCAAGCTCGAGCTGCCCGGCCGCGATCGCCTGATCGAGCGCCCCGCCCGGCCCGCCGGTCAGCGCGATCAAGCCACGGGTTCCCGCTTCCAGCCAGGCGGCAGGAATATGCGGCGGCTCGTTGCTGGGCGATTCGAGAAAGGCGCGAGAGGACAGCGTCATCAGCTGCCGGTAACCCTCCTCATGCGCGGCAAGCAGTACGATGCGCGGCAGCGCCCGGTTGTGTGACGGATTGCGAGGGTCGCGGGGCTGGTCGGCGAAATCGATGGAAAAGCAGCAGCCGACGATCGGCTGGATTCCAGCGGAAGCGAGCTTTTCGGAGAATTCCAGCGCGCCGAACATGTTGCCGCTGTCGGTCAGCGCCAGCGCGGGCTGCCGGTCGGCCTTGGCGAGTTCGGCCAGCTTGCCGATCTTGAGGGCACCCTCGAGCAGCGAATAGGACGAGTGCACATGCAGGTGCACGAAGGGTGCATCCGACACCGGAAGCCTCACGAATCTGTCTGACTGGTCGGGGCTATGGTGCGGAGCGCCGATCGGCAAGTCCACCGTCAATGCGGCAGACCCATCCTGCGCGCCCGTTTTCCCCAAGGCCCCCCGTTTTCCTCAAGGCCCATTGAGGCTCATGACCCGTGGGCGCATCTCGAAGGGTGTATTCTCCGTGGCGTATTCCCGAGGCCATCAGGCCACCAGGCTGCTCTGGGTCGACGGCGCTCACCGTCAGGAAGCAGCCGGGCCCCACCTACGCGACGCTACCCGAATGGGTGCCCGGCCGAAACCGCGTCCTTTTCTCCCGCGGACGCAACAAACGCATGACGCCACTCACTGGTACAGGCCAGATTTTCTGGCGCTTACAACCCGCCGAGCACCTGAGCCCAGATCGCGATCATTCCGAGAAAAAGCGACAGCGAGGCCAGCGCGGCGGCCTCCTCCACGACAGCGCGAAACATTGGTTGCTCCCCTGTCTCCGACCCACAGGCCAAAAAGAACATAGAGAGAACATAGTTCTGTTTTTGTTCCTGGTCAAGCGGATATTTCACAGCGCAAGCCGGGCCCGCGGGTCGCGTTCGGGAGAATGAGGGCGTCGAGGGAATTCGGTTCTCCCCGAACCGGCAACGGCTCGCTGCCATCGACGGCGAAGACGGCCATCCGGCAAATGCGACAATCTAACGGTTCCGGGAACGGCATGGCGCGCGCGATGCCGGCCACGCGAAACCACCTCGGTCAGACGTTCTAATGCTCCCCGCGCCGACCGTTCGCGTGACCCTGAGACATCCGATCGACGGCCGCGATCCCGATCGCGGATAGGATGAACACGATATGGATGATGGTCTGCCACATGACACCGGCCTCGGTGTAGTTGGCCTTGTCACTGCCGAGATTTCCGGCCTCGATGAACGTGCGCAAGAGATGGATCGAGGAAATACCAATGATCGCCATCGCCAGCTTGATCTTCAGCACGCTGGCATTGACGTGGCTCAGCCATTCCGGCTGATCCGGATGGCCCTGCAGTCGCAGCCGCGACACGAAGGTCTCGTAGCCGCCGACGATCACCATCACCAGCAGGTTCGAGATCATCACCACGTCGATCAGACCGAGGACCATCAGCATGATCTGCTGCTCGGTGAAATCCATCGCGTGCTGCGTCAGGTGCCACAGCTCCTTCAGGAACAGGACAACATAGACGCCCTGGGCGACAATCAGGCCGAGATAGAGCGGCAGCTGCAGCCAGCGTGATCCGAAGATGAGAGTTGGCAAAGGCCGCAGCTCCCGGCCGACAACGTCGACGGTTTTCGATGATTCAGTCATGACTCGTCATGGTTGGAGGTTCGGAGATTGCAGGGCAAGGGTTGGCAAATTAGGAATGCCGGACGCCGTTTCAATACCCGCCTTTATGTAATCGGTAAGCTTCGGTCGGGATCGGAGTTTCACTCCAACTCCACCACCACGCCCTCGCGGATGGTCACGCGACGGTCCATGCGCCGCGCGAGGTCGAGATTGTGGGTGGCAATGATCGCCGCGAGCCCCGATGCGCTCACGAGCTGGCGCAGCGTCTCGAAGACGTGGTCCGCAGTATGCGGATCGAGATTGCCCGTCGGCTCGTCGGCGAGCAGGATACGCGGTGCATTGGCGACCGCGCGTGCGATGGCCACCCGCTGCTGTTCGCCGCCGGACAACTCGGCCGGCCTGTGTTCCAGCCGCGCCTTGAGTCCGAGATAGGAGAGCAACTCGCCCGCCCGCTTGCGCGCTTCCGCGCGCGTCAGGCCGCGGATCATCTGCGGCAGCATCACATTCTCGACCGCGGAAAATTCCGGCAGCAGATGGTGCGCCTGATAGACGAAGCCCATTTCGACGCGGCGGATCGCGGTACGTTCCGCATCCGAGAGATTAGACGTGGGGCGGCCATCGACAAAGACTTCGCCGCCATCGGGATGTTCGAGCAGGCCGGCGATATGCAGAAGCGTCGACTTGCCGGCGCCGGACGGCGCGATCAGGGCAATCGACTGTCCAAGCCAGCAGCCCAGCTCCGCGCCGCGCAGGATGGTCAGTTCGGCCTCGCCCTGCTGGTAGCGGCGCTGCACGGCGTTCAGATACAGCACCGGGCCTTGGGCGGACCGCGCGCCGGCTGCGTTATCGTCCGCCATCACATGCTCATTCATAGCGGAGCGCCTCGACCGGATCGAGGCGGGCCGCCCGCCAGGACGGATACAGCGTTGCTGCGAGCGACATAGCGAGCGCGATGACGATCACTGCCGTGGTCTCGCCGGCGTCGATCTCGGCCGGCAGGCGCGACAGGAAATACAGTTCGGGCGCGAATACCTCGCGCGAGGTCAGCCAGGACACAAATTGCCGGAGCGACTCAATGTTCGCGCAGACAATCACACCGACAAGAAATCCAAGGGTGGTTCCGACCACCCCGATCGATGCTCCAGTGATCAGGAAGACGCGCATGATCGCGCCTTGCGTCGCACCCATGGTGCGCAGAATGGCGATGTCGCGACCCTTGTCCTTTACCAGCATGAACAGGCCGGAAATGATGTTGAGCACCGCCACCAGTACGATCAGCGACAGAATCAGTGCCATGACGTTGCGCTCGACCTGCAGCGCGTTGAAGAAGGTTGCGTTGCGCTGGGTCCAGTCGGTGATGAAAATCGGACGCTCCGCGGCCTTGGTCAGCAGCGTGCGAAATTCACGATAGCTGTCCGGCCGGTCGATATAGACTTCGATGGCCGTCACGTCGCCCGCGCGGTTGAAATAGGCCTGCGATTCCGCGAGCGGCATGAATACGAAATTCGAATCGTATTCCGACATGCCGATTTCGTAGACTCCCGCGATCCGGTAGGTCTTGATGCGTGGCGTCGTGCCCATCGGCGTGACGGCGCCACGCGGCGCGACCAGGGTGGCATTGTCGCCCGCGCGCACCGATAAAGCGTCGGCCAGCCGCTTGCCGATGATGATCCCCTGCCCTTCATCGAAGCCGTCCAGCGTACCCTGCTTCAGATTCGCGGAGATCGAGGCCTGCTTGTCGAGATCGGCGGCGCGCATGCCCCGTACGCCGACGCCGGTCGAGTGGAACGGGGACGAGATCAGGGCCTGACCGTCGACCATCGGCGCGGCAAGCCGCACCCCCGGCACGCCGCTGAGCCGCGCGGCCAGTTCCTTCCAATCGGTCAGCGGCGATTCCAGCGGCTGCACCAACAGATGGCCGTTCATGCCGAGGATCTTTTCGAGCAGTTCCTTGCGGAACCCGTTCATCACCGCCATCACGATGATCAGCGTCGCAACGCCAAGCATGATCCCGAGAAAGGAAATACTGGCGATGACGGATATGAATCCCTCCTTCCGCCGCGCTCTCAGATAGCGCAGCGAAAGCATCCACTCGAAGGCTGCAAAGGGACGCGTCGCGGTGGGTTCGCTCATTCAGACTCCTGAACCTGCGGATTTCACCAGATTCTGACCAATTCAAGCCACCGCGATTTGCCGAGCCAGCGGCAGCATACACAAATTCGTGGGGACAGTTTGCCCGCCGGTGATGTGGTCGGCTCGCTCGCGAGGCCTATTGCCTTCATCCGAACCGGTTCAATATTTCATCCGGGCTCAGCATCTCACGGCTGCCATCGGATCGCCGCTTAAGTTCGACCTGTCCGGCGGCAAGACCCTTGGGACCAACGACCACCTGCCAGGGAATCCCGATCAGGTCCGCGGTCGCGAATTTGGAACCCGGACGTTCGTCGAGATCGTGATAGAGCGTATCGACGCCGCGCGCCCGCAGCCCGGCATAAAGCGTCTCGCAAGCGGCGTCCGTCGCAGCATCTCCCTGCTTCAGATTGAGGATCGTCACCCTGTATGGGGCGACGCTTTCGGGCCAGATGATTCCCGCATCGTCGTGAGACGCTTCGATAATGGCGGCGACAAGGCGCGATGGGCCGATGCCGTAGGAACCCATATGCACCGGATGCTCGGCGCCGTCGGGCCCGGTCACCAGCGCCTTCATCGGCTCGGAATATTTGGTGCCGAAGTAGAAGATGTGCCCCACTTCGATACCGCGAGCGGAGACGCGCGAGGCTTCCGCCAAGGCTTCGAATGCTGCGGCATCGTGCTTTTCCGAGGTGGCTGCGTATAGCCTCGTCCAGTGATCCACCGTCGCCTGCAGGCCGGCAACGTCGTCAAAATCGACGTTCTCGTCCGGCACTTCGAAATCGAGATAGTCGCGGTGGCAGAACACTTCGCTTTCGCCGGTCGACGCCAGGATGATGAATTCGTGGCTGAGATTTCCGCCGATCGGTCCGGTTTCCGCGACCATCGGGATCGCTTTCAGCCCCATGCGCGCGAAGGTGCGCAGATAGGCGACGAACATCTTGTTGTAGGAGTGGCGTGCCCCGGCCTGGTCGAGGTCGAAGGAGTAAGCGTCCTTCATCAGGAATTCGCGCCCACGCATCAGCCCGAAGCGCGGCCGCACCTCGTCACGGAATTTCCACTGGATATGATAGAGGTTGAGCGGAAGATCGCGGTAAGAGCGCACATAGGCACGGAAGATGTCGGTGATCATCTCCTCGTTGGTCGGACCGTACAGCATTTCGCGCTGGTGCCGGTCCTTGATCCGCAGCATCTCCTTCCCGTAGGCGTCGTACCGGCCGCTCTCGCGCCACAGCTCCGCGCTCTGGATTGTCGGCATCAGCAATTCGATCGCTCCGGCGCGGTTCTGCTCTTCCCGCACGATGTCGCAAATCTTGTCCAGGACGCGTAACCCGAGCGGCAGGAAGGCATAGATGCCTGCAGCCTCCTGCCGTAGCATGCCGGCTCGCAGCATCAGCCGGTGCGAGACGATTTCGGCCTCTTTCGGTGTTTCGCGCAGGATCGGAAGGAAATACCGCGACAGTCGCATTGTTTTCTTTCGGGAATCGGCCAGGTTCGGCGCCGCGGTGACTGAAACCGGATCGTGCGCGAAAAAACAAGGCTCGTGCGAAAACCCCGCCACGGATGCGGGGTGCGGGAGCCCTTGCCGTGTGCCCCAAAGATGCTATAGCTGGTGCCTACACGTTGGGCTGCGCCTGCCCAACTGGTCCAAGTCTCGGGAGGATCGCGAGCGCCAAACGCGCCGCCGACGCTTCGAAACAGCCAAAATCACACGCCGGAAGCGTTGCAACGATTTTGAGCAGGGCGGTGGCCCTGCTTTTTTTCGTTGCAGCCCGACGCGCAGAAAAGTGCGCCGGACGACCTCTATCGGGGAGGGGGTGCAGGTCGTCCGACGCGTCCCGCAGCCGACGGGCGACTGCTGACTTGCCCAACGAACGGGCGCGCGAAATGTTCCGCCGTCCGGTTAAAGCCTTGGCGGGTAACTGTCCCGGCCGAAGGTCCATTCCGGGTAGAAATGGCCATTCTCGCCGAGCAAACATACCTCGGCATTCTCGCCCTTCGCCTCCCCAAGGCGCTGCGCTGCGTCCACCGCGAACATCAACGCTTCCTGCCGCGTCTGATACGGCCCGAAATCCGCGTCGGCGTATCGGATGGCCCAGCCCTCGGCGGTCTGCATGATGAAATAGCGGGCATTTGGCATGGCTGTCCCCGTCATTGCGAGGAGATAACCAAGCCTCCGAGGCTCAGGTTCCAGCCTACCGGCGCGTGAATCAGAATCGCGCGGGCGGTCGCCCCAGCCCCGGAATGTCGTCAAGGCCGATCAAGCGATAGGCGTAAGCGATTGCAATCACAGCAAAAATGGCAGCGGATACGAGCGTCGTCCAGATTACCTTTTGGAACATCCGGTGCAGCACCGGGGCGCCCGGATCGGTGCCGGGCTCGGTCTCGGCTTCATGCTGCGATTTCACCCCGAACGGCAGGACCGCGAACAGCGTGATCCACCAGATCAGGAAATAGATCGCGATACCCGTGGTCCACTTCATGCTCGAAGAACTGCGTTAGAAGACCGATCCTCGTCAATCCGAAAGCGCCGAGCGCCCTGCTCAGGCCTGTTCGAGTTCGACGAGCGTTCCCAGAAAATCCTTCGGGTGCAGGAACAGCACCGGCTTGCCATGCGCCCCGATTTTCGGTTCGCCGCTTCCCAGCACCCGCGCCCCGCGCGCCTTCAGCGCGTCGCGCGCGGCGATGATGTCGTCCACTTCGTAGCAGATATGGTGAATGCCGCCATCCGGATGGCGCTCCAGGAATTTCGCGATCGGCGAATCCGCCCCGAGCGGTTCGAGCAGTTCGATCTTGGTATTCGGCAAGGTGATGAACACCGTCGTGACGCCGTGTTCGTGCTGCGGCACCTGCTCGGACACCTGCGCACCCAGCGTCGTGCGATAGACCTCCGAAGCCTTCGCGATGTCGCGAACGGCGATCGCCACATGGTTCAATCGACCGATCATGATGCGATCATACCGTAAGAACGTGGACGTAACAGATCGGCTTCTTGCCCCATTGCTGGGCCAACGCCCCGCGCACGCCTCGCCTCACCGCCTCCGCAACGCCGTCGGGATCGCGCCGTCGCGGCTTCGGCAGGCTCTCGAAGGTATCGTGCACGGCGTCAAGCGCGACATCGGCCAGCGGCAGGCCGTCCTTGCCGCGTTCGGGGATGCCGAGCAATTCGACTTCGGGATCGGCCGCCAGTACGCCCTTTTCGGTCAGCGCCAGCGCCACTGTGACCATTCCGACAAAGCTCAGGCGCCGTCGGTCGGCAATGGTGCGGCTTTCGGCGGGGACCAGCACCGCGCCGTCCTTGTAGACGCGCCCATGCGGAACCTCATCCACGATGCCGGGAGCGCCGGGCGCAAGCGCGATCATGTCGCCATTGCGGCAACTGACCACATTCGGGATGCCGAGCCTTCGGCCGATCGCGGCATGCTCCGTCAGATGCAGCGCCTCGCCATGGACCGGGACGAGGATCTTAGGCTTCACCCAGCCAAGCAGTTCCTCGACCTCGCCGATGCGCGGATGACCCGAGACATGCACCAGATGGGTTCGGTCGGTGATGACTTCCACGCCCTGGTCGATCAGGCCGTTGAGCACCGTCGACACCGCCTTCTCGTTGCCGGGAATCGTGCGCGACGAGAAGATCACCCGGTCGCCGCGGGCCAGCGTGATGTCGGGGTGATTGTCTTCGGCGATCCGCGCGAGCGCCGCGCGCGGCTCGCCCTGGCTGCCGGTACAGAGTGCGACCACCTTGTCCGGCGGCAGATAGCCATAGACATCCGGTCCGCGGAAATCCTGGATGCCGTCGAGATAGCCGGTCTCGCGCGCCACCTGCGCGACGCGCTCCATGGCGCGCCCGACCAGCACGACCTCCCGCCCCGCGGCCCGTGCGCCTTCCGCAACTGCGCGCAGCCGCGCGACATTGGAGGCGAAGGTCGTCACCGCAACACGCTGCGGCGCCGATGCGATCAATGCGGCGAGCGTACGCGCAACGTCCGCCTCCGAGGGCGAGCGCCCGTCCCGCACGGCATTGGTGGAATCGCCGATGAGTGCGAGCACGCCCTCGTCGCCCAGAGCCCGAAGCTTGTCCTGATCGGTCGGCAGACCCACGCCGGGCGTCTGGTCGAGTTTCCAGTCGCCGGTATGCAGCACGGTCCCGAGTGGCGTGCGTATGATCAGTGCATTCGATTCCGGGATCGAATGCGACATCGAGACCAGTTCGATATCGAACGGTCCGACATCAAAGCGGCTGCCGAGCGCAACCACCTTGATGTCGATATCAGGCGCCCCCGGCTCGCTCTCTTTCTTTGCCGCGATCAGAGCCGCGGTGAAAGGCGTGGCATAGACCGGCACCCGCAATTGAGGCCACAGATCGAACAGCGCCCCAAAATGATCTTCGTGAGCATGCGTGATCACGATGCCCGCAAGGCTGCGCCGCTCGTCGACGAGATAACGGATATCCGGGAACATCAGGTCCACGCCGGGCAGATGCTCCTCGGATGCGAACGAAACGCCGCAATCGACGATCATCCATTGGCGGCGACGTTCGCTGCCGAGACCATAAACCGACAGGTTCATGCCGATCTCGCCGACGCCGCCAAGCGGCGCAAAAACGAGCTGGGTCTGGTCTGCTGCCATCAGGACGCTGTTCCGGCCGTTGCAACGACGCTCGCGGCACCGCCGAAATAGACGTCGCCAGCGCTGATCGCATGCACGGTCCCGTCAACCGCCCGCAGGATCAGCCGACCGTGTTCATCAAGCGCTTCGAAAATGCCGCTCTGCACCTGCTCTCCCGTCCGTATGGCGACCGATTGCCCGATTCCCCTCGCCTGCGCGAGCCATGCCGCGCGGATGACGTCAAATCCGCGACCATTGTTCCATAGCGCGGCCAGATCAATCCAGGCATCGGTCAGTGCCGCAAAGGCGTCTTCCGGCGTTACGTGACAGCCAAGGGCGCGCAGGGACTGCGCCGGAAACGGCGTGCCTTCCGGCGCGGAAGCCAGGTTGATGCCGATGCCAACGACGAGCGTCATTACACCTGCCTCAGGCCTCGAACCTGGATCTCCGTTCGTCCCCGCGAAAGCGTGGACCCAGGCTTCTGGATTCCCGCTTGCGCGGGAATGAACGGTTTTTGATGGCTCCGATTCCAGCAGCAGCCCGGCGACCTTTCCGTCCCCGGCCAGCACGTCATTGGGCCATTTCAGCGCGACATCGACGCCCGGCGCGAAGGCGCCGCAGGCGCGATGTACCGCGAGACTGGCGACAAATCCGAGGGTGGCGGCAACGGCCGGCGTCACCGGCGCGGTGAAAAGCAGGCTGGTCGCAAGATTGCCATCGGCCCAAAGCCACTCGCGGCCGCGGCGGCCGCGTCCGGCCGTCTGTTCTCGCGCCACGATCCATAACGGACCTTGCTCCCCGGCGCGTGCGAGCCGCAATGCCTCGCTGTTGGTGGACGCTAG
>Ga0182742_1001900_pt1 | contig 24944 bp, 25 predicted proteins | sample eDN5th37CBELigMG_FD_128880 | JGI IMG/M metagenome (GOLD analysis project Ga0182742, IMG submission 128880) | Enriched Miracle-Growth compost microbial communities from Emeryville, California, USA - eDNA 5th pass 37_C BE-Lig MG (version 2)... ...
TCATCGCCCCCATCACCTGACCCAAGGCTGCTTTTTCATTTAACACAATCCCAATATCAATCACCGAAGCCGCTTTGATTAAACGATAAGTGAAGTCACGGCGATCAAATTCAACTTCTACCCCATAAGCGGCCACCGTCCATTCTGGTCCAGGTTTTCCCTCCCCTGTCTCGGGATCCAGATGGGAAAGGTGACGAAGGATAAAATTTCCTTTTCCGATGATTTGTCCACCAATTGAATTGCCATTTGGATATTGATAGCCATAGCAAATATCCTTAAAATCAACCCCTTTTCGTGGATCGTCTCTTATAAATACTCGCATATGTGCTACTTCCAGATCTTCAATTGGTGCTCTAAGAACAATGGAGGCCATCTGTTTTAATTGTGCAATTACATCATCCGCAGCTTCTAATAACGCCCTTCCTGCCATATAAATTCCTCTGCTTGCGACCGTCTTCCAATGCTCAGGTGTTGTTTGCGTATCCACGTTCATCCGGACATGGATTTTGTCCACATCCATTTTCAATTTTTCCGCAAGAATTTGAGCCAGCACGGTTTTTGTCCCTGTGCCAATTTCAACAACACCAGTCATTAAATTTAGACTTCCATCACGGTTAAATGTCAGAATCACACCAGAAGGGGCGTTCGAGTCAATGGTCGATGTTTTCCAACTGCAGCTAACCCCTTTTACCCTTACTAGCCTCTCATTGATTTCCTTAACTGGTCCTTCTCCCCAGCGGATTAATGTTCGTAATTTCGATATACATTCTTGCAAATTCCCGACATTACTTTGATTAAGGAGGACTCTTGTCGGAGTAGTATGACCGGGTTGAATGGCATTTCGCTCGCGTAATTTCAGCGAATCTATGTTGAGTTTCTTTGCCAATAAATCGAATGTTCGCTCAACAGCAAATGAGAGTTCGGAATGACTAAAACCACGAAACGGTGAGGCATACGTATGATTGGTATACATGCAATAAGAATCACACCATACATTGTCAACCTTATACGGCCCTGTACAATCAACCGCTCCCGCTCGCGTGAGGTCAATCGCTTTATCCGAATAGGCCCCACCATCCCAGAAAAACTGGATCTCCATTGCTTTGATCACGCCAGATTGGTCTGCGCCGATTTTGATTTTTGCATCTAAGCCAATATGGGAAGGTGACATCATGATGTCTTGTTCTCGTTGATTGAAAATTTCTACTGGCAGTCCTTTGACCGCCCTAGAGCTTAAATAAGCTAGGATTTCTAGCTGCACGGAAGCCTTGCCCCCGTATGCACCACCTACAAGCGGCGTATCAACGACAATCTTTCCAATATCCTCGTTAAAATAACTTGCAATTAATTGTTTTACCATAAATGGGGCTTGTGATGACGTGATAATCTTTATAGTCCCGTCGGGTGTAATCTCAGCCGTCGAACTTCTCGTCTCCATTGCTGCATGGTCGGATGGAGAAAACGAATAGTCCCCCTCGACCGTAACGGAGCTTTCCGCCCATCCTTTTTCCAAATTGCCTTTGCGTATTTTTACATGATGAGCAATATTTGTTCCAGGAACTGGGTAAACATCCTTTTCCCTGTCATACTCACCCAAGCGCTCATGGATTAACGGTGAATTCTGTTGAAAAGCTTGTGTCGGGGTATGAACGACTGGAAGTAACTCATACTGAATCTGAATCAAATTGGCAGCAAGATCTCCTTGGTCGGGTGTATCGGCAACCACGATGGCAACAGCTTCACCATGATAGCGTACTTTCCCGGTCGCTAATGGAGGGCGATCCCGCATCGATTCACCGGTTAAAGGCAAATGTTCCCCTGTTATAATCGCTCGGACTCCTGGTACTTTCCTTGCATCTGTTGTATCAATCGAGATGATTCGTGCATGACTATAAGGACTGAGCACGACCCTTCCTGACAACTTTTTTGAAGTATGATAATCGTGTGTATATTGGGCTCGGCCTGTCACTTTGTCCTGTGCTTCTTTTCGGATTACGCTTTTCCCAATAACCTCCATAATCATCCCTTCCATCCTGTTTATTAGGTTGCATTGTTTTATCATCAGCCAAACTCATCTCTAATCTATATTCAGACTTTCGAAATATTTGAAATGAAATTTGAATGACTCTCGATTGAACTGTGCAAATCTAAAAGGGAAACCACGTCATACTTGTAAAAACATTGAATGTTTTCGTAACAATTGTTGTTATAATTTTTTAGCCGATTTTAAAGCAGAATCAGCTTTTTGTGTATTCGTACTAATTTTGCTCCCCCTTTTCTCTTAATCTAAAAAAATCTTTCCAGTGAAAATAATGTGATTTCTCTTCAATTTATCTCGAACAGCAACAAAGTTAGGGAAATGAGCCAAAAACATGTATTAAATTTGAAAAAGTTCACCCACAACGCAAAAGGTGAACACAAATATGGTTGTTGAACCACTGCAACTTATTTTGTGATGGACGGATGGTTGATCTTGTAGTTAATTCCTAAGTAAAAACGGCCAGAAATGGGAAATTTATTAGCAAGGAGGTTAAAAGATGGAATTATCATTTATTTGGAAGTCATTTTTATTAATCGTAAGTGGTATTTTATTGTTAAGAATCGCAGGAAGAAAATCCATCTCACAAATGACACTTGCGCAAACAATTGTGATGATTTCGATCGGTACAATTATCGTACAACCAATCGTAGAAAAAAGTGTAACAAAGGCCATCGTTGGTGCTAGCATTTTTGTGGCCTCTATTATCATCATTGAATATTTAGAGACAAAATTTAATATTTTTGAAAGGTTCATTACAGGTAAATCTAAAATCGTGATTGAGAATGGGACTTTGAAAGTCGGTCAGCTTAAAAAACTACGCCTAACTGTTGACCAATTAGAAATGAGGTTACGAAATCAAGGAATATCAAATATGGAAGACATAAAGACTGCAACCATTGAAGCGAATGGATTGCTTGGGTATGAGTTAAAGGACGATGCTAAACCTTTAACAGTTGGTGAGTTCAAAAGGTTATTAAATTCCTATTTACCATCACTTCAGAATATGGAACAACAAAGCAAACAAACTTCCTCACCACAAAAGGAGAATATTTTTGATGAAATAAATAAGAACCAACCACAAGACCATCCAAAATATTTACAATAAATCTAAATATTGAAGGTAGATATTGGTAGAATACATCAAGATATGTACAGTTTCGAGAATAATAAAATCTCCATAATCTTCGTGAAACCAAATACGAGGTTGCAGCATAAGTTTACTGGCTCTTTTCTCCTGTTTTAAAGTTGCTGTCCAGTGAAAACACAGTTAATTCTTTTCTCTTTATATCTAAAAGCAACAAAGTTCGAGAAAAGAGCCCAATAAATAAAGCCTCAACTATACTTGAGGCTTGTTACCTTGGAATTTTTATCGTCTCACCGTTCCGAGGAAAAGAAATAAAGAGTAACCCTTTATCCATGCTTATTTGTAATAAATCCGCTCGTGTTTCATCTGGGAGATCAATCACACGCTCAAAGTACCCAGAGAATCTTTCAATTCTAACCTCGATTTGGTTTGGAAGAAATGTGGGCGTTCTCCCGCTTATTCTCAATTCCTTCATTGAGATCAGTTTGAGGTCTAATTCATCTGGATGAACTCCCGGAATTTCAACAATGACATAATGATAATACTCATCCTGAAGCAAATCATACTTAGGATAGTGATCCTGAAACCGTACAAATTCCTCTGGTTTCTTTTCCTCCAACACTTTCGTCCAAAAGTCAGTTTTTTTATATTCATTCGTGATTTCAAGCCATTTTCTCATTTTCTCGATGTCCATGCCTTAAGCTCCTTATAGTTGATTTGCAATCGGCATAGATGGGTTTGCAATTTGGTCTTGATCACTAACATCTGTATCGACATTTCCAGTGGTTAATACAGATGAGGTCGGTGAAAAATCACCCATAGAAAAATTGGCACCGATAAATTTACTATTGGCTGTATGACTGTTGTGAACAGTAGGACCCACATCAATATTGCCGTTCTGGTTCGCTCCATTCACTTTTAAGTTCAAAATATTAATTTGATAGGGCATAATCTCAAGCCTCCTTTTTAACTTGGTGGTGGGACTGGAGGGACTGGTGGAACTAGCGGAATCGGACGATTCGGGTTTACAAATGCATTATCAGAGTTCCCGATTGCAGTCTGATCATTTACATCCGGATCAATTAAAATATTTTCCATCATTGCTTCTGTTGGAGAAGTATCACCATAAGATGAATTCATGCCTTGTGATTTGTTATAAGCGGTCGGACTATTGTAAGCTGCCTCCCCAATGGTGACAGAACCATTACCAGAAATACTGTTAATCTTCAAATAATGTAAATTGATGATAATTGATGACATTATCATGAACCTTTCTTTTTCTTTTCATATCCTACTATATGCCAACCAATACCCAGTTGTTCTCAACGACAAAGCTGCAAAAAGTCAATAAGACAGACACCAAAGTGGTACCTGTCTAAAGGCTATAATTTTTTAAGATGGCTGTTTTCGAAAAGGTTGTGGTTAAAATCCTAAAGCCGAATTTAACGAGAAATACGCTTATATCTGTGATACTACATAGTTTTCAAGCTCTTTTCTTCTCGAATAATAGCTAAAGCATTCTATATATTTTCTTTAAAAAGCAACAATATTAGAGAAAGAGCCTTAAGATTGTTTGGATTGCTATCGGATTTAAAAACGATATCCTTTATTGGTGCTTATATTCGTCTATCTTGTTAAGGCTATTTATTCCACATCGACTGGTGATTGTAAATGATCCTTATATTTATCAATAAAAAGCGTCCCATTGCTATTGATCACTGCATAATAAACTTCTTCTATGTTTAGATTTCTTTTTCGAAATTCCGACTCAATCCATTCGCGGTTATACTCATCGTCAGCATTTTTATCAATTATTTTTCCATCCATGACCAACTCAACAGGTAAATTCTCTTTCGGATGAGGTAAATGTAAGTCTTGTTTAGTTAAACTTTGATATTGCTTCTTTTTAAGTATGGATAGTTCACCGTCTACTTCCAATAAGGCAAACTCTACTTCATATATATTAAATACATTCCTCTCCCTCAAATGTTGGTTAAGATCGTCGATTGAGAACTTTACTTTCTTCATATTTTCTTCTAAAAGTTTACCCTTTTCGATTAACACGGTCGGTCTTCCTGATAACCACTTCCGTAAACTTCGGGACCTTGAGGAGATACTATTAAACAGAGAGAACAAAATGACTAACGTTAGAAACGCGATGGACATTTCTTTGAAACTTAAAGCGGTATCAAAGCCCATGTTCGCTATGTAAGAGCCGATAACGACTGACAAGGCAAAACTATAATAATTTTTATGAGAACCAATATGTTTTCCAATTGAAAAAGTAACAAAAAGTAAAAGGATGAAACTTACACTTGTCCTTAGGATTGGAATCAAAAAATCATTCATAGTATTCTCCTTTGAAAGCGACCTTTACCGTTATCTTCCCATTTGAGTTGTTTTTTCATTCCATTTTTAGGACGGTTACAAGAAGACGAATGAAAAAGCCCTATTTCATAACTCATAAGAAATAGGGACTCGCATCATTAAAGAATGATTGTTTCAAACATTTTTCCAATCCCCTCAGAAATCAATGCCTCCTCGCCTCCAATTGCTTGCAGTCCAGATCCTAGAGATTGCAAAATATCTCCGGCTACAGTTAATTTTTGTGCTTTTAATTGAGAGATATCATTTAGGTTCATAATCTGTTTCGTTACACCATGGGCCTCCATTAGTTGTCCAATTGTTTGCGTCCATATACCTGCTAGGATTTTTTGCTCCGCACTCGATTCTCCATTTAAGAAATATAACCGAGTTAATAAAACGGCTTCTGTGAACACAGCACCTGCTTGAATCCATTGACAAATTGCAATCCCCTTTTCAAGAGACAGTATTAATTCTTTCTTTTCCTTGTCTTCTCCCTTTTCACTCCTTACTCCGTCCATATACGTTCACTCCAACGGTTATTTTTGATTCTGATGAAACATGAAATGGCTACTATTTGTAAGGATTGCAATAAAAATTGGCCATATTTTCTGTGTTTCTTCCTCCACCATCTTTTTCCCCTTTACATACAAATCGCTAGATTGATTGTGTCTCTCATTCTTGGAACTCTCTAGCTGAAGAGAATAGGCCGTGATTAGTCGAGCAAATATTTTTATCAATTTTTTATGTTCTACCCTTACAAATGGAGGAGGTTCAATCCCTTTTAGTTTCTGTACGGTCTTCTTACAGATGGCAATATTTTCAGATAAATTTTCTGATAGTGGAATTTCTGTCGTTTCCCCACTTATCTCACTAATTTCTTTGCCTATAGACTTTAGTTCCTTTCCATACTCTACTAGCTCCATGTACATTCACTCCCGTGTTTCCGATCTTGGTAAGAGTTGCTCTAATATATGTAGCAAAGCTTGTTCTGGTTAATAAACCTATAAACGTAACACGGGAAACTAGTACAGGGATATTAATCCTTCATTAACATGAACCAAGAATAAGAATAAACAACTATTTTTCCTAATTGATCTACCCTTTAAAACGGGTAAAATCCACTGTATTTTTACCCTTTCCTGAATTCTAGTAGTGTTGTTTTTAATGAAGCGTACGAGCCAATCGCAGCATATCCGTAAAACCATCCCATGAATAAACCAGCAATGAGGTGATGGCGGTGTGCAAAAAAGACAGAAATACATACTCCAATGACTAATGCAATCGTTGGCACCCACTTACTTGGGACCTTAAAAATTAACTTGATTAGTTGGGTTATGACCAAGACTACTGGTACTGCAATAATCGCATCCCAGAAATTTGTATGAATCGTTGGAAATTGCATCAGAATGCCACCTTTAAGTTCAATGATTTAGGAAAAAGCATACATACAGCCTTTTCCCACTAATGAATAGTATTCATTCCGGTGATACTATTTATAACTAACAGTCTTAAGAGGATGATTCTGTGATTTACGTATACGATGATTATGCTGGAACTCATAGCACTGCACTAGCTGCAGCTTATCATTTAAAGAAATTGCCAACGGATCGAAAGTTAACGAAAGAAGAAATCTTAAATGTAGATTATTTTAACCAATTAACCAAAGATGATTTTGGTAAGATTTTTTTCATGGAATCGATGAGGATGGAAATTCGGTTTATACAATTGGCAGAAAGAGGAATAAACTAGTTATTCCCGCTTTAGAAAATCTTTGTTTATTGTTGGAAGATGCCTTTCACCAGCATGAAAAAATCATTTTCTCAAATACCTCGCCAACTGTCCCACTAGCCATGACATTTGGCGGGTTCTTTTCAAGAGGTCTTGGAATTGATTTTATTGGCGTGCCATTATTAGTTTTAGGAGCAAAACAATGTTGCAATGATATTGTACAAGTGGTGGAGTATACGAAACGAATTGGAAAATCAACGAATAAAAAAGTGGTGGTTTTGGAGAATAAGAACTTTAAGTAAAATTGTGTACTGTGGCTTATGGGGGGAGTTGTTCCATTTTATGAAGTTGTTTCTTATTTCTTACATAAAGCATGTTGACAACTGAAACCTTAGGAGGAACATGGCTTTATGTCAGTTTTCCCAATTGATTCTATTTGCTTTATGCTCTTCCTTTTATCATTCAATCTTTAGGTATGGTTATTTATGCTACATCCCTATCGAAAACATGTTTCGCCAAACCTAGCAAATAACTTAGAGGATATGTGTTCTTCGATTGGGCAATATAAAAACCAATCGTTTACATTTATTTGGTTTTGTATTGGAGGACATTTATTGATGAATAAATTAAGAATCATCTTTAATGTAGTTATAATTCTTTTTATCCTTGTAGGGTGTTCTACTCGAAATCATGAGCCTGAAAATAAGGTTAATTCTCACGGGGAAGAAAAAGGGAAGGTCAACCTAAAAATGGGAGATGAATATATAAAGGATAAAGAAAAATAGGATTCCTATCACCTTACCAATCATTCAACAGCATAAAAACAATTGTTTGCTACTAGACATCCCATTGTTGCAATGTATAGAATCGATCAACTTTTAGGCAATGTAGACAAAGTCACGAATTTCACGTTTGACAAGGAACATTCGTTGAAACACATGAATATTTTATTAAGGAAAATTAGTCCAATTTCCGGGCCACCTTTTTAGGTGGTTTCGTATTGCTCCATATTTTTATATTTCTATAGGTAAAACGTTTTTTTATTTTTATGTAAAGTTTGTTCCCCTTTAGGAGATTTTTGATATGCAGATTTAACCTTCCTTACATACAATGTAGAGGAAGTACCTCCATTACCTTTTTTGACAAGTGCTACAAGGCACTTGTTTTTCATTCTTAATGTTCAATTAAGTTTACATAATAAAATTATCAGTAATTTTTGTGTTTGTGATGATTATGTTTTCTTTCATAACCAATTAAGCATTTCCTCTTTACTCCCTTCTCACATGATCATTTTAGTTAGAGTGGATTCACTTAAGAAGAGGACCATCTTAAATTCAATAAAGAATGAAGGAAGAATGGAAAAGGTTTAGCTCCGACATCCCTTTTTTATTCCGCAAAAAAGGACCTCCCCTTATGTAGAAAAAGTTATTCCTACACTAGGAAAAGCCCTAATTCGTTCATTTATTGGGACATGGTCCCTCCGTCCCACTTTGTAAAAATTGAATTTCTTTTTTGATGCTTGGATAGCCTTCAATTTCTGGAATGACTATCTGCTTGGGGGCAATATTTCTTGTTGCTGCATTGGCCATTGTTTCGAATGCATATAAAATTTGTGCTAATTTTTCATCGGAAAGGACTGGCCTATTCTCTTCTTTTGAATAGGTTTCTAATAAATACCCTAAGTGCTTTGTTGAATAGATATTTGGCCAGTAATGGTCTAACACCTTCCGATTCGCAGGAATCTCCCCAGATGCAGTATTATATAAAGTTTGTAAATTACTTAAATTGGTTCTCATCTTCATTCTTTCTCGACTCTTGCTTGCATCAAATCCTTTTCCCTGGTCCGAAAAGAGCACCATTAGAAACTGTGCTTGACTTCGAAGCGTTTTCGCAAGTAAGTGTGGAATTCTGCTTGAAGCTGTTTTTCTTCCAATGAGATAAGCGCCAATTAATCCAATGGCACTGCCGATCACAATGTCAATGAACCTCGCCTGTGCAAAATAAGAAAAACTAAACAAATGATGGCTGGTGCTTTCCGCCATTAACAAGGCATTTGGCGTAAAGAAGAGTGCTGCTAAGCCGTAATTTTTCACGATAAACAACTCGGTGAAAAACGTTAACCCTAAAATAAACAATGCAATCACAAAACCAGAAGGTTCAAAGGATAAAATGAACCCGGCGATGACGATCCCAATAACCGTACCGAAAAACCGTTGTATCGCTCGATGAAAGGTCGCTACAATCGTTGCCCCCGACATCACGGCCACACAAGATAACGGCACCCAATAAGAACGAGCAAATTCCAATTCATAAGCAAGAATCGCAGCAAGGGCCGTAATCACGCCAAAACGAATGGACGAAATCAACACAATGGAATTTTTATCAAAAGCTCCCATAAAAATCGTTTTTAGCGAGACTTGATCAAACTGAATGGATTTATTAATTTTACTTATTGGTTCATTCAGAATGGCATCTGCATTGTAGAGGATAGAGAACAGGTGGCTTACCTGCTGTTCCATTTTCTCCGGCTGTAAAATTCTTGTTGTATCCTGCTGATCACGCTTGTTCAAAGAATTTGCCAGTATTCGCGTCGCTTGCCCTAATTCTTTAGGTAATGGTGTTTCTGCATTTGAAAAATGCTCAACAATCGTAATAAACATCTGATGTGCATACCGATTTAGTAGATATAACCGATTGAACATGTCAGTTGTTCGCCATGGAATATAACTCGCGGATAAAGTCTCTCCAGACTCATTTAAAACGTCCATCATTTTATGCTTATTTTCGGCGAATCGAACGGTTCCAACCGAATCCAATAGGTTAGCTAATTGCAAAAACACTCTTGTCACCATACCTGTTTCTGGACCATGGGGGTTAATAAACCATCCGAACATAGCGATAACCCACGATAAACAACCACTTAGAAACACTAATCCTGCTCTTAAAAAAGCTTCATCGGGATTGACTGGCATCCCTGTTGTCATCGCAAAAACCAAGACAAAAAAGATGGCAGATGGACCGGCTATTTTTAATGCACCGAAAACAAAAATCGCTGTGGCACCGATGATTCCCATCAGAATCGCAACGGCTAGTGGATATGGTGCACTAATTGTTCCTAAATAAGTAACGAGAGTCAAAGCAAGAACAACCGAAAAGATTTTCTTTGCACGCTGCGCATATGGGACATTAAAAACATATAAATAGGCAAAACCACCCAAACCAGCAATTAACCCATATTGTAAATGCCCAAAAGCTAATCCTATGATTACAGGTAAAGCCGCCGCTACCCCCGCACTAAATGCTTTTAACCAAGGAAATGGCTTCTTATTCACTTGCAGTGCTTGCTTAATAATCGAAAGCACACTATTGTTTGATTGACTGTTATTCATCATCATAATCCTTCTTTACTGGTCATTTCTTTTATCATTAACTATAGATTATCTGAGATTGATGAGCAAACGACCTGTAGGGATTGATGTCAGAAAGCCGATTTGGCAATGTCTGCACGCAAAAAGGTTTGAAAAACGAGGCCATATATCCGTAAAACAAAACGTATGTTCCCACTCATTCGAAAATATGCTAAACTAAAGAAACAATAGATTGGGTCTTCTCAACGGTGTCGGCACATCCCCAAATAGAAAGGGGGTGACGCTTAGTGACAGTGAACGAGTCTTTGATGTTTGCGATCGCATTTGCTAGCTTAATCCTAGCCATCCTGTCCTTTAACCATAAAAAATAACCCACCCTTGAGTTAGCACCTCTGGTGGATTATTTTTTCCCAAACAGCCGACCCCTTAACGGGAACCGTCTATTGTGGAACTGGACATGTTCGCGCATGTTCAGTCCTTTTTTACTATATGTTCTATTCATTATATTATAACGAAGTATCGAGGGAAAGAAAATTGGATTTGTACCTGGAAACCTTCACGAAGTGGTGCCCCTCTATGGTTATGTACATGTCAGTTTTCACCTTAATAAACTTAAGTCCTCATTTATGGACCTTCCTGTTGAACCTCAATAATTCGCCAGGTAAAACCTTAATGTTTTCTATCTACCTCGTACCTTTTGACAAAAGGTACTTGCCCCCTGGCTATGTCGAGCAACAATGCGTTTTTTAAAACACCATCAAGATGTTTGCTCTTTTATTAAATTAACAATACGATTCTCATTTTTAACAATATAAAAATTGATGATTCGTTGTTTAAAGTTTACTAGACAAAAATCACCTTTTTAAAAGCTCTTTATTTTTCTCTATGAATTTATCATTATGTGAAGATACCATAGCACATTGATCAGCTTGTGGATCGATATACAGTTTAGCGTTATTCACCGCAAGCACGGCATCTTGGAAAGTCCCAAGTAATAGATGGACTTTATCGTCATAAGAAACAATATCTCCAGCAGCGAATATACCGGGAACGGAGGTTTTACATTGCCCTTGACTTACTAAATAATAATCATCTTTACGGAGTGGTTGAATTTCTTCAGCGAATGTTAATGACACATCACGATTATAGCCATGACTAATTAACACATCATCAACTTCTAATGAAAAAGATTCTCCTGTTTGTGAAATAATCACTTGTTCAATCGCGGTTTTATTGCGATTCGAGACTAAAGATTGAATCTCGGCATTCAGCATGATGGGGACACCATGTTCTTTTAGTTTTTCAACCTGTGACTCATGTGCTGTTAATTGGTCTTTGCGATAAATAACAACCACTTCTTTTGCCACGGCTAAAAGTTCTACCGCCCAGTCAATCGCTCCATTTCCCCCACCTGAAACAAGAACTCTTTTATTGCGGAAACGTTCCAATCCTAAAATCGTATAATGCAAGTTCGTCATTTCATATTTTTCCGAGCCATCAATCTCAAGTTTAATTGGATTTAAAATCCCTCCACCTACCGCTACAATGATGGTTTTCGAATAATGCACTTCTCCCGAATCTGTTGATATGACAAACAGTTCATCTTGTTTCTGAATTTGTTCCACTTTCGTATTTAAACAAATCGTTGGTGAAAACGTATTCGCCTGATCGATTAAATTCTGAACAAATTGTTGTGCTTGCATTGGTGGAAGTCCACCAACATCCCACAAAACTTTTTCAGGATATATATTTACCTTGCCCCCTAGGACAGGTTGAACTTCAATAATTTTCGTTTTCATATTTCGTAAACCACTATAAAAAGCACTATATAAGCCAGCTGGACCGCCACCAATGATCGTTACATCATATAAATCCATGTTCTTCCCCCTTAAAATCCAATCCACTCACAAACTGATAATCGTTCTCAATAAACTCATTATAATGATAATGAGAATTATTATCAATGGTTTTATTGTGTAAAGAAGGAGAAACTTTAGAAAATTTATTTATCTAATCTTCATAGGTAAAATTACGATCCATTGAATATTTTCTTTTACTAGACTGGACTGTTATTTATCCAACACGCTCTCAAAGATAGGGATTTCCCTGTTACAGAAAGATTTACAAGTTCTATCATCTAATAAAATCAAAATCCCCAGTCGTGGTGCCTTTCCCGCCAAATTTCCATAATCCTATTTGATTACCGCGTGCTTCGCGAGCAAACTGCCTAAAATAAGGACTATATTTTACATCCGGCGGGAAGGTGGACGGTTCGGCATAGCCTTTTAAAAGCAATTCAGCGTTAAACATTTTCGTGCGAATTTCTGATTCAACACAGTCATCCTCCGGTTGAGCTAGCCAGACAATCCGAAGCAGCCTTCCATATCGGTCATATTCAGACACATCTTTCTCTAACCAGACCTTTCTTCCGGCAAGCTTTTTCTCTGTATAGGATTTTGCTTCGATTCCGTACCTTTCGATTTTATAGGTCGATTCTGGAGTATTAATTCCGATCAGCCGCACCCTTCTACGGTTGGTCAGTTCGATTGTGTCACCATCAATCGCTCGGTGAACGATGGCGGTTTGAAACGAAGAGATTCCTCCTTGAATACGATGGTGTTCATATATATCCAGATTCGAAGGTTGAGCGAAATCATCTATGGGGTAGATTGGACTTTTATCGGTATGATTTTTAAGGTTTGGGATTGATACACTTTTAATTAACATAATATGATTATAATCTCCTTTTAAACAGTGGAATGAATGTTTTTACAAGGTTCATAAATAACAAACTTGATTCAATCTCGGCCAACGACACGAATTTTCCTAGGGCCTTCACCTTTTATATAGGGAAATTTATTAATTGGGAAGGTGCACTTTTGCAACATTTTTTAAGCCGAAAGGTCATTTCCTTTGTAGTCCAGTATTCAATCGTCCGTTTCATTCTTTTATTTGATGAATCAAAAAAAGAGTCTGTCCCCAGTGCCGGAAAGTTTTTGGGAGACGGACCCTTTCATATAAATATTTTCATTCTTACAAGTTGGTTAAAATTAAGTTCAAGATTTCAACCGTAGAAGGACAGCTGTTCTTTCCCCAAATTTTATAGGCACTGGAACCTGAATGTATATTGCGTTCCTGTACAGTGGGTCAAACCCCGAAGACATTCTGGGACATAGTTCACTGTCCCTCCTGTCCCTGCATAATCCCCATGGAAAAAAATAGATTAGTAATAAGCCAAACAAAAGGAGGATTATGATGGATAGACAACATCAACTTCCCGGTCATGTGAATGTTGATCAATTCAATCAGATGTTAATGGCTCCAGAATCCTTTGCCGCAAAACCTGAATCACTGACAGAGCAGTTATTTATCGATCGTTCTCTAACAGAAAATAGGTTTTGGTTAAGGATTATGAAAGAACATGCTCTATTTTTAGGGGAAGGGTTTAATCGAAATGATAAACATCTAATCCAGCAAACCGACCGTTTTTTCCATTATTTTGAGCAACAAGAAAAGAAGGCTTACCAAATCGTCCATAATGTAGAATTAGTAAGAAAGTTGAACGAAGAAAGCATAGAATTGACACTTGGATTTCGCAATTTTAAAAGAAACCTTCTCATTCTTATCATTAATTGCAAAATTAGCGGCTTCAATTTCCCTTTATTGGTCGATCATATTGCACGAGAAGCGGAATATTTTATGCGGACTTTAAAGAAATTTAATAAAGGGATATTAGACCCCATTCAAGATGCGATTATCAATGAAAATGTATTTTGGTTACGCATCATGATGGAACACTCTCGTTTTATCTCTGCATTGCTAGACCAATCAGAACGAAATTTAGTTAATACAGCACGTAAATTTGGGGATGATTTTGAAACGCTCTTAAATCAGGCTAGAGATGTGGAGTCGATGTTGTATAAAAAACAACCAACTTATCCGATTATCGGGAAAATGAATAAAGACAGTGAAAACGCCGCTGAAGAAATCCTTGCTTTTAAGAAAACAGGGTTAGAGCTCATCAAGTCCTGCCAAATTACAAACGTCATCAATCCTTTATTAGGGGACCATGTCGTACGTGAAGCGGAACATTTCTTATATATGATTCACGTATTGGAAGAACGATTACAAACAAAAAAACAAAATGAACAGCAATTATAGTTGAATCGTGCAATATAGGACTCAATGATTCTAGTTTCACGAAGTCATGCCATACTAAATGTTGTTACCTTTAAAATTCACTTATTTATTGATACCATCTAATCTTCCCCCATTCGTTGTGACCTTCCTTCAATCTACATAGCCAATCTTTTCGACTTCGTGCTTCCCGGTTAACATGTCTCTAAATTTCTCTTATAGCCTAGTATTCTATGAGAAATATAGTAGGAAACGTAGGAACTTACTTCCCGATACCATCTATAATCAAAAATAATAGAGTCTTTCCCTCAGTGCAGAGTAAAGCTTTTCCACACTAAGGGTCAGACTCCACCACTTCTACCTGTTTTTGGGACATAGTGCCTGTGAACTGTAACCCGAATAATGGACACCATTAAAAAAGGGACATTATTCGGGTTTTCCTTGTGTCTTATAGATAGAAACCCGTTTATAATATAAGAATCGCTTATGGACGGAGGATTTAGATGGAGAAGAAGTCGTTTTCTAAGAGTCAGATAAAAGAGTTAGAGAGGAACCCTAACGTTATTCGTGTTAATAAAAAAACAATTACTTACAACCCAGATTTTAAAGTACAAGCGGTACATGAATCCCTTGATGGGAAGGGGCCAGCTCAGATCTTTAAAGACCATGGGTTTGATTTAGATATCATAGGAAAGGATATTCCAAGAAAACGATTATATCAGTGGAAACAAATATACAATGAGTCGGGAGAGTTGGGTTTAGCTCTTGATACGAGAGGAAAAGTAACAGCTAAACGAACTACCACAAAGGAGTTATCCTTAGAGGAAAAACTAAAAAAAGCAGAGGCACGGATTAAGTTTTTAGAGGTTGAAAATGATTTCTTAAAAAAGCTAGAAGAACTAGAGAGGCAGGCGTTGGTGAAGAAAAAACGTTATTAACACCATCAGAAAAGTTCCAACTTATTGAGCTTACAATCCACCAAGGTCAATTAAACAATATGGTGACATACCTTTGTAGTTTGGCTGGGGTTAGTAGAAGTGGCTATTATGAATGGTTAAGAGCCACTAATACTCGCCAGAGCCGCCATAAACAAGATGAAGAAGACATCGTTTTAATCAAAGAGATCTTTTACAAAAAGAAGGAAAAAGTAGGAGCACTTCAAATCAAAATGTTCTTAGAGAATGACAAAAACTTGGTCATGAACCATAAGAAAATAAGAAGATTGATGAAGAAATATGGACTCTTCACAAAAATTAGGAAACCAAATCCATATAAGAAAATGATGAAGGCTACTCAGGAACACCGTTCCTGCCCTAACCTCCTAGACCGGGAGTTTAACCAGGGAGAGCCTGGGAAGGTATTATTAACGGATATTACTTATTTATACTACGCCAATGGTCAACGGGCTTATTTATCTTGTGTGAAAGATGGAAGCACAAAGGAAATACTAGCTCATTATGTGTCCAGTTCGTTAGAAATGGATATTGTTTATAAGACATTAAAGAAGCTTAAAAAGTCAGTATCCAATCAATTTCATCAGGAGGCAATCCTCCATTCAGATCAAGGGTACCACTATACAAGTCCAAAGTTTCAAAAGAAAGTAAAAAGATTAGGGATCACTCAGTCTATGTCACGTAAAGGAAACTGTTGGGATAATGCCCCAATGGAATCTTTCTTTGGGCATTTTAAAGATGAAGTAAATTATAGAGAGTGTAATAGCTTAGGAGATTTAAGAAGTGTAGTAAACGCCTATATGAAGGATTATAATCACAAACGTTATCAGTGGGGACTAAAAAAGATGACTCCGGTTCAATACCGCAGTCACCTACTGGCAGCTTAAGTCCCTTTTATAAGACTGTCCATTTTATAGGGTATAGTTCACTGTCCCCCTGTCCCTCTATTTAGAGTTTGTGAATCCACCATCAATTCGAATCACTTCACCATTAATATATTCTGCTTTTGACGTTAATAAAAAGGTTACCAGTTCCGCCACTTCTTCCGGTGTTCCTAATCGCTTTTGTGGGATTCCACTTGTTGCGTTTTCTTTCATTTCCGGATTCGCTTCATAAAAAGTTTTTACCATTGGTGTTTCTGTGGGCCCAGGTGCAATAGCATTTACCCTTAATCCATCCTTCGCATATTCTGCAACCATACTCTTTGTTAAGCCAACAATCCCATGTTTAGTAGCAGAATAAGTCACTACGGAATCTTGACCGATTACACCAGCACTTGATGAAGTGTTAACGATTGAACCTCCTCCATTTTTCAACATCACTTCAGCAACATAACGGACTCCATATAAAGCCCCCAATAAGTTGATCCCTACAATTTGATTAATCTCATCGATACTAGAATTCAAGAAAAATTGACCACTACCTGAAATCCCAGCATTATTAAAGAAATAATCAATGGCACCAAAATGCTCAACGGTTTTATCAACATAATTCTTTACTTCCTCATGCTTCGAAACATCGGCTTTGATGAAAATAGCATCGACACCTACCTCTTTCACCATTTCAACCGTTTCAATACCACCTTTTTCATTCACATCTACTACAGCAATATTCACTCCTTCTTTTGCCAATCGAACTGCTGTTGCTTGCCCTAATCCACTACCTGCTCCTGTAATAATTGCAACTTTGTTCACGTTTTAAACCTCCACAATCATATATTCTTTAAAACAATTAAAATAGATAGTTATTCTTAGTTTGACCACAAATAGGAAGATAATTCTCCTAAATAGAGTAAAATGCTGGACAAAGGGACAGCTACTATAGTCCCAGTGATAAGCAGGACATTGTACCCTTCCCTTTCGGCGGAAAGGTGGACGTGATAAGACTAGGGAGGACGTATCTTATGCTCAAATTTTCTAATAGGGTCCTTATTTTTTCGCCAACTAAAAACTCATTGAAGAAGCAAAGGTTTCGTTCTTGGACATCCATTTTTTGGAAAATATGTATACATACATTATCTTCCACAAGGGAATGCTCGTACTGTAGCCATTTAGGAGGAAGTTTTTAATATGGAAGTTGCTATTATGGGCGCAGGACTTTCCGGTTTAGCATGTGCCATAACCCTTGAAAAGAACGGTATTACTCCTACCATTTTTGAGAAAAGGAACAAGGTGGGAGATAGGTTTGTCAATGGGGAGGCTTTGCTTGATATCTTTACACGACCTGTTCAAGATTGCATTGCCTCCTTGTCAAACGACTACGGAATATACCTTAAACCCACATCAGCGATTCAGAGAATGGAGCTCTTTTCGAAAAATGAACATGCAGTAATTGAAGGACATCTTGGGTTTACAAATATCCGTGGCAGAAACCATGATTCTTTTGAATCACAATTAGAACAACAAACTGAGGCAATCATTCATTATAATTCGGAAAAAACATATGAACAATTACTAAGTGAATATACGCATGTAGTGATGTCCACCGGAGACGGGGCTTATGCAAAGAAGACTAATAATTTTAGAGAAGATTTATCTGTTTCTATTAAAGGTGCTACAGTAGAAGGTTCTTTTGACAAAAATACAGTGATGGCGTGGATTGATTACGACATTTCACCTTTCGGATATTGCTTCCTTATTCCATATTCAGAAAAAGAGGCAAATATTTCAATCGCAATCCCAGAATTAGCTGAAAACGCAGATGTAGAAATCAGCGATCGCTGGGATACCTTTTACTCAATGGTTCAGTCTCAGCTAAAACAGAAATTACCGATCACGGATCAGTTTCAAATCACCCGATATCTCATGGGAATCTGCAATTTAGCTCGAATCGGAAATACTTTTTATGTTGGGAATAATTTTGGGACTATGATGCCTTTTATGGGCTTTGGTCAATATGCCTCTATTGTTAGTGGCGTTTATGCTGCATATGACCTATGCGGTCTAGGTAGCTATGAGGAATTAACGAAGCCTCTTCGCCAAAGCTATGAAGATGCTCTCGTATTAAGGAGAGCATTGGAGCAAATATCAAATGAAGGATTGGACCTAGTTATACGCTCCCTTAGCGGATATTGGGGAAAAAAAATATTTTTGACAAAAGCAATTAACCCCATACGGGTAGCAAGCTATTTATTACGACCATATATCAAAATGAAAAAAGGAGTGACCTCCTAATGAGTAATCAAAATACAATATCCATTACTGCCTCTGAACTCGGCTATCTTTGGACAGGTTATTCGATTAATGAAATGTCAATTTGGTATTTAACCGTTTTTCGAGAGCAGTCCAATGACGAGGATATTAAGAATCTATATCGTTTTGCTATACAAAGCACTATTGATATGCTTCTTACCAGAAAAGAAATTCTTACTAACGAGGGGTATCCAATCCCCGTTGGTTTTTCCGAAGCAGATATTGATGAAAGCTCCCCTCCTCTGTTTACGAATCGATTTATGCTGAACTACCTTCATAACGCAGCACGACTTGGTCTTGACTTTCACTCAAAATCCTTAGCTTTAGCCACGAGAGTTGATATCTGTCTTTACCATAAAGATTGTTTAACTTCTGCTATTCAACTATATGATCGGGTGGTAGATCTCCTTCTAACCAAAGGTATATATTTGCGAACACCAACTTTGCCTACACCAATTTCACCTGAAGACATTCAAAAAACCAGTTATTTAAACGGTTGGTTTGGAGAAACTCGTCCAATGAACAGTATGGAAATTGCCAATCTTTATTCGATACTAGATCTCCTTATTATGATGGAAACGCTTATTACCGGATTTGCCCAAACTACAAAAAACGAAGAAATAATTGAACTATTCCATGAAGGAGTTAAAATTGTAAAAAAACAATATAATATATTGTCTGAATTTTTAAAGGAAGACGAATTACCAATCCCACCAACTTATTCAGCAGAAATAACAAATTCCAAGAAAAGAGTATTCTCTGACCGAATCATGGTCTCCCATATTGCTGGTTTATTTGGATCTTTGTTGTCGCAATATGGTTTCTCACTTGGCTCGGTTATGAAGCATGATTTAGTGGCTGCCTATACAACACAAATTGTCAAAACTGGCGTCATCTCGGAAAAGTTTACGAAATTCCTTATTGAAAAAGAATGGTTGGAAAAAGTACCTGGAGCCATTTCAAGAAAACAGTAAAAATAAACACATTTTACCGCATAACACTACATAATAAAAACCGGACCCGCAGTAAAAGTAAGTAATGGGGCTTATGTTAAAACGTTAGGAATAAATACACCTGAATTTTACAGTATAGACAACAACAGAAAACAGCTGAGTTTAAAGAAAAATATAGGGAAAAGGCTTGCCAAGAATGGAAAAATGGCGATGAAGAATTTCCACGGTTTGGATCGTGCCAGAGGATACGGTCTAAAAAGCATAACTTTACAACCAAAAATAAATCATTAGCAGTTAAAATAAAGAGGGTAGCAGCAATGCTAACTTCTAAAAAAAGGGTCTAACTCAGACACTATTTCCATTTTTTTCTTTAATTTACCCAAAAATAGAGTATTTCAGAGATGCTTAAACCTAGTTCTATATTACGATTAAAAAGCACTTTTTCAGTGGTCTCGGACAGGTACAATGTCCCGGTGCCAACCGGGACATTGTACCTGTCCCCCTGTCCCAGTTAATCATGATTTAAAAATATCGGAATGAACGACAAACCGTTTTCTTTTCTAGCTTTCTCCGCTTCTTCTGGATTTAAAGCCTGACTTTGACTAAGAACCCCAGATCTTTGTATGGTCACTTCGATTACCTTTGTGTTTTCATGATTTTTTACTTTTCCTATTACCGTTCGATTAATTGGAAAATCTTTTGGGAACTTTTCAAGATATACATCCATTTCTTTCTTTTCATTATCCGTTAGTGGTTCTGCTGTAATTCCATTTTCAGCTAACACTTCGTCTATATATGCCTTTTCACTATCCTCAGCTAGTTTTTCTATTTTTCCATCCTTCGTTAAGGGGATTTTAAGAACATCTCCAACTTCAAGAATACTGTCTTGGCGATCTTTAACAGGACCAAATATCATGATATATTCGTCCTTTTCTCCCTCGACTTCTCCCTTACTAAAGATTGGGGCCACTTTTTCGCCTGCTGATTTCAAAAATACCCCAGATTTTTTATCGTCAACGGTATACCCGTATTTTTCATCTATTTTCCTAGCATTAAGAAGTTGTTGTTCTAATTTACTCATGATCCTGTATTCCATTCCACTTTCATCTGTTTGAATTTTCGTGTCGGATCCCGTGACAATGACTCTTGTTTCTAACGCCGAAAACTCTACCTTTTTAATCTTGTATGTTTCTCCTCTAAAAGAAAAATCTTTGTTTAGTTCGACTGTTTCTCTTTTAGATATGGCCGATTGATCGAGTGTGAAATCAAGTGGCCAAATCGTAGGAACGGTGCTACTTCCGTTGTCATCATATACGGTCAAGTTTTCGATTTCTAATGTAATGTTTTGTCCTTCATATTCTTTAATGGATTCAAAAGATATAGCCTCAGCCACTTTGTTTTTCTTCTGATCGTAATACCTACTTCCCCAGCCGACATTCTTTAATTTTTTTCGTTCATCTTCCACAACCAAGTAGATTGAAGTATCGCCTTCAAAAAGATCAAGATAATAGTTCTGTACATTTGTCTGTTCACTTTGATAGGTTAGTAACAGTTTGGTCTCCTTATCATCCATCACGACCATTTCAAAATGCACAGTAATGTCATGTTTCTTATCATAAAATGTTTCATCAAGCGCTTGGCCATAGCCCTGGTTAACTGCCGTCCGAACACCTGTATCATCTATATGTTCACTCGTAAAAATCTTATCATAAACCTCTTGAATCACTGCTAATGCGGGTGTGAAAAATAACGTCGAACCAATAACCAAGCAAACTACTACGGCGATTGATAATCGCTTGGAATGAATACTTCTGTTGTTAAAGGTGTATCCCTTTTTGGTATTCGTAGCGTCCTTATTCTTCTCCCCAGACTCTAATTTCTCAATATCTATTAAAATTCGGGTTTTTAGTTCTTGTTTTTTTGATGTTTTCCACATGAAATCGGAATTTAATTCTTTTAAGGGATGATCCAACTCAGTATCTTCGTAGCGCTTCCTCATTAAAAAATCCCTCCTTTATTAATTGTTTTTTTAGAACGGGTATCGCCCGATAAAGCGTTGATTTAACCTTACTTTCAGACCAGTTCAAGATTTTTGCGGTATCCTCTATCGAAAAACCTTTGATCTTTCTTAAAACAATCACTTTCCTATATGTATCTTTGATCTCCCCTAACGCTTGATAAAGTTCATATGAGTCCTCTTTTAATTTAATCATGTCTTCAGGCAATAAATTAGTGTCTTTTTGTGAAAGAAAAAATTCTTTCAAGAATAGTTTAGGCTTACGCTTTCTTAAAAAATCCACCGTTAAATTATGAGCAATACTAAATAACCATGTTTTTTCACTTGAGTGATTTTTAAAAGAATCATAATATAAATAGGCTTTCACAAATGTATCGTGGGTTAAATCTTCAGCTTGTTGATAGTCCTTAACCATTAGTAATATAAAGCTTAAAATCGATTTACTGTGTTGATCATACCAATCGGCAATCTCTTCTTTTCTATACTGTGACAACAAACTCACCCCCTCCTGTTCTTCATGTTCAATACTTAGACGTTTTATCGAAATAAAAGTTGTGTTTTTAATTTTTTATTTTGAACTCGTAAAAATAGAAACTATTTTAAATTAATAATCTCGTTATTCTGTATAAATTTACTCCCTAATAGGGCTCGTTTGTTAAACAAAAGATAGGAACCACTCTTTGGAATGGAATCATAGATAGATTATTCTTTATTTCCTTTAAAAAGCAACAATCTTTGAGAATAGAGCCATAAAATAAAAGCAGGTATTACCCTCATCGGTAATACCTGCTTCCAATGTCCTATTTGTTTAAAGTCAAGACTTTCACAACGGAAGATTTAGTTGCCACGATACTCCAAACCGATCATTTAGCCAACCAAATTTCTGACTAAAACCATAATCCCCAATTGGCATAAGTGCTTGTCCACCGTCAATCAGTTTCTGATAGAGGGTGTCGATTTCTTCTTCTGAATCACAAGTAACAAAAATGGAAAATGAAGGTGTAAAGGTAAACTGATGTTTCACATTGCTGTCAATGCACATAAACTCTTGCCCTTTTATGGAAAAAGACGCCTGCATGACACTTCCTTCGTCTCCAGCTTCATTCGCTCCATAGCGAGCAATACTGATTATTTCTGAATCGTCAATGATGGAAATGTAATAATTCATCGCTTCTTCTGCTTTTCCATCTTGGAACATTAAGAATGGTAGAGCTTTTCCCATTCAAAACCATCTCCTTTGGTCTGTCATTAAAGCATTCATTATATAAAGATTGCTTTTCTCTAAGCATGACATGCCTTAAAACAGAATTCAATCCTTATCATCATTTTACCTTAGCTATCGGTAGGTTATTTGTTTTCCTGTTTCTCAACAAAAAAGGTGATCAGCACGAATAAGAAGAAAGCCAGTAAAAGTAAGCTTCCACCTACAATAAAGAACACCATGACAAAGGTTTCATTAAGATCAAATGGATTTAAATTATACATCCACATTCCAATGGTTAAACCCGCAGCACCTAGCATACCAAGGATACTGTGAATCGCTACAAGTTTTTTGTATTTAATTTTAAATACCTTATAAAAAATTCCCCAAGCAAATACCGATAACCATCCTACTAATAGAATATGAGCATGAATGGGTCTCAAGGAATAATCCATATTTCCTGACATTTGAGAACCAATAAACGTACCGATTATTCCGAATATCGCTGAAAAACGAATGAGCCTTATACTCCATGTTTGTTCCATTTATTTATTCCTCCAATTTTCTCTCTTTATTTGGAAGGATGATGGTAAAGGTTGTTCCCACGCCAACCTCACTATCAACCTTGATTTCTCCTCCATGCAGGTCAATAACTTGTTTGACAATCGATAAACCTAGCCCTGTCCCGTCACTTTTTCTAGATGAATCTACACGGTAAAAACGGTAGAAAATTTGGGTCACGTCTTTCTTAGACATCCCGATTCCGGAATCTTTCACAATAATCGTAATGAAAGTTTCACTTTCAGATAAGCTTATCCAAATATTCCCTCCATGAGCATTATACTTTATCGCATTCGTGATCAAGTTGTCCCAGACATTGCTGATCAGTTCGCCATCCACCTTCATCCGAATTGGTGACAGTTTATAAGAAACTTCTATTTCCTTTTCCTGTAATCGCCATTGATACCTGCGGATGGTTTGTTTTATCTGTTCATCCAATTGGACCTCTGATATCATCATCGGATACGTGTTCTGATCCAGTGAGGTTAATAACAATAGCTGCTTGGTTAGATTGGAAAGTCGCTTTGATTCATGATCAATAATCTGTAGGTACTCTTTTAATTCATGTTCATTTACATTTTGTGACAGTAGAAGCTCCGCATATCCCCGAATATTCATTAGTGGAGATTGAAAGTCATGTGACACATTATTGATAAAGGACTTGCGAGCTTCATCATTATGTTGTAACTGCCTCTGCATGTTGTTAAAGCTTTCTGCTAATTGTCCAAGCTCATCATTCCGATCAATCTTTAACGGATAAAGAAAATTCTCACGTGTAATCTCTTTGGTCGCTTCTGTTAACTTTGTAATCGGTTGGATAAGATGCTTAGCAAACAAGATGACCCCACTCATGCTAACAACGGTAACCGCTACAAAAAACCATGCTAAAATCATATGAATATCAGAAAAGAGCAGCTTATTATTGGGACGTAAGAATAAACCATATTGCTCCCCATTCATGGTAAATGGCACACCTACCGTATTCTTGACATCATTTGAGAAATGTCCCATCATTAAAAACTTATTGGAAAAGTTGCTCATCCCATGGTAGACTTCTTTTTCCAAGACTACCTTCTTGGCTTCTTTAGGAAGTTCTGTCTTTGTAAAAGGCTTGCCAAAATAAGCCTCTTCCCCGGATTCGTTTACCACATAGATTTGATACCCAAGATTTCCAATCGATTCTAAGAAAGGCCCTAAGGAAGATTGATCCGAATGCATACTCTCAAGGTTCAACGTAATGGTTTGGGCAATCTCGACATTTTGCTGATCCATCTTCTGTTTGGTCGAAGACATGTAAATAAAATTGGCTAAGATCATCCCAATCGTGACACTTATGATTAAAA
>Ga0182742_1001901_pt1 | contig 24936 bp, 14 predicted proteins | sample eDN5th37CBELigMG_FD_128880 | JGI IMG/M metagenome (GOLD analysis project Ga0182742, IMG submission 128880) | Enriched Miracle-Growth compost microbial communities from Emeryville, California, USA - eDNA 5th pass 37_C BE-Lig MG (version 2)... ...
GAGAAGAGACGGGAGTTTGCGCCGTCGTAAAGAGTGGCTCGCGGCGGCCCGGATCGCGCTTGTGTTCGATTCCGTCATGGGTTAAGGTGCGGCCCCTTCGCGAGTCCACCTCTGGTTCGAACGTCGTCCGTTTCTTCTTTGCCCGGGGTCGATCCGTCGCCGCTTCTTCGCCGCGCGCCGACCGTTCCTTTTGGTTTCTGGAGCGAGCATTGATGAGGGTCGCGCTCCGACCGCCGCTCGTGCTGATCGCCGCCATCGTCATGGCCGGTTGCCGCGCGGCGGGAATTTCGCCAACCGGGCCGACGCCCCCTCCCGAGCCCAAGCTCTCCTTTCGCTTCGACGACTTCGTTCGGGAGCACAACCAAAACGCCCGCCTCATCAAGACCGTCGACGCCCGGCCGGCGATTGAGGTGACGATGACGCCCCCCGACGGCGGCAGAGCCCAAAGCGGTCGGGTCAACGGCTACCTCGCGGTCCTGCAACCGAAGAACTTCAAGCTCGAATTGGCCACGATGACCTCGAACTTGGCCGACATCGGCTCCAACGACGAGCAATTCTGGTTCTGGGTCCAAAACAAGGCCGACAAGCACGTTTACTTCTGCGATTACGCGGACCTGCCCACGAGCGAACTCTCCCCCACCTATCAGCCCGATTGGATCGTCCGGGCCCTGGGGCTCAAGCCGATCACCCCCGACGAGGCCGTCGCCGCGCGCGTGAGTCCGGGACCGGAACCCGGCACGACGCTCATTCGGTTTCCCGCCTCCCGAGTGGGGGGAGCCACCTACGCGAGAGAGATCGTCGTGGCGGACGTCAGCAACCGCATGGCCGAATTTCGCGTCTTCGACCGCGACGGCAAGACCGTGCTCGGCCACGCCAAGATCGACAGCTATCGCGACATCCCCGTTCCCACCGAAGATGAAGACGAGGACGAAGGCAAGGACGCCCGCGAAGTCGTGGCCAAGCCGAAGTCTCACCACATACCCGATCATGTGGTTTTGGACTGGAAGCGCGAGGGGCTGAAGCTGGACATCACGCTCAAGAGCCTGAAGTTGAATCAGCCAATCTCCGAAGAGCGCCGCGCGGCTCTCTTCGTCCAGCCGAAACTCAGCGGCTACACGTCGTTCGATCTGGCCGAAGCAGGCCGCGAGGCCGCGCGCGAGGCCTCGGCGGGAACCGGAGCCGACGTCTCGGTGCGTGAGACGCTTCCTCCCCCCGAACCGCGCCGTGGTCGCGTCCGGCTCGGTCCCCCGGTGGATATCCAAGGGGGCGAGCCAATCCCGCCCGATGGGACGGCGCCGCTCAGCGCGAACCGCCAAACCTCCACCGGCCGCCAACCCCCCAAGCCGGCCCGTCCCCAGGCCCCAACCTCCGCCTCCGCGGCCGATCCTCTGCTGTTGCCGCTCTTCGAGGAGGTCATCGGCCCCGCCTCTCCTCAACCGCCCGACTCGCCATTTCAGCGAACCGCCAGAGCGGACGAAGTTTCATCGGGCCTGACGCTCGACCGTTAGTTGGCTCGGCGAGCAAAGGCCGCCCCCAAACCAACGGCGTTCCCGGGATAGGCTCTCCCCCCTGGGGCCGCCGATCTCCCGATCGGCTCTTCCCCAAGCCTTTGACCGCAAGGTCGTGGTTGGACCGGCGGGCAACGCCCGCCCTACGACCTTGCCGGCAATGGTCTTCCGTAGCCGCGCGCCTTGGTCTCGGTGGCCGGCGTCAGCTTACTTTGTCCCGCTCGGCCGTCCTCCGCATCCGCCTTCGGGCCCTCGCCAGGATTGGCCCGACGGAGTTCTCGGCGATTCCGAGTTGCTTGCCGATCTGTCGGTAGTTCATGAACTTGAGATGATAGAGCCGCACCACCTCGGCCTCCTTCTCGGGAAGCCCGTCGAGGATGCGCTCCACCTCTTCGGCCGTGGCGATGGCTTCGGCCTCTCCCGAGAGTTCGCTGATCGTCTCTCGATGGACCTGGGCGTGTCCGAGTTCGGCTTGGCGCTGTCGCCGGATGATCTCCCGCACGCAGATTCGGCGGACGATCACCGTCAGATAGGTCGGCAACGAGCTGATTCCCTTGTACCGGCGCAGGACTTGGTAGTCATCGTCCACGATCGCCAAGAGGGCCTCGGCGGCGATGTCCTCCATGTCGGCCGGATTCAGAATTCGACTTCGTGAGTGTGCAACGTGATGGATGACGTGGTAGATCAGACCGAGATAGCGGTCCACGAAGTCGTTCCAAGCGCCTGGCTCCTTCCCCAGGCATCGCTCAATCAATTTACGGTCCAGGTCGCTCAGGGGCACGGCGACGCCTCCTCAATCAGAAGGCCCAGACTCAGAGCATGTCCAACGCCGGAACTCTACAATTGTACCACAGTTGCGACCAACGGCAATCCGCTCCCCGCGCGATTCCGAGGGGCTCCCGACGGTCCGCGCCGGCGCCACGCTCCTTCTTTCCCTCAATTATAGAACCGGAACCGCGGCCGGGGGACATCGCTGGTGGACCAAAACCCCCGGCGCGATCGAGCGGCCGAAAGCCTCAAAAAGTCCCAAGCTCGAATTTCCCCAGGCGAAGATCGTATTGATGAACGGGGTTGAGCTTCTCCGCGATCGGAGGCGCCGGAGCCTCGCGCCAAGCGCGCGTTCCAAAACAATCGATCATCGGCGGATTTCGCGAACCGCTCCAGTTCTTTCCACAATCACCGAGCCCCGGCGACGTGGCCGCGCGGTTTCGGCGGATTGTTCCGCCTGACGCTCGTGGAGATGACGCGCCGAAAGGCCGCAATCTTTGCTCAAATCCACAATGCCTCGCAATCGACCGACACTTCCCAAGTTCACGTGCTAGAGTTTAGTCGACACCACTTGGGAGCTGCACCGATGAACGCGATGACAACCGAACGGCCGAGGCCGGGGATGGATGTCCCCGCCGAGCTAAGAGCGCTAAGGGATCGGATCCGGGCCTTGCCAAGCGGGGCGCGGGACGAGATTGAGCCTCTGATGGATGATGTTTTGGAACAGGCGGAGTACCGGAGCCGAGTGATGGCGATCGCCCGCGACGCCCTCGAACGATTCCGGCTCGATCTGGCGGCGACCCAGTTCGACCTGGAGGCGACTCGCCGCGAGCGCGAAGCGCTCCGGGCGCGCCTCGACGGCGAACTCCGCTGACGCCCAAGGCGGAGGGCCGCTCAAGAGTGAAAGAGGGCCAAGGCCAGCGCCCCCGGGTTCAAGTCGCCCCCGGCCACCCGGTGGGGCAAGCGACACATCCAGTAAGAAAGCGCTTTCCTTTAAGCGCGCGCCGCGCTCGGTCCCGAAGATTGAAGCGCTATTGGCTTGGCGAGCAGCTCGAGCAGAGCCGCCGGTTCGACCGGCTTGACCAGGTGATGGTCGAAGCCGGCCCTGCTGGAGCGTCGTCGATCGTTGAGCTGCCCCCAGCCGGTGACGGCGATCAAGGTCATCGATCGTCCCCAAGGCTCGTCGCGAATCGCCCGGGCCAGGTCGTAGCCGTTCATGCCGGGCAGGCCAATGTCCAGCACGGCGATGTCGGGACGCAGAGCGCCGGCCATGGCCAAGGCCTGCGCGCCGTCGTGGGCGATATGCACCTCATACCCACTCATCGACAACACGCGGCCCAGCGATTCGGCGATGTCCACGCTGTCGTCAGCCACCAGAACGCGCGTGCGGGGCTGAACGCCGCCGGCCGTCTCCATGAGCGAGGTTTCCCCATTCCGTCCACAGCCCGTGGACGACGACGCCAGCGGCAGCCGGACGACGAACTCGCTCCCCTTGCCCAACCCGGCGCTGTGGGCTTCGATGGTTCCTCCGTGCAGTTCGACCAGGCCCCGAGCCAGCGCCAGGCCGATGCCGAGGCCCCCCTGGGTCCGTTCCAGCGAGGGCGTGAACTGGGCGAACATATCGAAGATTTGGGGCAGTTGCTCGACCGCGACGCCGATCCCCTCGTCCTTGACGGCGATGGCCACGGAGTTCTCGCGATGGTTCACGAGCACGGAAACGGTGATCCTGCCGCCCTGCTCCGAATACTTGGCGGCGTTGCTTAGGAGGTTGGCGAAGACCTGTCCGAGTCGGGTCCGATCGGCGTCCAAAAACACCGGCGTCTCGGGCAAGTCGAGCGTCAGCTCATGCCCCATCTCGTTGATGAGGGGTCGGACGGTCTCGACGGCGTCGCCGATGGCCGCGGCGAGCTCGATCCGCTCCATCCGGGGCTCGAGCTTGTTTCGGGTCAACCGCGAGATGTCCAGAAGGTCGTCGATCAGCCTCGTCATATGACCGACCTGGCGCTCGATCACTTCGCGGGCCCACGAGGAATCGGGATCGTCTCCCTCCTTGAGCCGGAGGATCAAGACCGAGTTGCGGATGGGAGCCAGGGGATTGCGCAATTCGTGCGCCAGCGTGGCGAGAAACTCGTCCTTGCGGCGATCGGTCTCGCGAAGCCGGTCGTAGAGCCGCGCGTTGTCGAGGGCGACCGCGGCGCGACCGGCGAGGTCCACGGCCAACTCCAGATCCTCTCGGTCGTATCGCCGCCCCTCCGCTCCGGTTGTCGCGAAGGAGATCGCGCCCAAGACGCCGTCGCGGCCGAGCAGCGGGACGCACATGTACGACTTCGGATTGAACGCGCGGAGGGCCGCGAGGTGCTCCTCGTTCCAGGCGGCGGCCCTCAACAACTCGTCGGTCACCTCGGGAACAACCTCCGGCCGTTTCGACTCGATGACGCCGAAGATTCCGTGCGGCGTGTCGGGCCGCAGCCGATAGCGGTGAAACAGCGTTTCTTGCAGCTCGCGGGAGGTGGTCCCGTCGTGCGCCACGGCAACCCGGCGCAACTGCCTCTTCTCGTCGAGGAGGTCCACGGCGCACCAGTCGGCGAAGAAGGGAACGGCCAGACGAGCGACCTCGTTGAGCGTGGTCTCCTCGGCCTCCACCAGACTTAACCGCGACGAAACGTCGGCCAGGAACCGCGCGACGTGCTCGGCGCGCTTTTGGTCGTCCACGTCGGTCGCCGCGCCGATTTGCTGGACCCGGCCCCCCTGATCGTCTCGGATCCAGTGGGTCCGACCCAGGAACCAGCGATACGACCCATCGTGGCGGCGAACGCGGAACTCGCACTCGTGCGGTTCGTCGACCGCCTCGGCCCGCTTTCTCGCCTCAAGGATCGTCGGGACGTCGTTGGGGTGGATGGCCGCGAACCAGTCGGTCGACGCGAAGGGCTCTCTGCGCGGAGCCCCCGTATACTCGAACCAACGCTGGTTGAGATACTCGATCGCGCCGTCGGGGCGGCTGATCCAGATGAGTTGGGGCATGGCGTCGGCGAACTGACGAATGCGACTATCGCTCCGATTCACGGCATCCTCGGCCTTTCCTGGATCGTTCCCATTCCCTTGAGCGCCGAGATCGCGGCGGCAGTCCGATTCGTCGTGTCGTTGCGGTCCCGGATCCGCGTCGCAGCGGTCTTCCGGCCGCGGTCGCCACCCACGCTCGCCTGGCCAAGGTTGCGCCAAGATGATGGAAGCCGCGGGGTCAGCATGGATTTTCCAGCAAGCCGCGCGCCAACGCGAGTTGAAACCAAGCGCTATTCTCCGAACCAAATTTTCGTCTGCAGACAACCGGCCGCGCGAGATAAAGCGAGAGTTCCGCGCCGGGCCTCCCTCGCGGCGAAGGCGGGTTCCCCGCGCGGGGAAGCGGCCCGCTCACCCGGGCGCTGGCGCTCGGAGTCAGCGGGCGAGGCGACCGGCCATCGCCCGAAGCGAGAATGGGGCCTTGAGGCGGGCGTCGGCTTCGGCGGCCTCGGCGGCTATGGCCGTCGCGGTCATCCTCTCGGCGGCCGTCGACGCGGCCACGACATAGCCGCTGTAATTGCGAAGCCGGAAGACGTAGACGTTGGGGAAGGCCTCCCGGATGGTCCGAATGTCGTTTTGATCCCCGGGATGGGGATTGAGGTTGAACAGCACGGCGCCGTCGGGGTTGAGCCGCTTCTTCAACTGGTCGTAGAAGGCCAGGGTCTTCAGATGCAGCGGCACGCCGGTCTTGTCGGTCCCCCCGGAGGGGCGGAGAAACGCGTCCATGTAGATGACGTCGTATTTCTCCTCGGTTGTGTTCAGGTGCTCGAAGCCGTCGGCGACGTGAATCTTGACGTTGCCGCCGGATCGAACGCCGAAGTAGCGGTCGGCGATGCTGACGACCACCGGGTCGATTTCGACCACGTCCACCTTCACGCCGGGGTCGCGACGTTGCAGAAAATGGACCATCGACCCGCCGCCAAGGCCCACGATCAGGACCTTTTGGGGGTTGGGCCGGAAAGCGTAGCTCATGAACATGAAACGGGTGTATTCGACGAGCAGGTCGTCGGGTCGCTGAAGGTCGACGCGGCTCTCGATGACCTCCTCGCCACTGTCCCGAACGAACCAGAGGGTCCGGGTGTTGTTGGCTCGGGTCACCTTGATGCGGGAGTATTCGGACTTCACGTCGAGCTCGAGATCCTCGCGCAATTGTGCGGCCCCCTGGACCAGTCGAGGCGGCGCGGTCCGCGCCAGAACCAGGGCCGCGACCAGGGCCGACGCGGCCAGCGTCCACGGCGGAACCCTGCGGAACATGCGGATCGACGGCATCCGGCCCTCCTCGATTGCGGCGAAGCTCGGAGCGTCCGCCATTGGAACTTCCCAACCTTCTCAGCGCCATCTTCTCAATGTTCTTAGGAACGAGGGCGCGGCCGCGGCCGCGCCCGGCGCGTCGGCCGTCGATCGTAAAAGAGCCCTCGCGCCCGGTCAAGGCGGAGGAGCGCCGGCCAAGCATGATCGAAGGCCCGCCGCTTGCATGAGTCGCGCTGGTCTGATCCAATAACCCCCGGGCTCGCCCCGGCCGGCGAGGCGGCCCCGTCCGACGCCGCCGGAGATCCTCAGCCATGCCCGCTCCCCATTCGCGCGTTCCGCTCATCCGACGTTTCAGGACGTCCTGGGCGGCCGCGCTTCTCCTCGCCCCGTCCGCGTGTTTTCTGGGGATCGCTCCCGCGGCTCCCCTCGTCTCGGCAATGGGATCCGAGACGCAAAACCAAACCGTCGACGAGGCCCCCGTGGAAAAAACCGCCAAGGACACGCTCCCGACCCAAAGCGAGGCCGGACAAGAAACGCCCCAGTCCGCCGCCCAGCCCGCGCCGACGGCCGAGGCCTCGGCCCGGGAACAAGAGGTCAAGGCGTTCGTCGAGCGCTACTTCAAGGTCTGGTCCGATCAGGACATGGACGCCTACGACGACTGCTTCATGACCGACGCCTGCATCCAGTACATCGACCATCGAGGCCAACTCTTCACCACGCCCCGCCAGCGATTCGTCGCCAGCCAGCGCGAGATCCACCGCCGCTCCACCACCCGAGCGATCGAAGTGCCCGTGACCACCGAGATCCGCTTCGAGCAGGAGTTCGCCCGCGCCGTGGTCTACTGGAAGCTGACCTCCGGGTCGCGGGTCCAGAAAGGGTACGACCACTTCACCCTCAAACAAGACCGCGGCCAATGGCGGATCGTCAACCTGCTCTTTTACGCGACCAGCGACAACACGGAGGATTGAGCGGTTGATTCACGTCGCCGCGCCCTCCCAAGATCGCGCGGCGACGAACCACTACCCCAACAGGCCCGGATGGCTCGCGAGCAATTCCGCCAGCCGCTCCATGGGGAGTCCGACAACGTTGGAGAAGCTGCCGGCGGCGACGTGGACGAACGGGTCGTGGTCCTGAACGCCGTAGCCGCCCGACTTGCCCTCCCAGCGTCCCGAATCGAGGTAGGCGACGCGCTCGGCGTCGTCGAGCGGGCGGAACCGGACGATGCTGACTTCGACCGCGCCGACCCACTCCCGGCGTTCGGCCCGATACAGACAAAGCCCGGTGATAACCTCGGTGTCGCGTCCCTCTTGAAGCCGGATCATCCGTTCGGCGTCGGCCCGATCGAGGGGCTTGTTGAGGATCTCGTTTCCCACGGCGCAGACGGTGTCGGCGGCCAGGATCAGGCCCACGCCGCGCCGGGCGGCCACGGCGCCGGCCTTGCGCCAGGAGAGTTCGGCCGCGTACTCGGCCGGGGAAGTCCCCGGGGCCGGATCCCGCTCGATCACGTCGGAGGGATCGACCTCGAAGGAATAGCCGGCCTCGGCGAGCAATTGACGCCGGCGCGGCGACGCGCTGGCAAGGACCAACGTGGTCTTCATGACGGGGAAGGCTCGGGATTCCAAACTGTTGGCGACAATCCGGCTTCAATCGAAGACCGATCGTAAGGAGACAGCCCCCTTGCCGACAAGGTGGAAACTCGCCACCCTGTTGAAAAACCCACCGCCAAACCTCCCGCCCCTGGAGACCCAAGAACCATGCCGTGTCTCGGACGCGCCCCAGCGCTTCTTCTCATGCTCTGCCCGCTGGCGATCCTCGCCGCGTCGGGCTCGGCGGCCGAGCCCTCCCGCTCGTCCCACGCCCTGGAGGCGAACCCCTATTATCCCCACAAGGACTTCCCCAAACTCATCACGCCCCAGTGGGTGGGCGAAGAGGGAGTCGAGGCCGTCGTCGTCCTGGCGATCGACGACATGAGGGACACGGAACAATACGAGGCCTACCTCCGCCCGATCATCGACCGGCTCAAGGCCATCGACGGCCGCGCTCCGATCAGCATCATGACCAACCAGGTCAACCCCGACGCCCCCCGGCTTCAGGAGTTTCTCAACGACGGGCTGTCGCTCGAAGTCCACACCATCAGCCACCCCTGCCCGCTCCTTCACGACGGCGATTTCGCCGCCGCCAAGCGAGACTATCACGACTGCGTCGATCTGATGAGCCGGGTTCCCAACAACAAGCCCGTCGCCTTCCGCATGCCGTGTTGCGACTCGATCAACTCGCCCAGCCCCCGGTTCTTCGCCGAGCTTTTCAACAAGACGAGCCCCGAGGGCAACTTCCTGTCGATCGACACGTCGGTCATGCACATCTTCACGCCCGATGATCCGAGCCTGCCCCGCGACCTCGTTTTCGAGGAGGACGGCCGCGAACGGTTCCGCAAATATCTCCCCTTCCCCTCGTTCGTCAACACGATCGAAAACTACCCCTACCCCTACGTCATCGGCGGCCTCTGCTGGGAGTTCCCCTGCATCGTCCCCGATGATTGGGAGGGGCAAAACATCAACACGCCGGGCCACCCGAAAACGCTTGAAGACATGAAGGCGGCCCTCGATCTGGTCGTCCACAAGAAGGGCGTGTACAACCTCATCTTCCACCCCTACGCCTGGATGCCGAACACCCAGGTCATTGAGTTCATCGACCACGCCGAGCGGAAGCACGGCGGGAAGGTCAAGTTCCTCAACTTCCGCGAGGCGCTGGAGCGACTCAACCAAAACCTGCTCGAAGGACACCCGCTTCGCGACGCGAACGGCGGCGGCAACGGCGTGGAACTCGCCGACCTGAACAACGACGGATACCTGGATGTCGCCCGGACGAAGGACGGCGAAACCAAGGCCCGCGTCTGGGACCCCGAGTCGTCCAATTGGAGGCCGCTCTCGAACGCGGCCGAGGCGCTTCGGGCCCATCGCGCGGCGACCGAGCCCCAATTCGACGAGAAGGCCCTTCCGCCCCACGCCCGGAGGCTCGACGACCAGGGCCGCGACGCCGGGCTCCGGTTCGTCGACCTGGACGAGGACGGCCGCCTCGACATCGTTTTCTCGAATGATGAACATTACGGCGTCTATCTGTTCGACCCGACGACCGGCGGCTGGACGCGCAAGGTCATGGCGGGCGCGGCGGGCGAGCCCGACGCCTTGCCGAAGATCGTCAAGAAGGGCGAGAACAACGGCTTCTTCGTCCATTCCCGCTCGCTCTGGTGGCAAAACGAAGACACCTCCAAGCTCCCCGACAACGTGGATCGCCGGTCGTTCAACGACGTTCTCAAGGAGGTTGAACCTCTGGGAAGAACGCCCGAGCAATCGTTGCGGTCGATTCGCGTCTCGCCCGGATTCCAGGTCGAATTGACGGCGGCCGAGCCCTTGATTCAAGACCCGATCGCCATCGAGTGGGGGGCCGACGGCCGGCTCTGGGTCCTGGAGATGGGCGACTACCCGCTGGGGACCGACGGCGAGGGAAGAGCCGGGGGCGCGGTTCGGGTCCTTGAGGACATCGACGGCGACGGCCGGTACGATAAGGCGTCGACGTTCCTCGACGGCCTCTCGTTTCCCTCGGGCATCATGCCTTGGCGCGACGGTGTTTTGATCGGCTGCGCGCCCGACCTCTTCTTCGCCGCGGACCGCGACGGCGACGGTCGGGCCGACCATCGCGAGGTTCTCTTCACCGGCTTCGGACAGGGGAACCAGCAGCACCTGTTCAACGGCTTCGTGCTTGGCCTCGACGGCTGGGTGTACGGCGCCAACGGCGACAGCGACGGCGTGATCCGCTCCGTCAAGACCGGCGCGGAGGTGAACATCCAAGGGCGCGATTTCCGGTTCAACCCCGACACCGGCGCGTTCGAAACCGAGAGCGGACGGACCCAGTTCGGACGGAGTCGCGACGATTGGGGAGACTGGTTCGGCAACAACAACCCCACCTGGGCCTGGCACTACGTCCTGGCCGAGTCGGACGTGAGCCGCAATCCCCGCTTCGCTCCGCCCGACCCTCGCCAAATTCTCGAGCCGGAGACCAGGCTGTATCCAACCAGCCGGACCCTCGCCCGGTTCAACGAGCCTCACACGGCCAACCACGCGACTTCGACCAACAGCCCCACCCCCTATCGCGACGACCTCTTCGGCCCACATTACCGCTCCAGCCTCTTCGTCAGCGAGCCGGTTCACAACCTGGTTCACCGGATGATCCTGGAGCCCGACGGCTCGACGTGGCGGGGCGTCAGGGGGCCCGACGAGGCCAATCGCGAGTTCCTGGCCGCGAGCGACAACTGGTTCCGACCGGCCCAGCTCAAGACCGGCCCCGACGGCGCGCTTTGGGTTGTTGACATGTACCGCGCGGTCATCGAACATCCCGAGTGGATCCCCCCCGAAACCCAAAAGGTGATCGACCTTCGGGCCGGCTCCGACATGGGGCGGATCCACCGCGTCTTCCCCGTCGATCGACGCCCCCGGCCAATTCCCCGGCTGGACCGTCTCGACGTCAAGGGGCTCGTCGCGGCCCTTGAAAGCCCAAGCGGCTGGCAACGCGACACCGCCCAGCGCCTGCTTCTGCACGCCAACGATCCGGCCGCCATCGAGCCGCTCAAAACCCTGATCGCCGCCACGGGATCCGAGAAGACCAAGGTCCAGGCGATCTGGACGTTGTCCCTGTTCGACGGGCTCGATGACGCAACCGCGCTGGCTTGCCTCAACGATCCGCGTCCGCGCGTGCAAACGGCCGTCGTCCAGGCGACCCGAGGGAAGCTCGACGGACAGCCCCGAACGAGGGAGGCGATCCTGGGGCTCGATGACTCGGCGTCGCCTCGTCTCCGGTTTCACAGGGCTCTGGCGCTCGGAGATTACGATGATCCCGAAGCTGGGCGAGCCTTGGCGCGGATCGCCCTCGAAGCGCCGGAGGATCGCTGGCTGCGCGCGGCGATCTTCAGCTCGGCCGCGCCACACGTCGACGCCTTACTCGTCGAACTGTTGGGCGAAGGTGGAGAAGCAGCCCCCAACGAAGTCGTCGAGCCGCTGGTGGGCATGTTCGGCGAACTCCTCGACGCCGAGACTCTCGACTCGATCGTTCGTCGAATCGCCCAACCCCGGGGCGCGGAGGGCGCCTTCGCCCCCTGGCAATTTTCGAGCCTCGCCAAGCTCGCGACGGCCCTTGAGCGAAGCGGCCGGTCGATCGAGCCGACGCGCGAGAACGGCCTTCTGAACGTCCTGGAGGCCGCGCGAACCATCGCCCTGGATGACGACGCCGAAACCGAAGCTCGTCGAAGCGCCATCGCGTTGATCGGGCTGGAGGCCGCCAAGTCGAAGGATCATCAAGATCTTTTGATCGGTCTGGTGGATCCGCGAACCCCGATCGACGCGCAGGAGGCGGCGCTCGCGGCCCTGGCCCGCTCGACCGACCCGGCTCTTCCCGCGCGGCTCATGGAGGGCTGGCGGGGATTCTCGCCCCGAGTCCGCTCGGCCGCGCTCGATCTGATCGTCAGCCGCGCCGAGTGGGCCGCGGCCCTGCTGTCCCTCATCGAGAAGAACGAGTTTCCGCGCGGCGACGTTGACGCGAGCCATCGCGCGGTTTTGCTCGCCAGTCGAGACGCCTCGATCCGAAGCCGCGCCGAGGCCCAGTTCACCAAGGTCGACGCCTCGCGAAAGGCGGTTGTCGACGCCTACCGACCGGCCCTCTCGCAATCGGGAGACGCCGCGGCGGGGCGCGCCGTCTTCGAGCGGGCCTGCGCCGTGTGCCACAAGGTCGGCGATCTGGGCGTGGAGGTCGGCCCCGACCTCGCGACGCTGAGCGACCGCTCGCCCGAGTCGCTCTTGATCGCCATCCTCGACCCCAACGCCGCCTTCGAGGCGAGGTACACCAACTTCACCGCGGCGCTGGGCGACGGCCGCGTTCTCTCCGGCATGATCGCCGCCGAGACCGCCAATTCCGTCACCCTGCGCCGACAGGAGGGGAAGGAGGACGTCCTGCTCCGCCGCGAGATCGACGAATTGACGTCCTCGGGGCAGTCGCTCATGACCGAGGGGCTCGAAACCGAACTCTCCCCGCGCGACCTCGCCGACCTGATCGCCTTCCTGACCAGCCTCGGCCAATAGAACGATTTTTCATGGAACGCGTCGCTCGTCCCGCCGGGTTCGTCCCAAACCGGGGCCACCCGGTGGAACAAGCGACACATTCCATGAAACCTCGCTCCAAGCTTCCGACGACCTCGACAAGCCCGCCCCGCCGCGGCGCGAGCCGCGGTCAACGACCGCCCGAAGCATCGGTCTCGCGTCACGGCTTCGCTTCGACGATCTCGCGGACGATCCGATCGAGTTCCTCCGGTTCCGCCGGCTTGACCAAATGGTGGTCGAAACCGGCTTCGCGGGTCCTTCGCCGGTCCTCCGCCTGGCCCCACCCCGTCAGCGCGGCGAGCGTCACCTCCCGCAATTCCGTGCTCTCGCGGACGCGTTGGGCGACTTCGTAACCACTCATCCCCGGCAACCCCAGGTCAAGCAGGATGAGCCGAGGCCGGTAGTTGGAGAGCAACCGAAGCGCTTCGGGGCCGTCGTGAGCGGTCTTCACCCGGTGTCCCCGGATCGTCAGCAGCATGGCCAGCGTTGACGCCGAGTCCCGATTGTCGTCGACCACCAGGATGTCGAGCGCGCGACCGACCGAACCGTCCGCCGCCTGGGGCGCGCTTTCCAGGGCCGTCCCCTCCTCCACGGCCAACGGCATCCGAACGGTGAACGCGCTTCCCATGCCGGGGCCGGCACTCTCCGCCTCGACCGTCCCGCCATGCATCTCGATCAGTCGCTTCACCAGCGTTAGTCCGATGCCGAGCCCGCCTTGGGAGCGATCCAGCGACGCGCCCACTTGGTTGAACATCTCAAACACCTTGGGCAGCATCTCCGACGGGATTCCGACCCCGTTGTCGGCGATTCGGATCGCCGCGTGGTCGCCCTCCCGCTTGACGCTCAGCTCGATCCGCCCGCCCGGCGGCGTGTACTTGGCGGCGTTGTTCAAGAGGTTGGCCAACACCTGAACCAGTCTGGTGCGATCGGCCTCGACCACAAGGGCCTCGCGCGGCGTTCGCAAGACCAACTCGTGATTGGCCGTCTCAATCATCTGCCGGCTCGTCTCCACCGCCGCGTCGACGATCGCCCGCAGCGGCGCGCGCTCCATCCGCAACACCACCTTGCCGCTGGAGACCCGAGCCACATCCATCAGGTCGTCGACCAGGTGGGTGATGTGGCCGAGCTGTCGGTCCATCATGGCCAAGGTCCGCTCGGCCATATCCTCTTTGACGCCGCTCATGCGGAGGAGCTGAAGCCCGTTGCGAACCGGGGCCAAGGGGTTCCTCAACTCGTGGGCGAGCGTCGCCAGGAACTCGTCCTTGCGACGGTCCTGCTCCTGAAGCTCGCGATAGAGCCGGGCGTTCTCGATCGCGATGGTGACCCGCTCGGCCAGGTTCTGGGCGATCCGCAATTCCTCCGGGCCGAACCGGCGGCGGGGGGACGAGCTAAGGAACGTCATTCCACCGATGATCCGACCGCGCGACCGAAGCGGGACGCGGAGGTACGATCGGATGCCAAGCTCCCGCAAACGCGCCATCCGCTCCGAACCCCGCGGCGCGGTGGTCGGGTCGACCGCGGTCAGGTCGGTCACCACCTCGGGCTCAATCGTCCGCGGCGCGCGCGGCGTCAGCCCCATGTCAACTTCGATCGCTCGGGATTCCGTCTCGGCGAAGCGGGCCGCCCTCGCGTCCGCCGCCTCGGAAGAGGTGACCGCCAGCCGCTCGCGCTCGCCGTTCTCATTGATCATGTCGACCACGCACCAATCGGCGAAGGCGCCGACGGCCAAGTTGGCGATTCGGTTGAGGGTGCTCGAATAATCCACCAACTCGGCCAGCGAGGCGCCGGCGTCGGCCAGGAACCGCACCGAGTCCTCGGCCCGCTTGCGGTCGGTGACGTCGCGAAACACCTTGCCGAAGCCGCGCAGGGCTTTATTGTCGCCCCAAAGCGGAACCATCACCCCTTCGGCGAAGAACTGGTTGCCGTCTTTTCTGACATGCCAGCGCGTGTGCTCGGCCCGTCCCTCGCGGGCGGCCCGCTCCATCTCCTCGGTGGGAGCCCCGGCCGCCCGATCCTCGTCGGTGAAGATGACGTCGGCCGGCCGGCCGACAATCTCCTCGGGGGCGAAACCGGTGATGCTCTCGGCCCCGCCGGACCACTCGACCACCCGCCCGTGCCGGTTGGTGACGATCATGGCGTAGTCCTTGGCCTGGTCGACCAAGAGGCTCAGCCGCTCGTCCTTCTCGCGCAACAGCGCCTCGGCCAGCTTTCGGTCGGTGACGTCGTTGAACAGCACGCCCACCCGGCGATCGTCGGGCGAACCGATCCGGAACGCCGACACCTCGAACCACCGGCCCAGGTCGGCCACCCGGTCGGTTTTTCGGAACAACTCGCCGGTCAACGCCACGTGGGCGTACCCCTCAATCCAGTGGCTTTCGTGGTTCGGCATCAGCTCGCGAGCGGTCTTGCCGACGATATCGGTTATCCCGGTCTGTTGCTCCATCGCCGGGTTGGCCAGCAGGTAGCGATAGTCCACCGGGCGGCCGTCGGCGTCGAAGAGCGGCTCGATCACGCAGTATCCGTCGTCCATCGACTCGAAAAGCGAGCGGAACCGATGCTCGCTATCCCGCAGCCGCTCCTGCGCGCGTCGTTGCTCGGTGACGTCCAGCGACACCCCGTCGAACCGCCGGGGCGCGCCCGTCTCGTCGTAATAGGCCCGGCCGATCGCCCGGACCCATTTTTCGGCGCCCGTGGCCGGGTCGATCGTTCGGTAGTGGATATCGCATCCGCTCCGCTCGGCGATGCTCCGCTCGATGGCGGCCCGAGTCGGCTCGCGGTCATCGGGGTGCAGGCGCTCGTAGAATGTGCCGATGGTGACGCGGGCGTCGGGCGGCAGGTGAAAATGCGCCTTGACGCGCTCGTCCCACCGCAGTTCGTCGAACGGCAGGTCGCAATACCAGAACCCGATGCCCGACGCCCGAACCGCGTAATCGAGCCGAGCGAGGCTCGCGGCCAGCGCCTCCTCGATTCGCTTCCGTTCGGTGATGTCGACCACGACCCCGCCCCATCCGATGGGCTCGCCGCGGGCGTCCCGCTCGACGGCCCCGCGCGAGAGCAGCCAGCGCTCCCCGGCCGCGCCGACGACTCGATATTCGCTGCGAAACGGAGAGTCGTCGGCGAGCGTCCGCCAAATTTCCGCGGCCACCCGATCCCGATCCTCGGGGTGGACGCCGGCCATGACCTCGACCACCGGCGCGGCGGCCTGGTCGTCGGCGAGCACGCCGAAAATGGCGACGAAATTTCGGTCGCCGGTAACCCGGTCGGCCTGAATGTCCCAGTAGTAGGTGCCGACCTCGCCGGCCTGGAGCGATGCGGCCAGCGCCCGTTCGGCCCGCTTCGATTCCGTCACGTCGCGGGCGACTTTCGACGCGCCGATGATGCGCCCCTCGGAGTCCCGGATGGGCGAGATGGTCAGCGCCACGTCCACCAAGGCGCCATCCTTGCGGACCCGTCGCGTCTCGAAGTGGTCGACCCGCTCACCCCGCTTCAGACGCTCCAGAATTCCCCACTCCTCGTCGAGCCGATCCTTCGGGACGATCAGAGTGATGGAACGGCCGATGGCCTCCTCGGCGGTGTACCCGAAGATCCGCACGGCGCCGCCGTTCCACGACCGAATGGTTCCGTCCAGGTCCTTGCCGACGATCGCGTCGTGGGACGATTCGACGATGGCCGCCAGATGGGCCCGGGCGCTCTCGGCGAGCTTCCGTTCGGTCACGTCGCGGAACACCAGAACCGCGCCCACGACCGCGCCCGAGCCGTCTTGGATGGGAGCCGCGGAGTCGTCGATCGGCCGCTCGGCGCCGTCGCGGGCGATTAAGATGGTGTGGTTCGCCAGAGTCGCGACCTCGCTGGTCTCCAGCACTCGGAGCGCGGGATTCTCCACCAGCTCGCGGGTCGTCTCGTTGACGATCTGGAAGACTTCGCCGATGGGTCTCCCAAGAGCCTCCGCGAGCGGCCAGCCGGTGAGACGCTCGGCCACCGGATTGAGGAAGGAGACTCGGCCGTCGGCGTCGGTGGCGATCACGGCGTCGCCGATGCTGGCCAGCGTTGTCCGCCAAAGATAATCCGGGCCCACCCCCGCGGCGACCGACCGTTCGCCGGCGCGGGCCGCCCGCTCGCGGCGGAAGAGGTCGACGAACATCGCGGCCTTCGACCTGAGGACCGTGGGAACAAGCGGCGCGGGCAGGTGGTCAACCGCCCCGAGGGCGTACGCCTCCTCAACGGGAAAAGCCTCGCCCACGCCGAGGAACATGATGGGCGCGCGGCGATCTCGCTCTCGAGACCGGATGAGACCGGCCAGTTTCAGCCCCGACATATCGGGGAGTTCAACATCGAGGAGAATAACCGCGAAGTCGGCTTCGGCCAATCGCCGCAGCGCCTCTTCGCCGGAGGCGGCCCGGGCCAGCGCTCCATCCACGCCTTCGAGGGCGGATTCAACGGCGAACCGGCCCTCGGATCGCGCGCAAACGAGAAGGATATTGGGAAAGTCGCCCGTTGTCACCGGACCCTCTGCCGAGTAGGCCATCAGCGGTCTACCGTCCCTGTTCAGGCGGAGCGTCCAGGGCCCATCGCCGGGAATGCCGAGATCGGCCCGCGCCTTCCCCGACAACTGGTCGTCACAGCCGCCGGAAGCATTTTACCCTTCGCCGAAAAAAAGCAAGAAGCGCGAACCGTGTCGGCGCGTTCAAACAGCTTAAAGAAAACGATTCCGCGCCCCGTCCCGAGCGAAGCTCCGCGGACCTTCCCATCAAGCGGGCATTCTCTCCGCGCCCACTTTTCCACGAAAATCGCCAGAGGCCCCCTAAGAATTCGCTCACTCGCGCGTCTAATTCTAAAGGTGGGGGACGTTGAGACGCGGAGTTGCCACTCGTCCAGGGGGAACCAGTCATGCGCTTTGATCCGAGAATCGCGTTGTCGATCGTCGGGGCGGTCGCGACGTTGCTGACGTCGACGGCGGCCACAAACGCTCAGGGAGTGCTCGTTGATCAGCGGCGGACGGTCCCGATCCAAGACTCGTTCGAGGTCAAGGAGGTGGACATCGACGCCCGGGTCCGCGATCAGACGGCCGAGGTTCGCGTCTCCCAGACGTTCCACAACCCAGGCTCGTCCCAGATCGAGGCGAAGTTCTGCTTCCCGATCCCCGAGGATGGCGCGGTCGGGGATTTCGTCCTTCTGGTCGACGGCCGCGAGTTGCCGGGCAAGCTCATGGACAAGGAGGAGGCCCGCAAGATCTACGAGGAGATCGTCCGAACCAAGCGCGATCCGGCGCTCCTGGAATACATGGGCCGGGGCCTCTATCAAACCAGCGTCTTTCCAATCCCGCCCGGCGCCGATCGCAAGGTGACGCTCCGCTACACCCTGCTCTGCAAGCGCGATCGCGACGTGATCGAGTTCTCCCACCCGCTCTCCACCCAGAAGTTCGCCTCCAAACCGATCAAGCGGTTGACGATCCACGCGACGATCGACAGCAAGGACGCCATCAAGACGGTCTATTGCCCAAGCGACGACGCCCGAATCGACCGCGTTGGAGATCATGAGGCCCGCATCAGCCTGGAGCGGTCGAACATCACGCCGACGACCGATTTCCGCGTCCTGTACACGCTCTCCGACGGGGCGGTGGGCGCCTCGGTCCTGAGCCATCGTCCCGATGGGGACGAGGACGGGTATTTCCTAATGCTCGCGAGCCCGGAGGTGAAGGCGCCCGACACAAAACCCCTGCCCAAGACCGTCGTCTTCGTCTTGGACCGTTCCGGGTCGATGGCCGGCAAGAAGATCGAGCAGGCGCGCGGAGCCCTCAAATCGGTGCTCAACAACCTCCGCGACGACGACCTGTTCAACATCGTGGTCTACGATGATCGGGTCGAGACCTTCAAGCCCGAGCTTCAGCGCTACGATTCGGACGCGAGGGAGGCGGCCTCGCGGTTCGTCGACAACATCCGAGAGGGGGGGAGCACCAACATCGACGCCGCGCTCGCCTCGGCGCTCGACATGATCCGCGACGACTCGCGACCGAACTACGTCCTCTTCCTCACCGACGGCCTGCCGACCGTCGGCGAAACCAAGGAATCGAAGATCGCCGACAACTGCCGCGAGCGCAACACCCGCGGGGCGCGGATCTTCAGCTTCGGCGTCGGATTCGACGTCAACGCCCGGCTCCTCGATCGCCTCAGCGCCGGCAACGGCGGGACCAGCGTCTACGTTAAGCCCGACGAGAACATCGAAACCCAAGTCGCCCGGTTCTATGAGAAAATGAGCAAGCCCGTCCTAACCAACCTCCGCGTCGAATTCTCGGGAACCGACGTCAACCGAACCTACCCCCGCGACCTGCCCGACCTGTTCGAAGGGGGCCAGATCGTCTGGGTGGGCCGCTATCTCCGGTCGGGCCGAACCACGCTCAAAATCACGGGCAAGGTGGCGGGCGAGAGCCGCTCGTTCGAGTTCCCCGTCGAGCTGGCCGAAAGCGGCCAAGGTTCGACCTACGACTTCGTCGAACGGCTCTGGGCCGCCCGGCGCGTCGGACACCTCATCGACCAGATCGACCTTGAGGGCCGGAACAAGGAGTTGGTCGAAGAGTTGGTGAAGCTCAGCGCGAAGTACGGCCTGATGACGCCCTACACGTCGTTCCTGGCCGACGAAGGCGTCTCCCCGCGCGTCACGAGCCAAAACGTCGATCGAGCCCGGCGATCGCTCCAGGAACTCGAAGCCGTCAGCGGCCAAGCCGGGGTGGTCCAGCGCGAATTGAAACAACTCTACCAGCAGGCGCCCCGAGCCTCGGCGCCGGCGTTGAACGAAGCGGCGCAAGCCCGTGGGCTTGGAGGCATGGCCTCCGACGGCATGCGCGGACAAACGCCCGCGGCCTTCGGAACGCCGGGACAAAGCCTCGTCCGGCCGAGCGAGCCCGCGCGCGATCAACCGACGCTCCGCCAGATCGGCCCCAAAACATTTTACCTCAAGGAGGGGCGCTGGATCGACGCCTCGGTCGAACCCGAGGAGGAGGCCAAGGCCAAGGTCATTCGCCAGTTCAGCGACGAGCTCTTCGAACTGGCTCGCTCGCAATCGGCCGACTGGAATCAATACCTGACCTTCGACGAGCCCGTCACCGTGAAGCTCCACGGCGAAGTCTACCGCATCGAACCAGCCGAAGAGCGGCCGTAGCGGCTCGTCGCGGCGTGTCCGTACGCGGCGGCCGTTCGGTTTTGGGGAGGGCCTGGCGAAAGCCTCGCCCTCCCAACATCGGGCGCGACGAGCCCATGAGGATCAAAAGGCGAAGGCCGAGCGGCGGGTCACCTTGCGAGCGTGTAGACGCTCACAAGCTCGGACCGGATGATCTTGTCGCCGGCCTGGAATCCGGGACGGAGGCGCTCGGCGATCGTCTTGGCCAACTCGTCCCGGTCGGTGGGCACGGTGGTCAAGGCGCGTTGGCGGCGGGGGTCGAACGCGTCCCCTTCGTTTCGGTAGGGTTCGACGCCCTGCCTGTAGAGAACGTCCTCGATGGCGACCTGGATCGATTCCAGGGTTTCTCGAAACCCGACGCCGCGCTTGTCGGCTTCGGCCTCGCCGTCGTTGTCGCCGCTTGAGACGACCGCGCGCGCCATCTTGCCGATGTCATCGTGAAGCTGGATCAGGTCGATGAAGATCGGCCGCTGCACTTTGAGCAGAAGGTCTTGCTTGTATTCTTGTAGCTCGGCGTGGAGGCGGTCAACGATCCGCTCGCGGGTGGCCTCGGCGCGGACCTCCCGGTCGAACTGGGCCTGGAGTCCCGCCAGGCGCTGATTGACCTGTTCGCCCAGGCGGTCGATCGCCTCGCGCGTTTGCCGGGCCCATTCGGCGGCCGAAGGGGCTTCCTCGGCGGATTCGGGTTCTTCGGCGGCGGCCGAGAGCGCCGCCTCGCGTTCCGCCAACTCGGCGGCCATCTCTTGAAAGAGCGCCTCTTGTCGCTCGGAGCCCTCGTGAACGGGCGACGGTTCGAGCGGGGCCTCGGATCCGTCCGCGTCAAGATCATCGGGGGAGAGCGACAAGGCTCGGCTCCTTTCCAAGTGCGGATCCCAAGACCAAAGGAAGCGGAAGCGCGAGCGCGCCTCCGCTTCCTTTTCTTCTTCGCGGGCCGAGTGCTCCGTCCTTACGCTCCGGCGGCGGCCTTGAGCGCTTGAATCGCGGGCTCGTAGTCCGGCTCGCTGGTGATTTCGGGCACGATCTGGACGTAGGTGATCTTGTTGGAGGGATCGACCACAAAGACCGAGCGGGACAAGAGCGGGATCGGCAGCCCCTGGATCAAGACGCCGTAGTTCTGGCCGAAGCTGCTGTTGTGAACATCGGAGAGGTTCTTGATATTCTGGATCTGAGCCTCGGCGCAGAAGCGGGCCTGGGCAAAGGGAAGGTCCAGGCTGACGGTGTACGCCGCGACCTTGTCGCCGAGCGCCTTGAGCTCCTCGTTGAAGCGCTTCGTCTGCGTGTTGCAGACGGGCGTGTCGAGCGAGGGAACCACATTGAAGAGCCTCGCCTTGCCGGCCGTGTCGGCGAGCGAGACGATCGCCAGCCCTTCTCCGACGGCCTTGAACTCGGGCGCGGCGTCGCCCGCCTTCAGCTTCGGGCCGACCAACTCAACCGGGTTCCCCTTGAACGTCACTTCGCCCTTGCGCGTCTCCGCCATCTTGGTTCGCTCCCGAATCGTAGAGAGAAGTTCCCAATATCGATGTCGTCGTCTCTCAATCCGTCGTCATGACTTCTTCACCTTAGCCGCGGGGCGGGGGGAGAAGCAAGGAGTTGACAACGCGGCCGCCGCGTCGCGAGGCCCCGATGATCTGGCCGGAACCGGGCGCCCGCCGCTAGAATGGAGCAAGCCATCTTCGATTGTGGAACCCGGAACCGGCGAGGGCCGAGACAAGCCCTCAAGAGCGAGACCATGTCCAGAACGCGCGATCCTTATCAGTTCGACATCATCGTCGTGGGCGCTGGCCACGCGGGGCTTGAAGCGGCTTTGGCGCCGGCCCGCATGGGCCTGCGCGTCGCGCTTTTGACCCTCAATTGCGACACCGTCGGCCAGATGAGCTGCAACCCGGCCATCGGCGGCGTGGCCAAGGGGCAGATCGCGCGCGAGGTCGACGCGTTGGGAGGCGAGATGGGCCGGTTGACCGACGCCGCCGCCATCCAGTTCCGCCTGCTCAACCGGGGCAAGGGGCCGGCCATGCACAGCCCCCGGGCCCAATGCGACAAGAAGGCCTATCAAACCCTGGCCAAGCTCGCCGTCGAACGTCAGCCCAACCTCACGCTCCGACAGGAGATGGTCGAGGCGCTGGAACTCGCCGACGGTCGAATCACCGGATTGCGCTGCCGAGGGGGCGCCGCGTACAAGGCGAGGGCCGTCGTGTTGACGACCGGCACGTTCCTTCAGGCGCTCATGCACACCGGCGAGGTCAAGACGCCCGGTGGCCGCGGGGGCGACATCGCCGTTCACGGGCTCTCCAAGAGCCTTCGCGAGCTGGGCTTCGAGCTGCGCCGGTTCAAGACCGGAACCCCGCCCCGAGTCAACGGCCGAACCATCGACTTCTCGAAACTGCAGCCCCAGCCGGGAGACGCCGAGCCGGTCGCCTTCTCGTTCCTGACCGACCGGATCACTCAAACGCAGCTTGACTGTCACATCACCTTCACCAATCCGGCGGTCCACGACCTGATTCGCGCCAACCTCCACCGGGCGCCGATGTACTCGGGCCAGATCGAATCGACCGGTCCGCGCTACTGTCCGTCGCTCGAAGACAAGGTCGTTCGGTTCGCGGATCGCGACTCGCACCAGATTTTCCTGGAGCCGGAGGGGCGCGAGACGCTCGAATACTACTGCAACGGCGTCTCCACCAGCCTCCCCCGCGACGTTCAGGAGGCTCTAATCCCCCTGATCCCGGGCCTGGAACACGCCGAGATCATGCGCTACGGCTACGCGGTCGAATACGACTACGCCCCTCCCGAGCAGCTCAACGCGACGCTCGAAACCAAGGCGGTCCCCGGCCTCTACTTCGCCGGGCAAATCAACGGCACGACCGGCTACGAGGAGGCCGCCGCGCAGGGCCTGATGGCCGGGATCAACGCCGGACTCGCCATCAAGGGAGAGCCGCCGTTCACGCTCGACCGCTCCGCGGCCTACATCGGCGTCCTGATCGACGACCTCATCACCCGGGGCGTCGACGAGCCCTACCGGATGTTCACCAGTCGGGCGGAATACCGCTTGCTGCTTCGGCACGACAACGCGGATCTTCGACTCACCGAGCACGGACGCCGGGTCGGCGTGGTCGACGACGCGCGCTGGTCCCGCTTCGAAACCCGGCGCGACGCCATCGACGCGCTCCGCGAACGGCTGTCCAACACCCGCCGCTCGGGCGTCTCGCTCCTTCATATGCTCAGGCGGCACGAGACGACCTGGGACGACCTGACCGCTCTCGAAGCCGGCCTCGCCGACGCCGACTACGCCCGCGACGTGATCGGCCAAGTCGTCATCGAGGCGAAATACAACGGCTACGTCGGCCGGCAGATCGAACAGATCGAGCGCTTTCGCCGACTGGAGGACAAGGCGATCCCCGCCAACCTCGACTACGACGCGGTCCACCAACTCCGCGCCGAGGCCCGCGAAAAACTCAACCGGGTCCGCCCCCGATCGCTCGGGCAAGCGGGGCGGATCAGCGGAATTAACCCCGCCGACCTCGCCACCCTCCTGGTTCACCTCCGCCGCCGAAAGCCCCCGGCGACTCCCGACAACGCCGCGTCCGCGTGAGCATCGCGCCACGCGCCGATTTCGCTCGTTGCGGAACAACCGTTGCGGAACAACCAGAGAGCCGCCGTCGCCGGATCTTGCCCCGTCCCCGGAAAGAGGCGGCGCCACGCCCGCCTTCGTGGATCATGGATGCTTCGCCAACCTCGGAGTCGAGAACGACAACCGAGATTGACAAAACACCGGAGTCGGGATTTCTTATCGGGCTCGCGTCTCTTGCCAAACCCGCTGGCTTGCTGGAGGACTCTCCCGCTTGCCGCCGCCCGGCTCCATCGCGAAGCGGGCGCGGGGCGACAAGAGCGGGGGACGTTCGGCTGGTCGCGGGGGTGAGGAAAGATTGTCTCGGTTCATCCGGATTGACAAGACCGAGCGTCCTTTTACAATTGGCTAACTTGGCAAAATCGGCAAGACCTGCAATCTTCGCCGAATTTAACGACTGAGCCGAGTGGCGCGGCTAACGCGGACTCGCGTGTCGTCGCCAAGGCGATTGATCGATCGTGGAATCGACATGGACGCGTCGCGGGGAGGCCGATCGGATCAGCCCGCATAATTTTCGCGACGCCCGCCGCGGTGGCGGGCCGTCGGATTTGGATCTGATCTTGATCGGGGAATCAGGGCCCAACCAATCATGAAGACCGTTTTCACAACGGGCGAGGCCGCCAAGATCTGCAAGGTCAGCCAGCAGACCATCATCCGCTGCTTCGACTCGGGACAGCTCAAGGGGTTTCGCGTGCCCGGATCGCGGTTTCGCCGGATTCCGCGCGAATCGCTCTACCGATTCATGAGGGATAACGGGATCCCCACCGACGCTTTGGAAAGCGGCCGGCGGCGGATCCTGATCGTCGACGATGATCAGGCGGTGGTCGACCTGATCGCCGAGGTGCTCGACGGCGACGGCCGGTTCGAGCACAAGTCGGTCAACAACGGCTTCGGCGCGGGGATGCTGGCCAAGGAGTATCATCCGGACCTGATCATCCTCGACGTCATGTTGCCGGACATCAACGGCCAGGCGGTCTGCGAGCTGATCCGTCGCGACCCGACGATCTCGGACATCAAGATCATCTGCATCTCGGGGATGGTCGAGGAGGACAAGATCGAGGAGTTGAAGACCTCGGGCGCCGATGATTTCCTGCACAAGCCGCTGGATATCGATGAACTCCTCCAGCGGATCTGCCGACACTTGGATATGGAGGCCCCCTCCACCAGCTGAGCGAATCGCCAACGAGGATGCTTCCACGTTGGCCCGGCCCTCGTCGGAGACGAGGCGACGGCATGCCGCCGAAGGAAGACGCGAGGAGCGGAGGGGGTCGGGAGGGAGCCCGATAACCGTGCGGGGCCAATTAGGACGAAAGCCGTTTGGGGAACGCCTGCGCGACCGTTTGCACGGTCTGGGCCGTCTCCCGATCCGTCCGCGAACCGCGCGGATGGTCATGGAGGCCCTTTCGTCCGC
>Ga0182742_1001903_pt1 | contig 24918 bp, 17 predicted proteins | sample eDN5th37CBELigMG_FD_128880 | JGI IMG/M metagenome (GOLD analysis project Ga0182742, IMG submission 128880) | Enriched Miracle-Growth compost microbial communities from Emeryville, California, USA - eDNA 5th pass 37_C BE-Lig MG (version 2)... ...
GTGATGTCATAGAGGATGCGGTCATCGGCATCGAGCGCAGTTGAACCCCATCGGAACGCGCCCCAGTCGAGCTTCCCAGGGCCGCCGAGCTTTTTAAAGACGGCGTGATCCAGGAGGATCCTGTCCTCAAAAGGATTGAACCCTTTGATCGTGTCGATCTGGCCGTTGCCAAGCCTGGTATCGAATACGAAGGAATCACGGCCGGCACCGCCATTGAGCAGATCGGCGCCCAATCCTCCGTAGATCTTATCATTTCCAGAGCTGCCCGTGATCGTATCGCGACCGTTGCCGCCAAAGATCACGTCATTGCCGGAGCCGCCGGAAAGGAGATCATTCCCGGCATCTCCATAAAGCCGGTCGTTGCCCGAGTTGCCATAAACCCGGTCGTTGCCGGATCCGCCATAGACACGGTCCGATCCGGTGCCGCCTGAAACGCTGTCGCTTCCAGTACCGCCGTAGAGGCGATCGTTTCCTGAACCACCTAAAACGGTGTCGTTGCCGGAACCGCCGTCCAGATAATCGTTGCCGCGACCTGCCGAAATACGGTCGGACCCAGCGCCACCGAAGATGGTATCACGACCCGATCCCCCTGAGATTGTGTTGTCAAGGTCGATCCAGTTGATGTCGCTGGTTCCATTGACCAGGACGGTCACTGACCTCTCAGTGCCATCCGTGGCCATGACCTTGAAGGTCTCCTGCCCGACCTCGCCGTTGTCGAGTGCCTGAACGAGAGGACTGGCATTATCGAGGAGATACGACCATTCGCCGGTCAGGTGATCGAAGGAGAATGTGCCGTAGGAGCCCCGCACATCGGCCATTGCCTGGAAGCTGGCTTCGCCGAGATCCTCGTCGGATACCGTCAGGGTGCCCGAAGCCGTCGTGACGGCGTCCTCGATCACGGAGCCATTGACATCTCCCCCGATTACGGCGGCGGCGTTCCGTCCCTCGACCTGGAAGGTGATCGAAGCCGTCGTGGTGCCGCCTTTTCCATCGGACAGGGAGTACTCGAACGTGTCAGCCACCGTCTGGCCTGCGCGCATCGCACGCGTGCTTTCGAAGGCGATGTAGGTGTAGCCGCCATCCGCGTTGAGGGTCAGCTGGCCATAGGCACCGAGGATCGTGCTCCCTGCCGCTGCAGGGATTCCACTGTGTCTGAAGTCGACGACCACAAGATCGTCACCATCGATATCCGGATCGTTCGCCAGAACGCCGGACGCCGCTCCGGCTGTGACAGTGCCCGCCTCGATCACGACCACCGGGCCATCATCGACGCCGGATGGATTGTCGTTGGCCGGGCTCACATCGATGCGAACGGTATAGTCGACTTCGGAGGTGTCCTCACCACCATCCGCCACTCCGCCGTTGTCCTGCACTTTGAACTTGAATGTGGCGTACCCGATCCCGTTGGCATCCTTTGCCGGAAGGAACTCTAGATTGCCGATGTCGGCTGCGTCGATGGACTGGCCCTCCACCACGTCCGCGCCATCAAGCGTCAGGCGTCCTGCGGTCGGCAATCCGGTGATGATCACAGCCTTGAGCGTGTGTAACGTCCCGGAGCTGACGTCATCTGTGTCCTGGAACCCAAAATCGGCGATGCGGAACGTGTAGACGGTGTCCTCATCCATGAGGATGGTGCGATTGGCGGCGTAGGGGGCATCGCTCACCGAGGTGACGTTCACCTGCATCGTGTACGCGCCCGATGTGTCATTTCCTCCGTCCAGGGTTCCGCCGTCGTCCCTGACCCTGAAGACGAAGCTGCTGTAACCCAGCCCGTATTCATTTTCATCCGGCGTGTAAATCAGCCTCCCGATATCGGCGAGGAGGATTTCCTGGCCCGCGACAACGGTTTGGCCGTCGAGGGTCAGGCTTCCCTTCGCGGGTGGAGCCGAGATCACGATGGACTTGAAACCGTTCGGGGGCATGTCACTCAGATCGGCGAACGCGAAATCCGCGATCTTGAACGTATAGGATCCATCCTCGGCCAGCGTCACCGTATTATTGGCCGAGCTCGGAGCGTCATTCAGCTCTGCGACGTTGAGATCGACGGTGACGGTATGGGTTTTGCTTCCGCCGCTACCGCCGTTGCCGCCGTCGCTGATGGTGACCGTCAGCACATGCGTTCCGTTGAAGCCCAAGGGCGGCAGGTAGGTGATTTTGCTGTTGCCGATGTAGCTGTTGATGTCCGCGATCGTTCCTGTGAGGATCAGAGCAGACGCCGTGCCGCCGACCGCCACACCGGCGCCGGAAACGGCGGACAGGGTTCCTGCGGGAACGCTCAGGGTCACCGTGACAATGCCGGAGCCTGCGTCGACGTCAGAGAAGCTGATACCTGTCAGGGCTGCGACGGAATCCTCGATAACCGGGATTGACGATGGCACCGTGGCTACGGGTGCGTCGTTCACGGCCGAGAGGACGAGGGTGATCGTATTGGTGTCGGACAGCGAACCGCCAGCGCCGATGTTGCCGTTGTCGGTGATGGAGACGGTCAACACCCGCGCGAGGGTATCGTTGGCCGCGGGGGTATAGGTGACGCCGCTGCTTGCTATAAACGCGTTGATGTCGCCGATGGTGCCCGTGAGGGTCAGGGCCGAGCCCGTGCCTGCGACCGTCACCCCAGCTCCGCTTGCCGCTGACAGGGCACCCGCAGGCACACTGAAGGTCACGGTCACGATGCCCGCTCCGGCGTCGACATCCCAGAAGCTGATTCCGGTTACGGCTGTCGGCGTGTCCTCCGTCACCGAAATGCTGGGCGGCACGGTTGCAACCGGAGCGTCGTTGACGGAGGAGATGTTCAGGTTGACCGTCTTCGTGTCGGTTAGGCTACCGCTCGCGCCGCCGTTCCCGCCGTCATTGATTGAGACTGTCAGCACCCGGGTGCCGAAGTAGTCCAAGGCGGGGGTATATCTCACGCCGTTTGCGGCGATGTAGGCATTGATGGCCGCGATGGTGCCAGTCAACGTCAGCGCCGAGGCGGTACCTCCGACCGCGACGCCGGAGCCGCTCACAGCCGACAGAGTGCCCGCTGGGACGCTGAGGGTCACCACCACGTTCCCCGATCCTGCATCAAGATCCGCAAAGCTGATGCCGGTCAGGGCCGTCGTGGTATCCTCTGTCAGCGCGATGCTGCCTGGCACCGTGACGACCGGAGCATCATTCACGGGCGCGATGTTCAGATTGACCGTCTTGATGTCGGACTTCGAACCACCCGTACCGGTGTTGCCTCCGTCGATGATGGAAATCGTCAAAACCCTGGCGCCGCTGTCGTTCGGGGCTGGGCTATATGTCACGCCGCTCGCGGCGATGTAGGCGTTGATATCGGCAATGGTGCCGGTCAGAGTCAGCACTGAGGCTGAACCGGTGACGACCACGCCGGATCCGCTGGTCGCCGACAGACTTCCCGCCGGAACCTCGAAGACCACGGTCACTGGGGCCGATCCGGCATCGATATCCGAGAAGCTGATGCCGGTCAGAGCCGTTGCGGTGTCCTCGGTCAGGGAAATGCTACCTGGCAGGTTGGCAACAGGGGCATCGTTGACCGGGGTAACTGCCACGGAAATTGTGCCGTCGCCCGGACCAGCGCCCGCTGAATCCCTGATTCGGGTGGTGATTGTGAAGTCCTGGTTCCAATCAGCGGACGGAACGAGTCGGGCTGCGGCCAGCGCGGCATTCACGTCGGCGACTGATCCGGTGACACTCCACACCCCGGTAGCCGTGTTGAAGATCGAAGTCGCGGACCCATGTGTCCCCGTCGTCAGGGTTCCTGCAGCTGGGGTGCTCAGGGTCAAGGTTGCGGTGATCGTGTCGGTTCCATCCGGGTCGCTCACTACGATGTCTGTGAGATCGAGCGGGGATCCGCCTTCGTATACCGCGTGGGTTTGCGTCAGGTTGGTGGCCGTCGGAGCATCATTGACCGCCGTGATATTGATCGTGGCGGTGGTCTGGCCCGTCGCCCCCTCGGCATCGGTCACGGTGATAGTCACGGTACGTGCCGTGGTGCTGGGAGCATCGCTGCCGTTGCTGTACGACATGGCTCGCAGCACGCCCTGGTAGACCGTCGCCGACGCAGTGCCTGAGATTGTAAAGGTGTGATTGATTGAATCGTAGCTGCCGCTCAGCCCGAGGGAGGCGAGCGATGCGCCGCCATTCAGCGCGGCGTTGTAGGCGATCTGCTCCGCGATGCCGTCCGGGGCAGGGGTGAGCACCAAGGTCATGCCCGTGAGGTTATCGTCGTCTGTCAATGACGCATCCGAAGTGACGATCCTGACGGAAGGCCCATTTTCAACGTGGGTCGCGGTGTTGGTGGTCCCGTCAGCTGCGCCGTTCGCGTCGATGATCGGAGAGGGGTTTGCCGGGGCTACGCCAGCGTCGCCTGTCAGGAAGTTGACATTCCTGAGGTCCGAGTCCTCGGTGATGACCATCACAGTGCCGTCGGCGCCGACGGCCATCACGACCTCGCTAGAGGCCGGATCAATAGGCACCACATTGCCTGCCATCCAGGTGCCGCCCTCGTGGCGATAGTAGATGCGGGCGCCAATGACAGCGAAGTCAGCATCCCATTCGCGCACCAGCAGGTATTCAGTGGTGCCGGTATCCTGATAGCTCACTGCGTCGAGAAAGTTGGTCGTGCTCGTGAGCACGAGTTGCTTAACCCACGTCCCGGACACGTTCGTATAGTCGTAGAGCGTGCTCGAGACAAAGTCGCCGTTCTGGTCGTAGACGTCGTCGTAGAAGACGTTATGGATTTTCCCCTCGGCATCCATCGCGCTCTGTCCGACAGCGTCGAAGCCTTCGGCGACGGCATTGATGACCCGGGATGGTGTCGAGAAAGTTCCGCCGGAGGCTTTCGCGGTGAAGTACAGGTTGCCGTGCACCTCGTTCTGGTCGTCTTCCTTCACGAACGTGATATTCACCGAACCATCGGCTCCGATCGCGACCCAAGGATCATGGATCTCGCCTGTGCCGGTGCCCGGGGTCCCGGTCGCGAGAACCTGGGTGGACCACGTACCGCCCGAGTTCGTCGCATATTTCAGATAATCGGTATGGGTCGCGGCCTCGCTATACTTGTAGGCGACGTGGGCGACGCCGTTTGCGTCCACTGCGAGGCTCGGATCGTCGTAGTTCTTCCACCCGCTGGGATCGCTGGCGGACTCGATCTTGCTGAACGACCAGGAGGTACCGTTGAAGACCCCGTACTTGACGCCTCGGTCGCTGGCGACTCCGGATCCGGTTTCATGGCGAAAGACAATGTGGAGGTTCCCGGAGGCGTCGACGACAAGATCCAAGTCGTCGCTAAGGGTGCTTGCAGCCGCGTCGCCGGCGGTAAACGACGCGTATTCGAGCCATGCACTACCATCCCACTGCATGACCTCAATGCCGCTATATCCGTCGGCCTTGTGTGCGAGGTAGAATTTCCCGTCTGCTCCGGCGACCACGTCGCTGAACGCCCAGGTATTCTGGGTGTAGGTGTGGATGGTTCCGCTGTCGAAGGTGGTCGCCATAATCTTATCAGTTCTCTCGTGGAACCGCACCTATGAGGGGGTACCCCGGACTAATCAAGTCAATAATCTTAACTCTAAAGGGGTAGCGCTGGGGCTGCTTTTGACGTTCAACCGTTGGAAGTCGCAGCCGGAAAGTGACAAATAGAGGACACGGGAACTGTATCGGCGGCCAGTTTCGCATCGTTCGCCATGTTATACAGTGGTGCAGCTCACTCTTGATGTTCGGTTCGCTGACGCTTTTGGCGCCGCTCAGCGCGCTGGCGCTTGGATTCCTCCCAAGCGGCCTTTGGCTGGATAACGATCCCACCAAAACGAGCTTCCTTAGCCTGGCACTCTATTCCATTGACAAACAATGGCGTGTTCTCGGAGAGCTCAGTGGCCCTGCTTCAACCCGTACGCCGCTCCAAAGATCGGCGTTTGTAACATCGGCCGGACGGCCTTTCGGGTCGGTGACCAATTCCTCACATTTGCGGCAAATAGCTGCGAAATATCGCGGGTTCTTGCGCCCCTCCCCGCCGCAGGTTGGGCAGATACTGCCATCCGGATTCCAATTCATCGGCACTTCGCGGGCTGGTGGAGTTATGACAATGGGTTAGATTCCGCGATAGCGAACTCGGTCGCGTTGATCAAAGCTTTTCGCGGCTTGGATCGAAGGATTTTGCCGCGATCGTTCGCCGATCGATCCAGCGGCAGTCACGAAAAACGATCGTGTCGGTCGGGAACTTCCGTCGGATCCCGGTTGTTTCATCGCCATCCCGCAATAAGTGCAGGGGCCGGTCCGGGCGATCAGGTCGGGGCATGATTACATAAACCATGGAATTGCGGGCTAGGCCGATCTCACGGGAGGTCTCGAGGATAAATCCGCGAACGCATGGTCCCAATCCCTCGCCTTCAGCATCAAAGCCGTTGATTTTCAACGATAGGTCAAAAGCCAAAGGTTTTTGGGCGATAGCGATCTCCTCGAGGGCTGCTCCCGCAGCACTCTGAGCCTCAACTGCGGCCTCAAAAAATCCCGCGCGGCGCCAAGTTTTGCCGTCGTAGAAGACGCTGACAAATTGGCGGTCGATCTCGTAGACATAGCTCTTGGAAAAGGTCGCGGTCGGAGTGAAGCCGATCCGTTCTCGGGCCTGAGCCAGGATATGATTGTCAAGCCAGGTGCGATTGTTGAGATCCAAACGTTCCCAGTCGATGACCTGAAGGCTGGCCAGATACCCGATGAGGCCAAAGGTCACCTCAATCGGGCCGTCGTGAGCGGCTCGGATGGCTTTGGCCTCGCTCAACGGCAGGTTCTCGATTGAAGGGGCTTCCTGGTCGTCAAAGGCTCGTGTGAGAGCATCGACCTCACGCGCAGGCCAAGCCAGGATCTCTGTGGCGTCGATGAGGGTCTTGCCAACCGTTTGGAGATCGCCGCTCGCCCCGACCTTTTTGAAGGTAACGCCGATATTGTAGCGGGGATTGATCATTCAGGCTCCATGGAGGGGTGGGTTGGGGTCCGGTTGGCTCAGGTGGCGTCCGGTAGCACGTCTTCCCAATATGCCAAGGGATGGCGCCACTTTGGGCGTTCTCGGTCAAGCCAATTCTTGCAGGCGACTTGAGCGGCGTCCGTAGCGTCGAGATAATCCACGTACCGGGGATCGGGAGATCCGACGTCTGAATCGGGAAGCGCGACACTCATGGTGAGGAAAGCTGGCTGGCCATCGGACCGATCCTCAACGAGCATCTGAACCCGGGTTCCCACGGTGGGGCGAACAACGTGGCGTTCTTCGTCAAGATACCGACGGGTCACGTGGAACCGTGGGAAGAGCTCGGCATGGGCCTGACGGTCGTAGAACACGTCCTTGTAGAAAATCAGCCCGCGCTCCCTGCCCTTCGGATCGAGGATCAGAATGCGGTATGCCGCCTCGGGGGCCGGTGCGAGACGCCAGCCGTCGGGAGGAGCCACAGCGAGGAAGAGGTCGTCGATGTGCTCTCCGACTTTGAATCCGAGTCGCGTGAAGGCTGCGCGGACCCCCTGGGGGATCTGGCCGCCAGAGCTGCCCGGAAGACGATCGAAGGTTTTTCGGAGGGCCTCTATTCCAGCGAGCTCCTGACGCTCAAGGCCGCCGGGGGTTGAGGCGAAACCGACACTAAGGTGGCGGCCCTGCGGGTGCTCCCTCAAGGAGGCCTGGCTCAAAGACCTTCGATTGTTCGAACTTGAACTCATGGACGTCGGCTTTCTCAAGGGACACTTTGGCCAGAACAGGAAGTTGAGAGGCACGAACAAAGAGGCTGTGTCGCTCCCGCTCATTTTAAGCTGCCAAGGGCAGCACTTCCGGCTGATCCATCAGGATCCGGAGTGCAGGGCGCCAGGCGTGTCCCCGGTGGCCGGCGGAGCCAAGGAACGCCATTGCGACTTCGAGAGGCAGCGCGTTTAGACGTCCTGAGATAACCTGCTGATCCTCAGCGGCCTGCTCGGCGAGGTCATCGGAAACGTGCCAGGACCAATCGTGGCGCTGCATAAGGGTCACGAGGTCGGCATCCCACGCGTGTGGGTCGTATCGATTGGAAGCTACCGTCATGAGCGCAGCGACTTCGGCCTCAAGGGCGACGAGCGGCTCGGATACCGTCCGAAGGGCAGCATCGAAGCCCTTGAGAACCTTGAGTTCGGGTTGTTCATCGGCGAGAACGGATTTCGCGAAATCCACCATCCTCTGGAACGCGGGATGACGCAGTGCCGGCCCAGAGAGCGGCAGCGCAAAGCGGGTGTGCAGCAGGCTGCACCCGTTGGCCGGCGAGGCATAGACAAGCCCCTCATAGGCGGCTTGGCGGAGAGGATGGGCTTGGTCGAGCCATGCATTGGGACGAGCCACATAACGGGTCGTCGCAACCTCGTTCATGGCGCCGAGAATCGCGCCATTGTCCACATTGCGGACAAAAAGTTCGCCACCGATGGTGACGAGATCAACGGTGGTCAGGGTCAGCTGGCCGAAATGGAGAGCGTTTCCGGTCCCGGATGCCAGATCAATGATGAGATACGATGCGTCCGGAGCAGCGATGAAAGCAGGCGTCAGGCCCATGACGCCATGGGGTGCATTTGCGAACAGCGGCTCGATGACCTCGATCGCTTCCATCATGGCCTGAAAACGGCCCTTCCCAAGACGGATGCGAGCGGTTTCACGTTCTGCGAGCTCGTCGACGATCTGCGTCATGCGCACATACGACATGCAGTCCTCCTGGGATTTCAAAGCCTATCGGGTTCGCCTTTCGATGTGATTGGGTTCTGTCCCTTCTTTGCGAACTTTAGGTTATCCAGACTTTGGTGACGGCTCCCCGATTAGGTTGGACAAGCGCAGTAGCTGCGTATTCGGCGCATATTTAGACCGGAAACGGCTGAAAGCTCCAGGAGAAGCCCTTCGTGAGATCAATCTCGAAAGGATTCGGTCAAATCCGCGCTGGAAAAACTCTGGTGTAGATCTCGTATGCACCTAGTTCGCGTAACCTCGCCTCGAATTTCTGATGGAGCTTGGGATCGGCACGAATCTCTCGAGAGATTTCGGAAAGGAAGAGGGTGCGTTCATTCTTAAGCGATAAAATCTTATCTTCGATAGCCTCAGCGATCTTTGGATTAATGTGTCTTGGAGGAAAGTTAAGTACAGGCAGTGGAGGCGGAGCGGGAATGGGAGTTTTGTTGCGAATTCTATCCATCACCGAGGCTAGTTCGCGAGATGTATTTTCATAGATTTCTCGAAACTGCGGATCACTTAGATCGATGCTTTTTTGATGCTCAATAGATCGTTTGGCACTCTCTCGTGCCCCCTCGATCCAAATCCGCTCGGAATATAGAGCAAGGCGCAAATCCTCGGTCGCCTTTTGTACCTCTATCCGCAGGTTTCCCTTATCGTGGGGATCGTCCAGTGCCTTTACGGCCTGCTGCGATCCCTGGACAACCCGGTTCATCAGCGTGGATACGGTTAAACGTTCAGGCGCGTCTGTGCGTTTTGGCTTCCTCCCAACGGCGATGGCTGATCGTAGCCTTTGAACGGCTTCGTCCGGCCTATCGAATACTACCTTCGCAGGTATGCGAAGCACACTATACCCTTCCTCTTGGAGGTATCTGTCTCGCGTCCGATCGCGGGCAATAGCCTCTGGAGATGAATGGTAGGTTGCGCCGTCAATTTCTACGACGAGCCAATCGTTCGCCAGAAAGTCAGCTCTGTACGGCTTGATTTCGACCTGAAGGTTCAGTGTCAATCCGCCTCCTTCCAAAACACCCTTTTGTGGAAGAAGCGCGTATGCGTCGATCATTGCTTCGAGAAACGCTGCTTCGGCGGGAGATTCGCAGAATGGTAGATAATAGCTTTTCCACTCTGAATCCTCGGAGGTGGCGGTCCAGCGACGAACATACCACGCGTCGGCATTTGGGTCTGGTTGCGGTGGATTTCGTAGATCCTCATAAACAGTCCAAGCAATCCAAGCCGCGATGAAGAACAGCAGTGGAAACACGAATCCGCCTAAGAGGAGCACAGCGATAATTGCTATGCGTCTCCATATTGTTTTATCCAGCATTGGCCATGTCTCTGAAGGTGTGTCTCGTCAGCGATGGTGAGCGCTGCAGCTATACTAGCTTTATTGGTATTCATAACAGAGCGCCAATCTGACGAGCGACGTATTTTTCTGCGTCCAAGCAGTACACCGATTGGCAATTCGCGGTCCCATTACCTCTGAGGCCGAGATTACGGCCTCTGGATGAGGAAAATCGAGATGACCAATCAATTCGTTTGTGCGTACGCCACCTGGCAGGCTGCACTGGAGGCAAAGAGCGCTGCTGACATAGGCGATCGGCATCGGACCGAGGACGTTTATGTCCGCTGGGAAAAGCGATGCGTCGTGAAGCATCAGCCCGCCGTGCCTTTTACGAGGCAGCGGCCCGGTTGGCCAAGCAACTCAGTTCTGAAGCGCCTCAGCAATTTGTCGGTCGATAACCAGCAGGGCGATCTGGGAAAACAGCGAGATGTCCTGGCTTTGGGTCATCAGGGCCTTTTTCTCCTGGAGCGCCACCGCGTCTCCTGGAAGAGCCCGGGCAGATCGGGACATCCGCTCAAGGAGACTGTCGGGGTCAGTGATACGATCGGAGCGATCGGAGGTGTCGGCGCGGGAGATCTCACGCCGGCGTTCATCGCTGAGGCAAGACCATAACACCCGTCGAGCCTCCGAAGCGGTGCATTCGAGTTCCTCAGCGTTGAGCCAGATGAGAAGGCCGAGATGGGACCGGATCATATCGACGTGGGCCCGTCCCATGACGGGACGCTGCTCGGTCATGAGGTCGAGATAGTCGAGATAGTCTCGCGCCAGATCCTCGGCCTCATCGCTGCGGGCTTTGTGCTGGATGACCGCCAGCAGGCGATCGACCTCATCGGGCGCAACATCCTTTCGCTGATAGAGAAGGACTGGCGCCTTTGCCGGGTCATTGCAGGTGAGCGCCACGATCAGGATCAAGCCTGCGACGAGTTCCCGTGCGAGCTCGCTTAGCGGGCCGATGCTCATGGCACAGATCTGCGCGGTGGCATCCCGCTCGACCGGATCGTCCGGGATAACGAGGAAAGCGGGGACGGCATCAGAGATGCTGCTGCCACTGATCGCGGTGGCAATATCAGGCGTGATATTGTTGGCAGGCAACACGAATGGGCTCCTTCCGAGCCCTGGTTATAAGCACCGTCGCCGTGAGTCTGAATCCACGGGCGGGCCTGAGAACCCTATGGTCCACAGCGAAACTGTCGCTATCCGCCGGCAGGGTTAATTCCCTGGAGCACTCGCAAGGACGCCTTTTCCGCGGCAAATGCCTCCATTCCTCGGCGGATCAACGGCAGCTCGAAGAGGTTCTCGACGCCTTCAGGGCACTCGGCGTCGTAGTGGCGCCCGTCGAGGACGATCCAGGCATGTCGGGGGAATTCCCCGCGGATATCCTCCCAATTCAGGCCGTGTGTGGGGCGGCACTTGGGCCAATGCTCCCCAAGGAGGTCACCGTCCCAATCGTCGCCCTCCCCGTCCCTGGAGAAATTGTCGGCCCAGTACATCACGGAACCGGTCGGTTTCGTCGCCGAACTGGCTGATCACCTCAAGGGCAAAATCCTGGCACAGGCCGTTGTTGATCTCGTAGGTGCTCGGAGCCCGGCGGCTCGCGATCCATTGTTGCGCTAATGTTCAGATTGCTTCTGTAAGATCTTCGCGCGAAGGTTCAATTGCAACAATTCTGCTCATACATATTCCCCCGGATGATCGCCTCAAGAGTCGTTCGACTTGTCGGACCTGTTTGTTTCCCACCGATGCACAGCGGAGAGGGCCGAGCGGCGTGGATCCACTTTTCGTCCGATGCTCTAGGAGATGAGGATCGGGTAGTCTGAGTTGTTCGTCATTGGCCAACTCGAGCCGTGATCCTATGAAAATGCCAGTAGAGGAGTGAAATTTTTCCTTGTCTTGGCCGTTGAACCTTAGGTTCTTCTTCCGACTAGGCCCCAAATGGCATCCTCGGAGCCTAATTTTTGACTCAAGCGGTTTCTGTTTGCTGGTCGCCGCAGCTCAGGCCCATGACAATTTATCCTTGCATTTATGGAGCGGAAGTCCCTAAATGCAAGGATGATTGAACGTCGCATTACCGCCGAGCTGAACGAACTGCTCGACAGCTATCCGGCTGTCGCCCTCTTGGGCCCACGGCAGGTTGGCAAAACGACGCTGGCTCACAGCATCGCCGAAGAACGTCCTTCGATCTATCTCGATCTGGAGTCTGATGCTGATCGCGCCAAGCTGTCAGAACCAGAACTTTATCTCGCCAGCCATGAAGACAAGCTCGCCATTCTTGATGAGGTTCAGCGGCTACCCAATCTGTTTCAGAACTTGCGCGGTCTGATCGACCGCGGTCGCCGCAAGGGGCGAAGGACGGGCCGCTTCCTGCTCCTCGGATCCGCGTCACTCGACCTCCTGAAGCAGTCGGGCGAAAGCTTAGCCGGGCGGATCGCCTATCTGGAAATGCATCCGATCGATGGGTTGGAGGTTCCAGCTTCAGACTTAAACAGATTGTGGGTGCGTGGAGGCTTCCCGGACAGCTATCTGGCCACCAGTGATCGTATCAGCCAACGATGGCGACAGGATTTCATACGAACCTATCTGGAACGCGACATCCCCCAGTTGGGGCCGCGCATTCCGGCCGAGACCCTGCGTCGCTTCTGGACCATGCTGGCACACCATCAATCCAGCCTCCTCAATGCCGCCGAGTTCGCTCGTGCACTTGGTGTGGACGGAAAGACGGTAGCATCCTACCTGGACCTGTTGGTCGACCTACTCCTGGTACGGCGACTGGAGCCTTGGCATGCCAATGTGGGTAAACGCCTCGTCAAATCCCCGCGCATCTATGTCCGTGACAGCGGCATCACCCACACCCTACTTGGACTTGCAACGCAAGACGATGTGCTGGGTCATCCCGTGGCCGGAGCCAGTTGGGAGGGATTTGTTATCGAAACCCTGATCGCCGCTGCTCCTTCCGACACGCAGGCAAACTTCTACCGAACATCCGCAGGCGCGGAGGTTGATCTACTCCTTACCTTGCCTGGTCGTCGCTCGTGGGCCATTGAGATCAAGCGTAGTCTGGCGCCAAAGGTCGAGAAAGGTTTCCATCACGCCTGTGAGGATCTCAAACCCGAACGCCGCATCATCGTTTATCCAGGATCTGAGACTTTTCCTCTAAAGGAGGACATTGAGGTCATGCCATTGCCGGTTCTCGGCCGGGATCTGCTGGCGGAAAAATGACTTCCACTCGGCCGGCCCCGCCTACGTCCTGTGATCGCCACGTTTCCAAGCTGCGAAAAGGTTCTATGCTCAAACGATGAAGCGGATTGCGCGCTGGATGTCGAAGAAGTCCTTGGCTTCGAAGCGGAGCACCCGCGGTGCGACGTGTTCGACACCAGGATACCAACTGCCGCGATAAGCCTCCGTTGGAGTCGTATATTCGACGACGAGCTCGAACCGTTCGGCGAGTTGCGGCAGACACATTGAAACATCGCGGGACAGGGCCGCCTCGACACCGTCCCTAATTGCACGCCGCGATGCGCCCGGCGTCAGGGAGGAAGTTGCCGGACCGAACCCCGCGCTGGTGGCCACGGTGCCGATTTCGGCAACCAGCCCCTTAGCCTCCGCGCACATGCCGGCATCGCCGGCAAGGAAGGCGGAGGGAACGCTATAGCGTGCGGCACAGAGAGCATTGATCGTGAACTCCGATGCAACCTCACCGTTGATCAGCAGACGCGAGACGGTCCCGGTCAAGGTGTGGGCAAGGGGATTGGTGTCCGTCCCGGCCTTATTGTGATAGCCGATATAGAGGGCGCTCGCGAAGCTTGAATCGATTCCGAACATCATCATGTCGGGATGCCCGCTCCAGCCGCGCACGACCCGAACATAGTCCGGCAGCCTCGAAAGAATGAGATTGCGGGCCGTGGAATGGGCATCCTTGACCACCACTTCGGTTGCTCCAGCCGCTCTGGCGCCCTCACATGCGGCGACGAGTTCCTCCGTCATATATTCCCGAAACTCCGCGTATTCGGGATTGCCCTTCTTTGCCTCATCCCACGCCGTAATCCCGGCGGTGCCCTCGATGTCGGAGCTGATGAAAACTTTCATATCAAGCATTTCCTCTTGTTAGACGTTCTCGGAGATCGACGTCAGCAGGCGCTCGATCTGTTCGGGAGAATGTTCGGAAAACACGGCAAGACGCATGGTGGGAACATCGGGCGCGTCCGAATACCCGGACGGCTTGACCATCCGCACCATGAGGTCTTTGGCATCGAGCGCGCGGCGCACGCGGTCTAGATCAACATTGCCGCGCAGGCTCACTATGGGAACGGGCGTATCCGCCACCTCGAAGCCCATTGCGCGCAGTCCATCCCTTAGGTGCCTGACATTGCGAACGAGATTCGCGCGCATTTGGGGACGCGTCCTGAGGAGGCGCAATGCTGCGACTGCAGCAGCGGCCGCACCGGGTGTAACCTGCGAAGCACCACGCATGATCATGGCTTTGCCCGCAATGGATTCGGCCAGCTGTGCCGTTCCCGGAATGATGCCGCCGGACGCTCCAAAGGCCTTGCTCAGCGTTCCGGCGAAGTAGTTTCCCGCGTCTCCAAGCCCGGCCAGTTGGAGGGATCCTCGGCCCGTGCTTCCAAGGCTTCCAACTCCATGTGAATCGTCGATCACGAGGATGGCGTCATTATAGGCTGCCATCGTCTGCCTGTACTCGTTCAGAGGCGCAAGCGCCCCGGTCGAGGGAAAGACGCCGTCTGTGACGATGAGGGGCCTCTGCCCCGGCGCAATGTGCTTCGCAAGCGCGTCGGCCAGGCTTTGCGGGTTGCAATGAAGAAAGCAGTGGACCGGCTTGTTGATCATGCGCAATGCGTCACGTGCGCTGTAGTGGGTTGCGGCGTCGACGAACACGATATCGAACGCATCATCCAAGCCCTGAAGCAGGGCCATGGGGCTTGAATAGCCCGAGATCATCGTCACAACCTGCTCGACGCCGAACCAGTCGCTCAACTCATCCTGCAGCTCCTCGTAAATGGGCATATACGCCAGCGTTCCCGGCCCCATGCCGAATTGACGCGTGGCAGAGCACGCAGCCTCGATGACGTCGGGATGACCATGCAGGCAGAAATAGCTGGTGCCGCAGAAATAATCGACCTCACGCCCGTTGATCCGCATGCGGGGGCCGATGGGCGTCTCCATCCGCATCGGCTCATTTGCATTGCAAGAGGGCGTCACTCCGCAGCATCCTGTCGGGAAGTGCGCCGTACGAGGAACATCGGGCCGACCCGAATGCCCTTGCGCCCCTGATCGTCCACGGCGTCGAGTTCGAGGATCTCCTCTTCGTAAAGAAGGCCATGCATGCGGAAGCGGCCCGCATCGACGGGCTCGCAGACATGGGTGCAGAAATACTCGATCAGACAGCGCAACTGGCCGTGGCTGTAGTGCAGATAGGTGATATTGAAATCTGGACCGTATTCCCCGAGATGGGGCGCGATCTCGGGGGGAACCTTTTCGGCTGGAAGCGTTTCGATGCGGTTCCAGTCGGCTCCCTTCCACGTCATGGTCCCGGGTCGCGGGAACGACAGGTTCATGTGCGGATAATCGGCGCCGCGACCGTAGATGCGCCCGTCGATGACGAAGTCCGAGCCGGCCAACGGCTTGATCTGAAGCGGGACCCCTTCCCCCATGAGATAGAGTTTTCCCGCCGTCTCCTTGACCTCGACGATCTCGCCGGTTCCCTCGTCACGATAATGACCGGGGAGATGCTTCAACTGATCCTCAGTGATCGGGGGCGGGCTCTGCAGGCGCGGAACGCGCTGGCCCATATTGCGCTCCGCAAGCACGATTCTCAATCCGTCAGCCCCGAGCCTGGAGGCGATCTGATTGGCAAAATCGAGCGTTGCGAAAATGACAACGCCGATACCGGCAGTGGGCAGGAGGATCATCTGCGACGCATAGCCATAGACGGCTCCGCCGTGTCCTACCGACCCCCAGCCGTCAACCTCCCCGACTCCAAAGCAGAGACCATATGCATTGAGGACCTTGCCTTGACCTGCCGGACGCTTCCCGACCGCAGTCCACATCTCTTTCAATGAGCCGGGAGAGACAATAGAGCGACCGTCCGGCGCGAAGCCGCCGCGCAATAGGCATTGCGCATACTTGGCCATGTCGCCGGTGGTCGAGAAGATGTTGCCCGCTGGCGACCCGCCGAGATTGAAGACCGGCGCCGGGCTGTCGCCATCCAGGGTCCACATGTTGGCAGGCGCCAGCCTTTCTCGGATGCCGGGAGCCATTCCCGACGATGTGCTGTGCATGCCGAGCGGCACGAGAATGTTCTCGGTGATGTATTCCGAGTAGCTTTTCTTCGTAACCTTCTCGAGCACCATGCCGACCACGGCGATGCCAGCGTTGGAATAGTGCATGACGCCTGTACTGGGATCCTGCTTGAGCGTCGATGTCGCGAGTTCCGCCACCGTTTCCGCAAGCGGCGGGCGGTTGGCATCGAGATAGTGCCCGCTCTTGGGTTCTCTGACGACGCCCGCAGTATGGCTCATAAGCTTGCGGAGGCTGATCTGGGACCCGTAGGGGCCGCTCTCCCGTCCCTTGAACGGATTGAGAGGCTGGAAGCCAGGCAGGTACTCGGACACATCGACGTCGAGATCGATCAGTCCCTGCTCCGCTAGCTGCATGATGGCGACGGCGGTGAAGGTCTTGGTGATCGAGCCGATGCGAAAGCAGGTGTCGTCCCGCATATCGAACCTGAGATCGTGGCGTTGGACATGCCCATGAGCCAAGAGGCCGCCTTGGTCGACGAGAGCGTAGGAAATCGACGGAATTTCCTTATCCTCGACCTCGTGGCGTATGAGGTCTTCGAACTGCTCAATGGCGGCGGACGTGAGCGCGGTCAATTGACCATCTCCTTGTATTAGCGGGAGTGACGGGGATCCAGGATGTCCCGCAAGGTGTCGCCGACGAGGTTCCATGCCAGGACGAACAGGAAGATCGCGGCACCCGGAAATGCGAGGGTGTACCAGTACTGGAACGGATTGCCGGGCTGGCCTACGATCCAATTCCTCGCATAGGCGATAAACTGGCCCCAGTCGGCATAGCCCTCCTCGGTGCCGACGCCGAGGAAGCTGAGCGCGGATGCGGTGAGAACCATCGAACCTGTCGCCATCGTGGCAAGCACGAGAACTGGGAAGAAGGCGTTCGGGATGATGTGCAGAACGATAAGCCGTAGGTCGCTGGCACCATATGCCCTCGCCGCATGCACGTAATCCATCTCGCGGATCCTCAGGATCTCACTGCGGATGATGCGGGCGTAGCCCATCCATCCGAATGTTGACAGGGCGATGGTGACGGGAACGATGCCTTTGCCGAGCAGGGCCGTGAGCACCATGGCTGCGATGAGGAACGGGACGGCCATGAAGACATCGACGATGCGCATCAGGAATTCGTCCAATGCGCCACCGTAATAGGCGGCCGCGGCACCGATGATCGTGCCGACAAGAACGGAGATCGCCACGACGCCGAGCCCGATCTTGAACGCCGTGCGAGTGCCCCAGACAACGGCATAATAGATGTCGTATTGCCCTTCGGTGGTTCCGAAAATCGCTTCGGGGGATGGCGGTTGTGGTGTCGCGAGGAAGCCGGCCCTCGGCGTATCGTAGGGCGTCATCTGGAATTCCTGCGGCGGTGCAAGAACAGGGGCAAAGACGGCAACCAGCACGAAAGCCAGCAGGATTACCACTCCCAGGAGCGACATCGGGTTTCGTGCGAAGTAGCGAAGAACTCTCACTTTGTCTTCACCCTTGGATCGAGAAGCGGATAGACGAGGTCGACGGCGAGGTTGAGGACGACGAGCACGACGGCGAAGTAAAGGCCGAAACCGAGGATGGCCGGAAAGTCGAGATTGGCAGCGGATTTCGCTGCGAACTGCCCGAGACCTGCATAGTCGAAGATCGTCTCCGTGATGACGACGCCGCCCATCATGACGGCCAGTTCCATGCCTGCAATCGTCGCGACGGGAAGCAAAGCGTTGCGGCGCGCGTGATGTAGTTCCACTACGCGGCGGGGCATGCCCTTGGCCCGCGCCGTGCGCACATAGTCCTGGCGCAGGGTCTCGAGCATCGATGTGCGCATGACCCGGGTCATATTCGCGAGGTTGACATAGATGAGCGTGACAACCGGGGCGATTAGGTGTCGAAGTGCATCGAAGAAGACCGGCAGATTGCCGTTTAAGAGTGCGTCGACCGTATTGGCGCCGGTATAGCGAACGAAGCCGGGGGCAGCGACAGCTGCCTGTGCCCACTGGCTGAGGCGGCCTGGGGGAAACCAGTCGAGCCACGAATAGAAAATGAGGAGCATCAGAAGGCCGAACACGTAGACCGGGAAGGACCATCCGAGAATCGTGAACACCCGAATGAGGTGATCGGGCCATCGGTTGAGGTAGATTCCGGCGCGGGAGCCCAGATAGATCGCCAGAAAAAGCCCCGGAAAGAATGCGAGAAAGACGAGTTCGATCGTGCCGGGGAGCAGGGATGCCAGTGCCGTTCCGACAGGCTGCCGGGCCGTCTCGGACCAGCCGAGATTTCCCGTGAGGACGTTTCCGATCCATCGCATGTACTGAACATAGAAAGGATCATTCAGGCCATATTGTTCGATGAGCTGGCGGATACTCTCCTGCCCGCCTTTGAGAAAATCCGGCGAGGGAGCATACGCCGCCAGCCGCTGCGTGGGCGTCAGCGACATCTGCAATCCGAAGATCATCAGGGACAGAGCGAACATGACGACAGGCAGCATGAGCAGTCGCCGAAGGGCATAATTCAGCACACTGAGCGTTCCGATAGGGGGAGAAAGAAAGGGAGCCGAGCGAATCCTCGCCCGGCTCGCGTCGCCGTCAGTTCGTTTTCTTGATCGTGGAGAAGTCCCACGCTCCGTAGAGGATCATGTTATTGACGAAGCCGTCGATATTACTGCGCGTCACGATGTAGCCGAATTCCTCCCAGAGAAACTGGGTGGTGGCGTACTCGTAAGACATCTCCTGCAGCTTGGCGTAGATCGGCTCGCGGACGGCAGGGTCGTTCGTTTCCCATGCCTTGTCGAGCAGGGGCTTGAACTTCTCCTCCATCAGGGCGCGATAGCCTTCACCGACCATGCCCCCAACGAGTCCTGTGGGCGACAGATAGTAGGACGCAGCCCCGAGCGGTCCGCCCGGGTCGGAATAGTCCGGCCCCCAGCCCATATAGGTCAGAGGCGATGCCGGCTTCGCGCGGTTGTTCAGCTTGTCCGAGAGCGAAGCCCAGGGCAGCGACTGGATCTTCAGCTTGAACTTCGGGTTGATACGCTGCAGCCCTTGCTGCAGAGCCGAGAGAGCAGCCGTGCCCTGAGGGGTTCCCTCCTGTACATAAGCTGTAAGGGTGAAGCCGGTCTCCCAGAGCTTTCCACCGAACGCCTTCTTGAAGTGCTCGGTCGCCTTGGCGGGGTTGTAGGAATAGATCGGGGAGTCCTTCCGATAACCCATGATGCCGCGCACCGTCGGACCACGCGACTGCACGGTCTTGCCGAGCAGAACCTGCTTGAGAAGCGCGTCGTAGTTCTGCGCGTAGTTGAACCCTTTTCGCACGTCGATGTCGGAGAAGAAGTCCGGAGGAATGCCCGCACCGTCGAGCTTGCCGCTTCCGATTGCCGGATTGTCGACGTCGTCGACAGGCCACGCGAAGAACAGGCCGCGCCCGAAGACCTTGGGAAGGCCGTCAACAACCTTGACCCCCTCGGTCTTGCTCAGCTCGTCCAGGAACTCGACGGGAGTCGTGACGAAATCCGCGTCGCCAGAGAGCAGCTGAAGGCGGCGCGTCGTCCACTCGGGGACTGTCCGCATGACGACCCGGTCCAAAGATGCGGGTTTGAGGAAGTAGTTGTCGAAGCGCTTGAAGGTGATGCGTCGTTCGGTCCGGTTCCAGTCCTCGAGCATGAACGGACCGGTTCCGTTCTCCTGCGCGAACAAGGGATCCGCGCTCAGTTCGGGACGATAGTACTTGATCCAGGTATCTCCCGAACCGTCCCAGCCTCCGACGGAGGCCACCCATTCCTTGTCGACGATCGATGCGCCGAACGGTAGCGCGAGGACGCCCAGCGTCGCGGGGAAGGATTTCGGAAGCTTCAAGGTCACCTTGTCGCCTTCCACGGTGATCTGCGATGCAAGCTGATCATAGACCTTGCGCAGAACCTCGGGGCTCGCCTCCTTGATCTTGGCGCCGCCACCCTCGCCCTCGACCCACTTGGCGATATCCGGATATTTTCCGGCCGTGATCACCTCCGTGATGGCATTGGCCATCCAGGATTGTCCCATCAGGATAGCCCGCAGGAACGTGTAGCGCACGTCATCCGGAGTGATCTCGCCATAGCCGGGCTCGATCGAGGCCTTCTGAGCGTCGGTCAGGCCATCGAGGAATTCCCAGGTGATCTTGCCATCCGGCCCCTTCACGCCGACCTTGTGTGCGCGGACACCCTTGCGGATGGGGAAAGTATAAGTCACGGAGCCGTCGGTGCCCTGCTTGATCAATCCGTTCTCCAGGGTCGGAACCTCGGTCGAGATCGCAGGAACGAACTCGGAGATTTCCGAGCCCTTATAGTTCAGCAGCCGGCTGTAGACGTTCAGCGCTCCGTAGGAACTCGGCGTGTTGGCGATGTAGGCGGGATCGAAGGACTGGATGTCGTCTGTCCACAGGAAGACGAATGTGCCCGGGTTCTTTGTTTCTGCGATGGCTGAGGAAGCGGCCATGCCAAGTATTAGACTTGCGGCGATAGTCAAAGTTCGCTTCATTCACGTCCCCTGATAGCTGGAGTTCTGGATGTTTTCTTGTTCTGGGGAGTAAGGCTAAGGGTACACTTGTGCCGCTGTCCAATGTGCAGATAGGATTGCTTATGCAAAAAATGCATGGAGACAGCGGATGGAGCTTGCTTGGCTGGAAGACTTCCTGGAGTTGGTCGCAACTCGTAACTTCTCGACTGCCGCCACAGGCCGTAGCATTTCCCAACCGGCGTTCAGCCGGCGCATCAAATCGCTTGAGGCGTGGATCGGCGCGGATCTGATCGACCGCAGCACTTATCCCGTTCGGCTGACCGAGGCGGGCAACATGTTTCTCCCCCGTTGTCAGGAGCATGTTCACGAATTGTACCGGCTGCGCACCGATTGCCGAAACGCCGCCGGTGCGAATGCACAACTCGTGACATTCGCGGCTCTCCATACCCTATCGATCTATTTCTTCCCCACCTGGATCCGCTTGCCCGCGATGCAGAGCCTCGGTATGCGCAACAGCATGCACGCCGCCGATTTTATGGACTGCATCGAGCATCTGACCTCGAACCGGTGCGACTTCGCCATTACTTACGACCATCCCGACGGTCCGCCGGTGCTCAAGGCCGGTCCGTTCGAGGCGCTGCAGGTCGGGACCGACCGTCTGATCCTGGTCTCGGGAACGGATGCTTCAGGCAAGCCCCTCTACGACATCGACGAGATGGACAATGCCGACATCCCGCTTCTCGCCTACTCCTGGAATGACGGCTATCTGGGCAGGCTCGTCTCGTTGATCCGATCACGATGGCGCCAGCCGCTGAATCTCACAACGGTCTATCAGTCGTCGCTCGCGGAGAGCTTGAAGCATATGGCTGTGGCAGGCCATGGCGTGGCTTGGCTACCTCAAATCTGTGCTCGAAAGTGCATCGCCGACGGAGAACTCGTGCAGATCGGCGGCCAGCAGATGTCCCTCGCGATGGAAATCCGCATCTTTCGGCGATCGGGCTCCTTGAATCGTGCCAGCGAGCTGCTTTGGAAACAGCTCGCCGCAAATGCGGAGAAGCGACTGGGTTGGGATCTTTCGGTCCCCCGTTGATCGCTGCAAATGCAGGAGCGGCCGCCAGTAGCCGCCTGCGCCGGGCGCTCCCTGTGACTATGCGAAAAGTGGCGGCCCGATGCAAAAATTGCATACGGTGAAATTCTGGAGAGGGATCTTCGCTTTTCTGCTCAGACGAGAGCCATGTGACGGCTATTTCACCATTCAACTGCCGTTTACTTGTGCGCCGGGACGGTGCGGGAATCCATCGTAGCTATTGACATGCCGGGCTCCGATTGCGTTCGATAGGCACCTGCGAACTCGTTTGACCTCGGGAGGGCTCTTGCCGGCGATCCAATCAGGAAGCCCCACATTGGCCAATGACGTGATCCTGTCAGTGGAGGATCTCGAAGTCAGTTTCGCGAACCACGCTCAGGTCCCTTTGAAAGCCGTCCGAGGCGTCTCCTTTACGATCGCGCGAGGGGAAACACTCGCCCTCGTCGGAGAATCGGGCTCCGGCAAATCCGTCACGGCCATGACGGTCATGCGCCTGACTGAGCACGATGGCGCCAAGCTCACCCGTGGTCGCATCCTGATGCGCCTGAAGGATGGTCAGGTAACCGATCTGCCCAAACTCTCGGAGAAGAGAATGGAGAAGCTGAGAGGGTCCGAGATTTCGATCGTGTTCCAGGACCCGATGTCGAGCTTGAACCCCGTCTTCAACGTCGGCGACCAGATTGCCGAGGCGGTCATCCGACACCAGGGCAAGACGAGGGACGAGGCCAGAGATATCGCCCTGAACGTGCTGAAACTCGTTCGGGTTCCCGATGCCGCCCGACGGTTGAAACAGTATCCTCATCAGCTGTCCGGCGGCATGCGGCAGAGGGTGATGATCGCCATAGCCCTTGCCTGCCGTCCGTCCCTCATGATCCTCGACGAGCCGACCACAGCCCTCGACGTGACGATCCAGGCTCAGATCCTCGATCTGGTTCGGCTTCTGCAAAGCGAGATCGGGATGTCAGTCCTGTTCATCACCCACGACATGGGCGTCGTTGCCGAAATTGCCGATCGGGTCTGCGTGATGCTGAAGGGCCAGATCGTCGAGACGGGGCCCGTTCAGGAGATCTTCTCAGCTCCGAAGCACGCCTACACCAAGGCGCTGATTTCTGCCGTGCCGCGCTTAGGCAGCATGGCCGACAAGGATGAGCCTGAAAAATTCCCGCTTGTGGTCTACGAACCGGCCCAGTGATCGACCGAGGAGCCAGAATGACGCGCACTGTTTCCCGTGCGGAATTGAAGCCTCTCGTCGAGGTTCGTGACCTGGTGACGCGCTTCGACCTGAAGGCAGGCATTCTGGGGCGTCCTACGGGCCGCGTCCATGCGGTGGAGAAAGTTTCATTCGACGTCTTTCCCGGGGAAACCCTGGCTCTCGTAGGTGAATCCGGTTGTGGGAAGTCGACGGTTGCCCGCAGCATTATGCAGCTCGATCGGCCGCAATCCGGTTCCATACGCTACGACGGCACGGAGTTGATCGGAGCCTCGCGCAAGGCGCTGGCCCGCTTTCGCCGCGAGGTTCAGATGGTGTTTCAGGATCCCTTCTCCTCTCTCAATCCGCGCATGACAATCGCCCGCGCCCTCATGGATCCGATGCGGGTTCATCGCCAGGGCTCGACGAAGGTCCTCCTAGACCGGGCCGCCGCGCTCCTGGCCAAAGTGGAGCTGCCCCCCGAACATCTCGAACGTTACCCGCACGCCTTTTCCGGAGGGCAGCGCCAGCGCATTTGCATCGCGCGTGCTTTGGCGTTGGATCCCCGGCTCATCATCGCGGATGAAGCCGTCGCGTCGCTCGACGTGACGATTCAGGCGCAGGTCATCAATCTTCTCATGGACCTACAGCGGGAGATGGGGATCGCTCTCCTCTTCATCAGCCACGACATGGCGGTGGTCGAACGAATCGCGCACCGCGTCGCGGTCATGTATCTCGGCGAGATCGTGGAGATCGGCGACCGCCGCTCCGTGTTCACCAATCCGCAACACCCCTATACGCGTAAGCTTCTCGCGACCGTGCCGATTGCCGACCCGACACGGCGCCCGATCGGGCGCGTGCCGATGTCCGACGAGATCCCGAGCGCCGTTCGAGCACTGGATTTCGTCCCGATGCACCTCCCCATGCGACAGATTTCTCCGACCCACTTCGTGCGGGAGACAGCCATAGCAGCATGATCTACCGATCACCTGAAGCCTCGGGACGTTGGTTTAGGGGGTACCTCGGGACGCCTCCAACCATGCGAAGAAACGGTCGTAACTCCGCGAGGATAGAATTGAACAAAGGACCTGTTTGGCAAGGCGACAGGCTGGTTATGGCCACAAAGCGGGCTCAGGTCGCCTAGCTTGACAAGGCCCGCCATTCGCCGGGCTCGCCCTCGTAGAGCCCTTTTCGCACCCATGGCCCGCGAAGGCGAAGGCATGATCGTCTCGGTCATTCCGGCCGACCAAGCGCCGGCCGTGATCCGGGCCATGACGAAGGATCCGCTGCGGATCGCTATCACGCCCTCCCCGCCTGTCGTTTGGCTTACCTTGATCGCGAACAAGCTGAATCTGGATCAGTTTTCGGTAAGCCCGGATTCGCCGTCGTTTTTCAGACCAAATACCGACGCGCATCTCTTGGAATACAAGAGCATTCGCAGGAGGCTAAAGATGCGGGAGCATCACTGTGACCGATTGGGCCGGCCTTGAGGAAACGGCGTGTGAATGCAATGGGCGAATTATGAAACTATACCAACGACTTCTGAGCCCCGATCTACACCTTCGGTAAGCGAATCCGGCCATGACGATGGAATTTTGCTGATCGTCAACGCGGGCATCTATCTCAGGCTTGCCGCGACGGCGATCTGGTCCGCCCGCTCGTTGCCGGGATGGCCATTGTGGCCGCGGACCCAGTGCCAATGGATGTCCTTGTTGCAGGCCAGGGCATCGAGACGGAGCCAGAGATCGATGTTCTGGACTTCCTTTTTGGAGCTGGTGCGCCAGGCGTTGCGCTTCCA
>Ga0182742_1001905_pt1 | contig 24866 bp, 12 predicted proteins | sample eDN5th37CBELigMG_FD_128880 | JGI IMG/M metagenome (GOLD analysis project Ga0182742, IMG submission 128880) | Enriched Miracle-Growth compost microbial communities from Emeryville, California, USA - eDNA 5th pass 37_C BE-Lig MG (version 2)... ...
AAAGCTAAACTTTTCCTTCAGACTCCCTAATGACTTTGCAGTCTGTGCACCATGTTGAGAATCCTTTGATCCAACGTTGGCCTTGCGAGATCTTGTTGACCCCATTGGAGTAGAGCCCCATAAATCATCTCTAAAGTCTTTTGCTAATAATTTAATAAATGGCATGGTTGTTTTTGCAATCTCACGTGGACAGGGCTGTGCAAGATTCAAGTGTAGTTTTTCTTTTTTTGACATCCCACCACAGTCAGAACAATAGCAACTCTTTCTTCTTATTGTTTTTGTGAGCGGAATTGGTTGAGAAATTTCTTCAAAAGCTTTAGCTTCAACTTTGATAAAATCTTCTCTTTTAAAAGTTCTTTGACTTGCGTAAGAAATAAACGAATCATCCTGGAATGGACTACTTCTTTTAGAACCTTCTTCATGAGTGATTTCCTTTGGAGATACAATAAAATTTTGCAAAAATTGCATCCTTGCACTTAGTTTTTGATTACTTATGGAATTAGTCGAATTTTTCCTTGAATTATCTTGTGAGACTTCAAATGATTGTTGTCTTGAGCTAGCAAAAAGGTTTTTATTTGGAAGAGGCCGAATAGCTGAATTAAAATATCCCTTTGGAGAGAATTTTGAAGATTTCTGTTGTGAAAGGATTGGAGATGGACTTGGAATATCCTGAGTAAAGAATTTAGTGCTCAGTGGTGGTTCTTTAAAGAAGCTATTTCTCTTAACAATTCCAGAATTTCCTGATGATGGAGATAAAGGAATAAAATTGTTTCTTGGACTCAAAAATGAAAAAGATAGAGTGCCATTTTGAGATTGTTTTGAAACGACGCTATTTCTTAAGTCAGCAAGGATTGGGTTTGTATTCATAAGAAAGAAAAAAGTGTGATTTTAATTTTGGATGCATTTGAGTCAAGTAATTCTATTGTCGTTTTATATTTGGCGGGTATGACAGTTCTTATCCAAATGTTTGCTTATTAATAGATTGCAGAAAAAAACATGCGTTTTGGCGGAGCGCAAAATATTCTCGACTTTTCTTATTTAATTTTATTTTTGTATACTAATGCGCGTCAAGAAGTTACATAGGGGATTGTCGTTAAAAATATTGTTCATTTAAAATACTAAAGACTTTTAATCATATTATTTCATATCTCATAAAACCAAAATTTCACGAAGAAGATGAATGAAAATCTTGCGTGGAAAAAGAGATATATCAGTTAAAAATAATGCTTCAATTAGTTTTTAACTTTGAGGAGGAGCTTAGAGACTTAATTAGTAATTGGTGCTTGTTTTATTGAGATGAAGCATTTTGTAAAATTTGGTTGAGCCAAAAATTTTTCAAGGTTATTAAAATAAAAACGGGAATTTCAAAACTAAAAATAAACATTAATTACGACTTTATTAATTATTATTTTTTGCATGAAAACCTTTTGAAAAGAGCGGGTAACCGTTTTCAAGAAGCTTAAAACCAAGTTATAAGGAAAGATTTTTTACATGCATGGCTAATCTTTTCAATAAAGAAGTTTAAGAAACGAGTACTAGTAAATATTGATTTTTAAACTTTTAAAGATGAATTTGAAGTATTAAATGATTAAAACCCGTTTTAAAGTTTTCAGTTTCTCTTGCTTCCATGATGAGTATTCAATATATTTTAGTCTAGAGAACCAAACCTCTCAATAATTATAACACCATTTAGGTGTTTCTTTGATATTGATATATTTTACGCAATTTGGGATGAGAAATCCATTTTTCTTAAAAGAGAATTCGGATTATTTATACAATCACTTTAACTTATCTATTTCAATGAGTTCTCTTTTCGATTTCTTTTACTTTTTTATACTTTGGACAGATCAAAAAGTTGTAATAAATTGAAAATTTATTAAAATCAAGGTGTTAATTCATTCATGAAAGAAAAAATAGAATTTGACAACTGAATTTAACTTGAGAATAAATAATTTTCATGATGACAAAAGGATTCATGGCTCTGACTGTAAGATTCAGAGACCTATTCTCAATGTTAATCAACCCAAAATATTTTATCTTCTCTAAAATCTAACTAACAGCTCAAGTGATTCTTCCTCCTCAACTCTTACATCAAGCCTTGGAATAGTAAAATTTCTAATTTATCATTATTCCGCATATAGATATTCGCATCAGGAAAAAATTCAAGCTAGGATAAATAAAATAATAATAATAATAAAACAATATCAAGATAGTTTGTGTTTAAGATTAGAGAATGACTGTGAATTGCTTTCTTAACCTTTTTATAAGTTCAGAGACTGTATAGATTTGAAAGTCTGGTAACCATCCAAAGTCATTACTTTCTCTTGGAATATTCATTATGAGGAACTACCGTAAATATCAAACTACTATTGAAACCCTCACCAAACAACCAAATTCGAATCTGTTTAAGCTCTTTTCTGATGATAAACCCTTGCATCTACAACTGATGATGAAGGAAACATTTTCCTTGATAGAGATGGTAAAGGTTTCGGGAATATACTTCAGATATTGAGAGGTTCTTCTCCTGTATATCCTTCAGACAATTATAAACTTAGACCTTTGTTACAAAAATTAAGATATTTTAATTTGGAAGTTCCTAAATAGATTTTTCTTTCTTTTTTAAGAGGCTAAACCGGAAACATCCTCTCCCCTACAGAACCATAATGAGGCAAATTACGTAAATAAAGTCTAAAAGCTGGAAAATCAAGGGCAAGGAAGTAAGAAATAAATCAAAATAAAGGAATTTTTAAATCTTTTATTCTGCTTTAGTTGCAGTAGTAATTCTTTTTGCAAAAAAGAGCTTTTATAGAACTCTTTAAGTTATAATTTCAAGTACGGAAAATAGTATTTTTCAAGAATAATATATCATAAAAAGAAGATAAGTATTGAATCATTTTGAATTATTTCATTAGAAGAAAAATAATATCTACACACTATACAATTTTCCTTATCAAATATTCATAACTAGAAAATACATACTATCAACCAAACCAGACCAAAAAGAGTCATTACTGTTCTCGCAGATAATATTATCCCGGAATTTCCATAAGTATAAGGGTTAGCAGTACAATAGTAACCTACATCTTGGGTTGGAACGTTAGGGCAAGGATCATTACACATAAAACCTCCTGCAAAATCAACTACAACTATATTTTTACTATAAGGTCCATCACTGACACCTACTCCAATAACATCAAATCCTTTTTCGAAGATGTTTCTCCTATTAACTTTATTAAATGAATCCGCATCAATTATCCATTTTACAACAATTTCCTCTTCATCCTCGATCATAGTAACAATATTCTCTCCAACCTGGGCTAATGTACCAACCTGGTTTATTCTATTTTCTATATGACTGCCTGTACAGCCCATATAAGGAATTGTTAGCACTGTTCTTGTTTTTAAATAATTTGCATGTAATTGTGCTGCAGCATGGACTCCTTGGTTTACTGTTAAAGCTGGTAATGTGGGTGAAGTTTGTAGATATTGAACTGCCGCGGCAGCATCGGGTAAGTTATTATATCTGGCACTGATAAGAAGTGCAAAGGCTTGTGGGTCAGTACGAGCAAAGTTGATTCTGTCAACGATTTTATTATAATCTGGTAGACAGGAACAAGTTAAAAGAAGTGAAATAAGAAAGAAGACTTGTTTCATAGAAAGGATTAATATTTAAATTGAAATAAGTTTGGTAAAATTACTGAGATTCTAAGAACAAGTATTAATTCAAGCAAATATCAATGTAAAGAAAAGCAAAATGTGTTGAGCTTGTTCAAAGAATTTTTTCTGTTTGTAATTTGCTGTTGAAGGTATTTTTTCCTTTATTTTATTTCAGTTTTATCCGAGTTAGTTGTATTTAAATCGACATTCAATAACAAAGTTGTAAATTGCTTATGATCAGATCAATACATAAGGGTTTCCATTTTTCTAGTGTAATACACTGATTTACCAAAAGAGAATTAATTAGTTAAAATTTCAAATAATTTTCAACAAAAAATAAACTATATATTTTTTCCCTAGGGTTCCAAAATATAATTAATTTAGTGGATTTCAGTTTTTTATTGATAATCATTTTACTAAACATAGTTACCTATCACCTTCTTGAATCAATGAGGATAAATCTTTTGATGGTTTTTAACCTCGATATTTTCTAATTTTAAGAAATATGAGTTCATAAAAACAATCTAAAGGATATTATAAATCTATATTCTCAAAAACAATTAAGAAAAGGAGGATTTAATAAGGAGATAAGAAACTTTGAACATTATAAAAAAAGAGTTATCAAGACAACAAAGTAGACAATGAGTTTTACAGGGAAAAATAAGGTGATTTCCAATAATTTTGGATCAAGAATATCTCTTTATAAGGTTCAATTTAATCTTAATTTGCTTTCAATAGTCATGAAAAATTTTCAAGAACTGACCAGCTTGATTTATTCTCTTCAAACAATCCAAAAAATTCAACCCCCCAATTTCCCATGTTTTTCTCTCGTATCGTCTTCATCCGTTCTCAAATCATGTTTTTCCTCTTCAATTCTTGGCTTTTCTATTCTTCCATCTAACTTTTCTCACAAACTTCGACACCTGGAAATTATATTTGAAACGTCCAGAAAAAATATTGGAAAAGAGGGTTATTTTTATGAAATAAAAGGTGTAAAAGAAGAATTTACTTCTTTTCAAAAATTTCAAGAGAAACTATGTCATCAAATCTCATCATTACCCAAACAAAACTACTCAGAAACTGTAACAGTCAAAATATCTTCAAAGAATCTTCCTTATATGACGATTCTTGATATTCCTGAACTCTTATTTGGACATTCACAAGACCTCGATGAAGAAATGATTAACTTGGAAATAACAAGGAAAAAAGCAATAAAACATGCAATACAGGATCCAAATAACTTAATAATTTGTTTGATTGATGAAGAAGAGGATCCAGTTCAAACAAAGCCTCTAAACTATTTAAGAAAGTATGATCCGAATGGCCTCAGAAGTTTAGTAGTATTCATTGGGTCTGAAATTTCCTGTCAAAAAGCACACGAAATAGAAAAAATAATTTCAGAAGGAGGTTTTGTTCCTAAACATGGATTTCTTTTTATGAATTCTGCGTCATTTCGAAAAAACATGCATAAAAATTCATTAGAAATACAAATTAACTTTGAAGAAAAGCACTTAGAAAATGAGAATAGTATGTATCAAAAAGATAATCAAGATATCTGGGAGAAAATGAAAGAAATTGTTCAATATTCAATAAGAACAATTTTTCCTGGCTTACTTGATGAGTTACATTGGATTGATAAAGATCTCCAAACTCAATTAGTTGAAATGAGAAAAGAAGCTGAGAAGCAAGGATTCGACCCAACTACGGAAGGTGATGAAAATGTCGAAAATTATGAAAACAAATTTTGTTTGGAATTCCAAGTTGAACTTTCTAAATATAAAACATTCAGATCTTCAAGTCGAGTTTGGGAAAATGAAAACTTTTCTAAAAAACCTACAAGGCTTGTTAGAAGAGGTTCTATTAGTGTTGTAGAAGACATTAACTCAGTGAGAAGACAAAGTGGGAATTCTGCATCGAATATAGGGAGTAATGGAAGCATAGTAGATGTTACAACTCATGAAGACGAAGAAAGTTTTGAGGAGAAAAATGAGCCAACTTGTAATGACAAAATAAAAGAATTATTCGCAATGATATACAGGAATGAAGATTGTCAGAAAAACATAGAATTATTCCCTTTGCTTACAGAAGATGAAATTAAAGGAGTTTTTAGCACTTCGCCAGGTTTGACCGCAAAAAGCTTTATAGACTCTGCAGGTTTCCAATCTCTAGTGAGCAAGAAGTTAGGGTGGGTTGTTACTTATACATACGAAGCTATGTGGAAAATATATGAAACTATCTTACAATTAATTACTTCATTACTCAACAAGCATTTTATTAAGTTTCCACTCGCAAAAACTCCTCTGAATAAAGTTATTAAAGACTTTCTCAATGAAAAACGACAAGATTCTCTTCAGATATTGAATACTTTCCTCAGAAGTCAAATAAATTATGTTTATTTTCATGACCCCAGAAAGATATTCGGCGACCTCTATGAACCAGCACATGAAGGTAGACAGAGACGAAATAGCATGAAAATGCCAACTAGGGATGTTTTAATCCAGCAACTTAGTCAAGCTTGTAGACTTTATTGTGAGAGTGTTATCAAGATGCTTCGAGATTGTGTCCCGAGAATGATTGGAATAACTTACATAAAAGAAATTACAACCCATTTTAAAGTTAAGATGAGAGAAAGTATAAAATATTTGGTCGAAAATGATCCTGTCGTATTGACTCCTATTGATCCTTTCAAAGATTATAGAGACGACTTGAAAAATAAGATTAATTTAACAGAAGAAGCGAAGAATTATCTAATGAAGGATATAAGCTTAAGAGGGATTGTTTGGTTTGAAGACCCGGAAATGATAAACTCTCATAATTCTCAAAGGAATATTAGAAGGAGAATTTGTAACACACAAGCTTGTGCCAGATGTGAAGAGTATAATAAGAAAATTCATAAACAAAATGGAATGATGGAGCATAATGGACTTCCTCATCTGAAAAAGATAATGAGTGAAAACAATCACAAAAAAATTACTCATGGAACAATGATAAGAAGTTCAAGCTCAATAAGTTCCTTTGAGGATGAAATTGACAAGGCAAAAGGAAGCCTGACAACAAGAGAATCTAAAGTTCAGTCTAAAAAATCTCCTAGGAAGAAAAATCGAAAAAATAGCGCTCTCAGTAAACAATTATCTGTAAGTCCTTCAAAAATTCTCGATGATGTCTCAGATTCAAAAATGTCAGTGCAATCGCATAGTCCTAATAAGAGTGCAAACAGTAAACCAGGAAGTCCACAAATCCCAGGCCCTTCAAATCTCATCCCTCCTCCTACAAGCATAAAACCTCTCTTTGGAAATATTGAAATTATTCAGGATTATTCTTTGCGTGATCAAGGTCTTCAACAAAAAGTTTTAACGAACTATGAATGGTTCAAAGCGATAGGAGAAGGTTCTTTGGTTCAATTTGATGAAAAGAGAATATTGGCAAGTGTTCAATATGGAATTCCCAAACACATTCGTTCTAGTGCTTGGTTATTATTAGCAAAAGTTAACGAATTAAAAGCAGCACATCCAAAGGGATTATATGAAGAATTGAGCACAAAACCTTCAGATTGGGAATATGTTATCGAAAAAGACGTATCAAGAACATTTGGAGACGAGCCATTCTTTAAAGATCATGAATATAAAGCAGGAGATAAACTTAATAGAATTCTTCGAGCTTATGCTAATTATGACACAGAACTTGGTTATACTCAAGGAATGAACTCGATAGCTGGACTTGTTTTAATGGTTATGAGCCGATATGAAGCAAATCACAGCAATCATTCAGGAAAACATCAAAGACTTTCAAAGAATGGTGAAAGAAACTCTTTTTGGATTCTTTTGTATCTTATGAAGGAGAGGGATTATAGGAAATGCTTCACAGATGGATATCCAAAGCTTATGGCTAATTTGGAGGTTTTTGAAGCGGAATTGGAAAGGAAATTGCCGAACGTGGTTGAACATTTGAGAAAATGGGGAGTTACATTACAAGCAGTCTTTATGCATCAGTTTATGACTGTTATGGGACAAAATAGTCCTATTGAATTCTTTACGAGAGTAATGGATGTGTTCCTTGTTAAAGGAGAGATAGTAATCAAAATCGCCTTGATTAAGGCGATCGAGTTATGTCAAGAAGAGATAATGAGTGTGAAAGATGAGAGTTTGTTCAGATTTTTAAAACATGATTTGTTATATGTAGCTTGTAATAAATGTGACAACAATTTGAATTTAATGCTGGTTTCGGATGAATATTGAGCTTAAACCAATTTAAGCTAATAGAAAATCAAGATGGTTATTGTTTATTTTCAATTATATTCATAAGCTTAAGGATATGTAAGAACATATTCAATGCACTTTTGTGTATTATTGATAATTTATTTATTTGGTAAATTTTGTTAGAGTATTAGGGTTAACCTAAATCCGAGTGCATTCGTTTATCTTCTATTTATTTTGAGTTTTATAATTAAGTAAAAATGGTTGACGTTTTGCGAAGTTTGTTCTTTCAATCTTTTGGAGAAACGATTATTGAGTAAGGAAAAATGGGGAATTTTTAAGAAGAAATAAATCATTTTTGGAAATAAATTTCAAAAATATTTTTAAAATGAGAGGAACTTTTAGAAGCAAGAAATACTTTCTTACTATAGAAGTACATTCCTTTGCAAAAAAATATAAGAGCAAATTATGCCCGAAATACATCCTCTCATGAATTTTATCATTAAGTGAATTTACGAGTGATTAACTTTATGAAAGGTTCATATGCTATTTGTCCAGTTTCATCAGGGTTAGCTCTTCTAATAAGATCCTCAGCTTCTTCTTCAGTAAACTTTTCACCCATATTACTCAACATATGCTTTAATTCTGCAGAAGGCATATACCCAGTCTTATCTTTATCAAATACTTGGAATGCTTCAAGTAGTTCTTCTTCTGGATCCACATCTTTCCACCTTTTTAGTACCAAAGCCACAAAGTCAGAAAAGTTTATTTGTTTTGTATCTTCAGGATCAACTTCCTTTATCATTTCTTCAAGCTCTGCTTCTGTAGGATTTTGATTTAAGGCTCTAATTACTAATGGAAGTTCTGATGTTTTGATTTTATTGTCAGCATCTCTATCAAAAAGACTGAAAGCTTCTTTAAGTTCAGCGATAAGTTCTTCACTTAAATCTGTCATTATCTTAAACTTTTATTGTAAGAAATTGAATAGTTTCACTTATTTTAAAAGCAATTGTTTTTGACAATATCTCTGAAAACTTTTGAGAAAATTGAAGCAAAAAAAAAGAAAATTGAGAAGATTATGTGTAACAGAAAAATCACAAAGAAAAATTAAAAGACCAAAGCTTTAACAATATAAGCTTGTGTTAATAGTTAATTTTGCCTTGATGGGGCTTATAATATTTAAACATATAAATTGTTACTAATTTTTTTAAGCAATAAATCTGCTATTGTGAGACTTTATCAAAAACAAAAAAAGAGTGTACACAATAAATCTCATTAGAAGAAAAGGATCCAAATTTATTTGTTACTTTAAGCTCTTATGCTTTGACTTCTGTCATTTCTCTTTGAATTTTGTTGAACGAAGTTATCGATGACTTCACCCGGAGTCTCTTCTTCTTCTTCCTCTTCAATAAACATTTCTGGGTATTTTATCTTGAATTCATACATGATATCCCAATGCATTCCATTAACAGTTCTATGTACATTAGGGAATTTCTAGTCTTTTTTTTACCTTGTTAATCCGACTTGTTTTCTAACAATAGTAGGTCCTTCAGAATGATTGAGTTTCTCAAGCAAATTGAACACCTTTTATGGCTTAAAACATATTGGGAAAAAAATTTTACCTTTTCAATTTCAGAAGGTTGAGGATTGAGGTAAGGAATTTCAAGAGCAATAACTGCTAAAGCTTCAACAAACATGTGTTGATCGATGAGTTCTTCCTCTTGTTCTGCTACTCTTGGTTTAGTCTTTGCTGGACTTGGAGTTTTTTCTCCACTCAAATTGATTGTTACGCTTTGGCTCATTTCTACCTCATTAAAAAATATTTATAAATTATAGTTACTTGATTCATTTTGTTCGGCTTGTGATCTTACCCCAGCAAGAGCATGGAAAATGTTACAAAGAGTTCCTTTAGAAATTAAATGAGGGAATACACCAAAGTCTCTGGAGAAATGCATGAATTGTTCAATGTTCATCATTCCCTTTTTATCTGAATAGAACTTATAATAAAGCATCATTGACTTATGGACAACGCCCAAGAACTCAACCTTTATAAATAAGCTTCAATTATTAAACAATCCTTACCATTTTCATATCTTGAAGCAAATCGACTAGAACCTTAAGTGGCTTGCTGCCATTAACCTTTTGTAAATGACTAATTTCTTGCTCCAATGAAAGAAGGTGTTTTTCAATAATTTTAGCTGCTGCTTTGGCCAAGGCTTCTTCAGGGTAAAGTTTCTTTGAGAGCATTTCAATAGCTTTTAAGAAAGCTTCAAATTCGAGCTTTCCTTGTGTTGCAAGATTCAATGGATTATTTTTATATAAATAGTTAATTTGGCCAATGAAAGGAGTTTCAACATCAGGATCATAATTTATTTGCTTGCTATTAACTTCATTAATTTGCTTGGGGCCAGTCAAACTTGCTACAATAATATCAGCATCAGCGACTGTAATAGAAGGATTTTCTGGAACATAAGGTAAGCCCTGGAGAATTTTAAACCCTCCTTCAGGGATCACAGTGTTATTGTTAACTTGGAGAAGACCAGCTTCTTTCAGCAGTTTAATAAACTTGAAAGAGTGAAGTCTGGTTGAATTAAGAGGCTCTCCGAAAGAGCTATAATATTGGAAGACTTTCAGAATCATTTGATAGTATTTTTCGAATAACATAATTAAATCTCCATCTTCAATATTATAGTCTTCATATCTTGTTCCAGATGTAATGACAACAACCTTCTGTTTTCCTTTGTTTTTACGACCACCTCTTGTGGTAAAACTGTCTTGAGTATGAAGATAATTATTAATCTAACCATATTAATCTTTAAGTAAAAAAATATTTACTTTATTGAGAGCTTCTTGCGAAACAAGCAAAGATTGTTTCACAACATTGCCTTTATCACCTTTAGAAGGAATAGAAGCTTTCTTTTTGTTAGTGTTTAAAGTTCTAAAAGCAATATCCATTCTTTCTAACAACGAAGTTGTCTTTTCTTGTTGAGTTGCTTTTCTCTCTGTCGAGAAAATCGATTGGTTTTGGAAATTCATAGGACTTGAATTCCTAATATCAAATGGAGTTTGAGCTGTGCTTTGAGCTTGATTTGGATTCTGAAGGAAACTTTGTCCATTATTATTGTAAAAGTTATTTCCAGTATTTCTTCCATGACTTGGAGTTCTTCCATTAAACTGTCCTTGAGTAAAATTCATTGGGGTCATTCCCTTAGCATTACTAAATGGAGTCATTCCTGGCGTATTCATTGTTCTTCCTCTAGCATTGAATCTTTGAGCATTATTGTATGGAGTCATTCCTGCTCCATTTGTTTGGTTCATTCGTTGATTTTGGATGGGAGTTCCATAAAAGCTGTCACTTTGGCCTAAGAGGAAATTTGGACCGCCTGGAGTTTGCGAGAAACTTTGGTTCTGATAGAAGCTTTGATTTTGATAAATGCTTTGGTTTTGATTCAAAGATTGATTTTGGACTTGGGATTCATGTGCTAAACCAGCGATTCTCACAAGGAACATCTTGAACTTTTCAAATGGAAAAGGAAGATTCTTCTCATTAACTTTCTTTCCTTTGTTGTTGTTTCCTTTGCTTAGGTTCAATCCACTTTTTCCGAGAACGCTTTGGTTTTGCTCTTCATTTTCCAAAGGAGTTCTTAAAACATCGCTATAAGCCGCATAAGCAGCTCCTTTACTTATTAGGCCTGGACACAAGTCAAAATCTCTGAGGAACATAAACAAAGCATTTTCCATTCTCTGTCTCAAGACTTGAGGATCTTTTGTAGATTGTAACTCGAATGGGAAATACATGTTGAAAATTCCTTGTAAAGTGCTATCAACAACATTGAAAATCATCTTTGTTCCTTCTTCAACAACTGAATCATCTTCTTCATCTTCATCATCATCGCCAATAGCTTTCCCGTCCTCAAAGATCTTATCGTATAAAGGGAACATATGTTCCTTTAAAAGTAAGTCCATAGCTTCAGTTTCATTTTCCTTCTCAAAATATTTAACTTTAGCAACTCTTTTTAATAAGTTCATGAATCTTTCAAAGTTAAGGTTTCCGCTATGTTTCAGTTCTGCAACAAACAATAAATCTAGCGAACTTTGATTAAGAAATTCATTACGAATTTCAGCATCAACCATCATCTTACTAAATCTATGACTCTTAAGATATCCTACATTATTCCTTTCTCCAAATGTTGTGTAGTATTGGAACACTTTATAAAGCCTTTCATTTACTTCTGCCTCAGTAAGGCCTTCTTCTTCTTTTACTTCAGGTTCTTTTACTGTCTTTTTTTGTTGCTTATTTGAAATTGGAGATTGGCTTCTTGCTCCACGAACAGGGGATCTATCAAGGTTTGTAGTACCAGATCTTGAAAGATGGGATATCTTTGTTGTGTCTATAGTGGGTTGGGATTCAAGGATTTTATCTGTTTTAAGAGGAGGTTTGCTTTGAGGTCTTGCTTTCTTTGAGCTAAGGCTTAATTTTTCATTTATTTGACTTTTAAGAGAGGACACATTGGTTGAGTCTCTTCCTTGTTGTGCAGGCTGTGCATTTTTTCTGTGCGATATGGGAGATCTATTGATTTTCTTTGGTTTGGCGTCAATCTCATTGTAGGATGGAGTATGAGTGCTATCGGCACATGAAGCGATAGGAACTAGAAACTATAAATAAAAGAAGGAGGATGTGAAAGTACTTTTGAGTTTAATATCCATATTTAATGGCTGCTTGGTTGCCATGTAGTAGTATAACGCAAGAATACAGGCTTAAAGATTGGATTTTTATTTATTTTAAAGGGTTTAAGTTAGGAGAACCGATTTATTAAGACCGAATTAATTTGGGTTTTTGTGTTAAAAAGTTATCTAGAGAATTACACAGGAAGAAGTTATACTTTGATCAGGTAAAGAAAACTTAAAAGTCAGTAAAATAAAATATTATTTATTAATAATAAGTAATTTTTACATAACTTCTTTTCGATTCTATGGAATAAGGAGTAATCATATTGACTCAAGGATCACAGAAGTCGAAAATGAACTAAAAAAGTTTGCTTCATTGATTTACAATTCTAAAGTAAAAAAAAGGGGCCAAGGCTTGAAAATAAATCTTAAAGAGGATTAGAAAGTTTGCAGGCCATAGCGATGGAAATGTTATTCATTTATAGATAGCTAGATAAATGCAAATGAATTCAGACTAATTTTTCTATTCATTAAAAATAGCGTATGTGTTTTGATAAGGTTCTTATTTTTGTTGCTTAAAAAGTAAGAGTTGATTAAAAAGTGTATTCCTGACTTATCGAGGAATCGAAGAATTCCAAACAAAATAGAATGTCTTTCTCAATCAAAAACAAGAAATTCACTTGATCATAACTAAAAAATTTTTTCATGAAAACAGAAAAACATCTTGAATACTGTTTCAACATATTTTAGTTTGAACTTTTATTTTCTTCTTCAAAATACATCAAAATATGAAGATAAGACAAACTATCCACTGATATAATTCAAAGTATATGTATATTAATAATATTTTATGTATTCTTCTTTCGCACTTGATATTTCTAAATAAACTAATTCACTTTTACAATAAAGACTCAATGAAAAATTCCTTTCTTAAGAGTTAAATTTTGAAAAGAATTCTTACCTATCATCTTGGAGACAACTAAAACTTTTTATCAAACTTGAATTCTTCACATTCAATCAAGCATGAAGTCATTTTCTTCAATTTCTTTGATGCTTCTTTAATATATATTTGATCATCTTTACCCAATTTCATTCCTTCAATTAAAAGAGTAATGATATCCAGATTTCCCATCTGAAATAGTTTCTTTAAGCTTGATCCTTTAACTTCTTCTGCAAGTCTGAGATCAAGTTTAATAGCACTGAGCCTCTTCAATTTTGTAAAATTTTCAAAGAGTCTATTTAATAAAGATCCTTTTATTTTAATAGGAAATAAAATCTCAATAACAATTGTGTCAGTATTTCCCAATGATCTTATCATATTCACTAAGCATTCAAGATCCAAGCTTAAAGTCTCCTGATTATGTAGTTGCAACGAAAATAATTGTAGTTTATCAAATTTTCCAATATTTCTGAAAAGATTTTCTAAAGGCTTTGCCACAAATTCTTTTTGATATACCAATTTCAGTTCTTTTAACTCTTTATTTTCCAATAGATATGAACCCATGTCTTCCATTTCATCCTCTGAACCAACTTTTCCTCCTAACTCGACATTCTTCAAACAACAAACTCTTAAATTCTTCATTTTTGATAAGAAATATTTCGCTAAATCGAGACCCATTCCAACTTTTGCCCCTTCGAGGTTCAAATACTTAGTTTTACTGAGAATAGATTGACTTGTATTCGGAAAAACGAGAATTTCTTGGAAACTGGACTTATGTCTATCTATCAATAAATTCAAAGAAATCAAATTGTTCATATTTTCCAATCCACAAAGAAACTGCTCGAATAAATCCTTATAAGAAGAGTTAAGATAAAGTTCTAAGTCTAAATGGGAGATTTTGCTTAGTTGTGAAGCGATTTTGGTCGCGTTTTTCAATAAAAGCTCTTGGACATTTTTGCCTGAGATTTTTCCAAATTGTACACAAAGGACTTTTAATTCCTGAAATTTATCAAGAGTCTGAGAAAGAATTTCAAAACATGCAGGATCGTTTGCTTTGATGTTTATATCAAGAGACTTGAGCTGATACAATTGAGTTAGATCATTTAGAGTCTGTATAGTTGCATCTTGCTTCAATGTTGAAACTACATTAAATGAAAGAATCCTAAGTGAATGGAGGTTTTTGAGAAAATTAAACACTTGGGGATAGAAACTGTTATCAAGTTGCCTAATGATAGGGAAAGAAACATTCTTGAGATTTCTGTACTTAGAAGCACGAGATTTCGTGATCAGCTATAAAAGATTAGACATAAGAATTAATTTAATTTATTTGATCAATTTTGTGGTCATTGAGAAAAATACTTAAAGAAAAATGGCTAGCTTAGTTCTCCTTTTATATTGTCTACAAAGACTCCACACTAAAGGAAACCAAAATATAATAGGAAAAAGAAAATAATAAAATCAAATTAAAGTTTTATACCTGCCTAAAGTTCGCAATTTCATTTGAAACATAATCTAATGCTGTTATCTTTGGAGCAATTTGAGTCCAAAATTTTGTTTGAAGGTGAAGATGAGTCTTTGAGTTTATAACAAGTTTGAATTCCTTGAGATGGTGCTTTCTTTCAGGGAATTGTTTAATCTTTAGATCGGGCTTCTCAAACTTTAGTATGAGATACTTGCAACAAGGTTTGTCTGATCTTAAGCATTTGAGATATTTGTATTCATTCTGACAAAGTTTGACATCAAGAGCATAAAAGAACTTTACGCCGCGAAGCCTGGCTTGCTTTTTAGCATCTTTTCGAGGACTATCAAAGGACCAAAGAAACTTTGAATGAATTGAATGAAGTTTCGAGTCATTTAGAGTTGGACAAGTTAATAATGTAGGTAATAAAGATTTTTTGGGTCTTTTATAAACTGAACGTGTTGAGTTAGATGTTGAGAGAGACATGAACTAGGATTCTACAAAAAGTTGAGCTAGAGTTAAATAAATATTTGTGATTTATCTGAACAGATTAAATTTGGTTGTTCTCAAATATTGACAGCGAGAATTTTATTTGATCGTGTTATTATTTTCTTTCGATTTTGGGACATCATTTTTAAACTCATATATTATAATGAAAAGCTTTTAGTGCGAACAGAAGAGCCCATCTCAACTTCTTCAACATCAGAACACAAAAAAAATGAGTATTTTAACTCTTGAAAAGGTTTGGACTAATAATATTGACTTGATAATAATATAGAAACAAAAATTTTCCTTCTTTAATTTTGGAAGTTTGGAGAGATAATAATTTGTTAATAAAGTAGAGTGTTGCAAGACTGTGATAAATATTTTCGTTCGTGAGTATTATAAAACTCTATGAAGCAAAATATTGTATACATATCCAAAAATTATAGAAGAAACTATATTGAATTATTGACGGTATCACTCTGTCAATAATTTTCATTAGGCTATGTTTATCCTCCAGAAAATATAGTAATGAGTTTATAAAACTAGCCAAAATCTTTTTTAATAATAAAAAAATAAAAGATGAAGTTTATTCATCTTTTCCAGATTTCCTAATATTTCCATTCATTCACCAATTCCTTGTTTTATAGTAATAACTACGAGCTGAAAGTTGACCACTTAAATCTCTGTTCGTTGTATCACGAGTTACCAAAGTGGAATTGCTTGTTGATCTCTCCGTTAGAGATCCATCTCTTGTTGGATCTTTTTTCATTAAAGGAAAGAAAAAAGTGATTTTTACTTCTAAAGGAATTTGGAATGCATTTCTTCAAGGAAGTTTCTTCCATTGAAGGATTTCTATAGCTTCTTTTTCCTTGTGAAATTCCTCTTTCAGGTTTTTTATTGTTTTCTCTATGGGTTTCCCTGACTATTTGCTCCAGATTTATGTTAAAGATCTTTTCATTTTCTTTGTTCATTGTTGAAGGATGTGGCAAAGCATGAGAAGTAAATCTTCTTTGGGTATTTATCGTTGAATTTGCAGAGATAAGGGGAGGAATTACTGACGATCTCTCCACTGTTGATCCACTTCTTACATGCCTTACAGAGGTTTGTGTTTTATGTTTCTCAACAAGAAGTTGTTTAAGAAGCTATTTTTTATTAATTTCAAACCGAAAGGCTAATAATACTTGATTTTCTTGGCTAAGTCGGTTTATTTCTCTTTCTAACATTTCCCATTTATTCATTGCTTCTAATAAGTGCTTGTAACAGTCACAGTTTCCATCTGTTCCTCTTGACCTATATAATTTTTTAACCTTTAATTGTTAGATTTTTATTACTCTCTTTTAATTGATAATTCTGTAAAGTCGCTGCCTGTTTCTTTACTAAAATCTCTGCTTAAGCCTCTCGAGTAACTTCCTGTTCCTCTTTTTTTGATTATGAAAGGAACTCATGATATTTTACCTCAAATTCTTTGCTTCTCTCAAAGTATTTCCTCTTCTTAAATCATCACGGCTTGAATAAATAATTATATCATTTCTATTTCCTGAATCATTTTCTTTTTCATTCCGATACATGATACTATCTCTCCTTGATTCATTCTTATTCCCTCTTTTTGAATCACATGTTATCTGTGGTAAATTATTATGTCCTAAACTCCTCCTCTCATTTTCTTGGCTTCCTATGCTTCTTCTGTTACTTGTATTAGCTGTTGAAGCTTCGCTATTTCCTTTCATTACAAAATTATCTCTTTTTTCCTTCATCAATTCCATTTCATTTTCGATTGTATTTTTTCTTTTGTTTTCATTATGCTCTTTTCCTTGTTTCGTTCCTTTGTTATTAATCTTCTCATTTGTCACTAAATCACTCAGCAAATCTCCAAAGTCTAATTTGCTTGTATTCATGCTTATGTCATGTACAATAGCAGAGATATTTCCCATATTTCCTTTCAATATATCCAGTTCCGTCCCATTCAACATTTCTCTTTCTTCATCAGCCTTAGGTGGCCAGATATCCAAAGCCAAAGTATCATCGATATGTTGAGAAGGCTTTCCAAAAGCATCATATCTACTTGGTTTATCAGGAGTTTCATACGTTTCAGTTGTGAGATCTACTAAAGATAACCCCAAATATAACACTTATTTCTACTCTTAGTAAGCATTTCCTTAATTAAAGGGAAAAGAGTTTCATCTTCAATCAGAAGCTCCAAAAAATTTTGAATACAATTAATATGTGCTTCAGTCTCGTTCCTTCCGTAGCCTGAACATTAGAAGTATTTAATAAGATAATTACCAAAGGTCTTGTGAGCCTTGTAACCAATTGAAAACTCGTAGCTAAGTTAAGTTATTTTTTAACGTTCTTGGGATATATTACCATTTATATGAGATCATTTTAGAAGAGGCTTCTAATTGAGAGCCGACAATATTTCTCAGCTTATATAGAGCACATTTAAGTTGATGTGGAGCAAGGGATCTTAAATGGCACTTGAGTTGTTCTTGTTGAGCGAATGTGACAGGTTTTTTGGTCGCCATGATTTTGAAGTTCAATTTAAAACTCAGAAAGTATAAATCTCTGTTGAATTTAACAGCTACGTTTAATTCATGGGAATTATCTATCCGGTAATAATCCTATATTCAAAAATACACCAACCTAATCTGATTATAAAATAAGAAAAATAGAGAGATTTATCCTTTTTTTATTAAAAAGAGAAAGAGTCAATTCTTTGCTTATAGCGATGTTACAAACACATAATTTCATTACACTTGAGTCTTTTTTTTTACAGAACAAGATAATACTTTAAAATAATTATCTAGGAAGATGAAAGCTGCAAGTGTCCTTGTTAGATAAGTCTGAAAATATATTACATAGAAAACTTCTCGTTTGGAAAAAAGTTTTTTTCTAAATTGATCACATAACAAAAATCAGATTATAACTATTGAGTGTCTATTTTATTCGAGTTCAAAAGAATTTTCAATGTGATTAGAGTATGTAAAATTCAGGAGTAATATTCTGGAAAATTTATTAAAACTTCCATGAAAAATGGAATTTCAGACGAAAACACAAATTTTGACAAATTGGGCATTTTAAACAAAAGACTTTGCAGTAAACTTGTAGCTTTGAAATTGATCTTTTTCTAAGGATTTCTAACTAAAGTTTTGCTTTAAAAGTAATGAAGAAAAAAAAGAAGGAAGCTTCAATTTAATTTCTCAAAATTATCAAGATATTCTAAGACTAAACGGATCTTTGAAAGAGTTCAATTCAGCAATTTGATTGAAGGAAAGCTGGCTCCAATTTAGTATCCAATTCTAAGCTTAAGTTCAACAAAATTCGTTTTTTTAGATATGAATACCAATTCACTATTTTCATGACATAAAATACTGACAAGAAATTCGAATAGATCGAAAACATTCCAATTAGAGTTTGTTATTGAAGAATATTCAAAAAATGATGCAACATTTTCTTTGATAAAATTTGGGCAGTTATCGGCAAGAAACCTTAATAAAGTCACTTTGATATCAAATATCAGTTTGCTTTCATTTTGTATGATTAAGAACATTTCGAACAAACATTCAAATTTTAAGTGATTCATGCACTATTAAAAATTAAACACACTTTATTATTTAATCCAAGTACTGAAATTCATTTAAGTAGAGTGATTCATGTATTTTAGATAAAACCTTAAATAGGCGCTTGTTTTCTGAACTAATAATAATAAAGTAAATTAACAACAAATCCACTTTCAAAGAATTTCTCTTAATTAACAATGGAAGCTACACAAAAGACCTGTAACTGCAACCCTTGCAACTGTGGAACCAACTGCTCATGCGGAGTTACCAAAGAAGTTGCCCAAGGCGGTTGCAAATGCAATCCTTGCAATTGTGGAACCAATTGCTCTTGCGGTACCACTAAAGAAGTCGCTCAAGGTGGCTGCAAATGTAATCCCTGCAACTGTGGAACCAACTGCGCTTGTGGAACTACAAAAGAAGTTACCGCAAAGACTGGATGCGGATGCACTGTTCAAAATAAAGAAGGATCTGTTGTCAGCTCATGTTCATGCGGTGCTAGCTGCAAATGTGAGAATTGCACTTGCAGTAAGAGTGAAGCAACTCAACCAAAAACTTCATGCTGCCATTAAAAAGTTTTTATTTATGACTTTGTTACAATTTTAGCCAAGAACAGATTGTATTTTCATAGTTGTTATGTATACAGTAATTGAGAGTGTAGTGTTTTTAAGCATGCATTTTCAATTCTATGTAACTTTCTGGCCTAAATTGCTTAGAAAAGTTGAGAATAATTCTTCACGAGTTATTAAAAAGAAGAAATGATTTTTTTTAATTTATTATAGTCAAAGCCTTGAGAAGAATCTTTAAATGAAGAGAACTACTTAAAAGAACTTTAATACTTAGCAGGTTCTTATCTCACCCACGCCCCCTTTATTCTTAAAATTTAATTTATTATATATTTTATCTTTAATTAGAAATCACCGATTTTCGAAACAGAGGAAGTATAAATTTCCAATAATTTTTGTTTAAAAAAACTAAGGTCTTTTTAATTTATACAATGAAAAGATTTTTCTTTTTTGAATTTGGGTAAGAATTCTCTGACCAGAGAACATATTTTCTAACTTCGAAACATGTCTAAGTTCTTCAGTAATGAAAGTAATATGCTTTTAGTACATTGAAATTATGAAATAATTTTAATTAAATCATATTATCATTTGATAAAATTTAATCTCGATAAAAATACACGCGTACTAAACCTTTATTGTAATGAAAAATATATAAATGTATTATCACACTTTTTCTCAATCTTACAGATTCGATCAACAAGATCTTGACAATTGACGTTTTACTCGAAAGAAATTGATCTTTTTTTTAATTTCAAATAAATCTTCTTATTAATGTCGAACTTCAAAATATTTTTTAGAATTTTTGTTCTCTTGAAGATTCATTTTACTTTCCACAATGCATCTTGTATTGAAAGAAAGTTTACTATAATTTTTCCCATCTCGTAATTGACATTATACACAATTTATTAAAACTTAATAAGGTAATAATAAAGACATCAATTAATAAAAATATATAAATAAAAAACAAGATAACTTAATGAAACTCCCTTTAATATTTTTTTTAGATATGTCTATAATCTTCATTACAAAGAAAGTAATTTTAAAAGTCATATAAATACAAAATTCTGAGATATATTTTTTGAGATATCCATATATATTTTTACCTTGCCTTTAAAATTTATAAACAATGAACAGCAACCTTGCTTTTGATATAAAAATCGATCGTCCTTCTTTAATTTTCAAGCCTGGAGTATCACTAATACAAAACTTTTGTCTCCTAAGCTCTTTTAGGAATTTGTCACAGGTGTTTTGAATCTTAAAGGACTTCAACAAAGCATTCCACTTGCTAGTGTAACACTTGCAGCAGAAGGTACTAAAATTTTACATACTTGTCGTTTTTATCCTTGAAGGAAGACTCAGATTTAACAGAGGTCATAGAAAGAATCATAATGCTGAGAGTCTTGAACAAATGCTCAGAGACCCACATATTCTCATGAAAGAAAAAATTCATTTAACCGAAGGAAAGAAGAAATTGTATAGAATACCCTTAAAAAGATGACTGAAGTGTATTAGGACAAGCGATGAGAATTCATGGCCTTTTAAGTTTAAAATAAAGAGTGAACCAAATTATAAACTAGTCGAATCTTATACTGGAGTGTACATTAGTGTCGTGGTAAGCTTTTATTTCAATTTTCTTATGGGAGTCCTTGAACAATAAAAAACTTTATATCAAGGAAATAAAGACAAAAATTTTGTTTTATCCGTACAGAGAATATTTATTTTTCTTTCTTTTAATGTGTTTCTAATTGATATCTAGTATGATATTACCGCAGAGCTCAAAACTCCGACCCAAGGTGTATTGAGACATTCTCAAAACTTCTATGTGCAAGTTGCAGTAAAGCAAAAAATTTAAAACAAATTCACATGATATTTTATTAGGATGACACTGAGGCAACAAAACAAGTTAGAAAAGATTATCCAAGACCATTGACATTCACAATGGTTCCAGAGAATTTAGTATAAATCAAAAAATTTTCACTTGACTCTTTTTAGTTAAAAGGCAATACTGTGACAAATAGAAAAGTTCCTAATTTCAAAATCACTGGTTCCCTCAAAACTGATATTATCAGCATTAATGATGAAATTGAAGGAGTTTTTGCAATTGAAGTATTTTTTATTATGAAAAGAGTGAATAGCTTTTAGGAATGTGATCATGATATTAAATCAATTGAGCTTCAGCTTGTTAGAGTTGAAGTTGTTGAATGTAAAGAAACAAGATTAATTGAAGGTAAATCAAATAATTCATTAAAAGTTAACCTTGGATTTAGCTACTGAGGTTCAAAATGTACAAATAGCCGATGGAAACGTTATCAAATACTTGGAATTGTTAATTCACATGGTACTTCCTCGTTTCTACAGTTGTCCTTCTTTCTCATATAAAGAGTTCACTGTCAACTTCGAAATGAACTTGATTTTCATTTTTACAAATGGATTCAAAGTTACTCACAATTTCCCTTTATATCTTTTCAGATAAAAATATTGAGCATAATATTAAGCTAAATCAATTGGGTAGTTAAAATATTATATAATTTCTAGTGTCGGTAATATTTATATGATAACCCTTTTGTGTAATGCATTCCTTCAAGATAAAAAAGAGTTTTAATCAAACCTTGCAATTCCTTATTATTTATAATATTTACAAACTACTTGAATTAAAAAAAAATTCTGAAAAGTATTCTTTTAAAAACAAGAAAAAACCTCCAGATATTTTATATTCTAAAATCTAATCAGAACAGAACTAAATTATTAATTTATTTTAGATAAACTCATATGGTAATACACCCAATTAAGACTGTCCTTCCAACTCAACCTCTTCTTCCAAATTCATTACAGGTTTATCTCAAGAGAAACTCCAAAATTAATTCTATAAACCTTAAAAGGTAAGCCTTTTTATACCTTTCCAATATAAATTTATCATATCTAGTATATTAGTAAATGGAAGTAATTCAAAAATATACAAGATGAGAGCTATGTTATCCAAAAATAGGAAGCATTTATCAAATGTAAAACTTTCTCTGAAGGCGTACAACTTTTTTTTTTTAACTTTTCTAATTTTCGTGATAAATGCTTTCTCCTTTTTGTCCATTTGTTATTGTTTTCTTTCTTGAAATAACATTGAGTATAGGTTCGTGCTTTTGAGGATAAAAGAGCTCTCACTTCTATTTTCAGTTCTCCCAAAACTGAAAAGAAATACAAAATTGAGTATTGACCTAAATGAGTGAGATTTTTTCCTACAATTTATATGCTTTCCAAATACTAACATGCCAAGAGACAGAGATATTCATTCTTTGGCAATGAATCAATTGATTTTTATCATCCCAAAACTTGGATACATTAAAAAGTTCTCTATCACCCTTCACAAGTAAAGCTAAATTTTATAATTTTCTTTTAACCTTATTACTATTCTAAAAACTTCTAACCATTCACTCATAGTAAATAATAAATCACATATCTTTACTCTCCATTTTAGTTCATTTTCCCCTTTTAATTCTAGATGCCTTTATTTGATTCGCAAAAATAATTTATTAAAGTTTGGTCATTTTAGCTAAAGCAATGATCAATTTGGGAAAGGCGTTTAACAGGCTTAAACATGTTCATGATTTAGCTTTTGCATTTAATGGGTAACTTAACGTTCTATTGTTGCTGAATCAAAAATAGTGTTCGATTCAAAGATGCTACTAATTTTATAATTTTTCTATCTTGTTTCCAAAAAAGAAAAACTTTTTCTGGTTTTTCTTTATCATTCGAGAAGTATTAAAATTTCATTTTTTTTGGCAAACTTATTGGATTAGTTGCATTGAAGTTCAAGACAATGTGCTATTGTATCTAGCGAAGGCGTTACCTCTAATAAAGACATCAGGCCTCAATCTTACTTTTATTGAGTAAAAACTTCATAAATATTTTCCAACGATTAGATGCGGAAAAATTTCGGACAAAGGAACCAACAGATTAAGTGAAGCAATTAGGCTGATGAAAGATTTAAAAACTTTATCTTTAAAGATTAATGTTGCTGACGTTAACAAAGCAGGAAATAAAAGTGCAAAACAAGAATTTACAAGTGTAGGGTTAAGGAGAATTTGCAATATGGTCTCTGATCTTACATTCCTTGAGGAGTTTTATTTTTCGACAAATTTGTAAATTTTAGGATTTAACTTAATATTTTCTTTAGAGACAAAGATCAGAACAAAGGAGAGATAAAACCCATTAACATTGATTTAAAGTCCTTAACAAGACTTAAAAGACTTTTGTTGAATTTTTCAAAGTAAGGTCCCTTGAAGTTTTTACTTGAATTGCAAAAAGTTATTCTGTTTTCACAATTGACGACATTGCTAAAGCTCTCAAAACATTACAAAAACCAGAATATCTGGAAGTTCTGCTAATTAATGTGAATTCGTAAAATAATATTATTAGTTAAAATTATTTTACAATTATAGGCGTTCTATTTCTGACAAAAATCTTGAAGTCATTTCAAGTCTATTAAATCATTTCCAAAGCCTTACTTTTTTCCATTTTAATCTTTCGTAAAAATATTTTTTACTAAAATTCTAAAGTTTTGAATGATTAGCTCGAGTAATGTGACTGATAAAGGATTAGTTCTTTTCTTTGAAGTTATTTCAACTTTGACTAATCTCAATAATCTTTCGTTAAATTTTTCAAAGCAAGTTATTTCTTATTGAGAAATAAAAGTTATTAGATGTTATAATTTAACGAACGAAAGTATTTCCAGCTTAATTAAGTCATTACAAAGCTTATCAAATCTTAAGAAGCTCTCACTCTGTTTCAAAAAGTAAGGATACTAAAATTTGTTTCTAAATTCTTAGAAACCTCATTGCCTCATTTTCTTTTAATTATATTAGGTGTTTGAATATTCAACAGAGTGAAATAAAGCTTTTAAATAAAAAAATAAGAGACTTTGATCTCTTATAAATACTTCTCATAAGGCTTAGTATTAATCTTACAATACTTTAAAAACTTATTTTCAATATGACTTTATTTTTGAACTCAAAACTGTGAAAACTTTACTTGTACTTGATGAGAAAATATCTGTCAAAATATGAGTACTCTTTTTAGAAACCAGTTTGAAAATGAATTTCCTCTTTTTACAAGGATATCCAAATTAATTTCCCCAAATTCAATAAGAAAATCACCTTAAATAAATTTAGGATAAAGATTTTATTACTGAAGAACAATGGCAAAAGTTAAAAAGGCAACAATGCTTTTCAAGCTGCTCAGTTCAGCAAATACTGGTTACTTCTATGTTGGTAAAAAGAGTACAAAGTATATTTTATTTGAAATTTCTATTTCTAAAAATTTATTTAGATTCGCGACAAGAAAACTTCAATT
>Ga0182742_1001906_pt1 | contig 24854 bp, 16 predicted proteins | sample eDN5th37CBELigMG_FD_128880 | JGI IMG/M metagenome (GOLD analysis project Ga0182742, IMG submission 128880) | Enriched Miracle-Growth compost microbial communities from Emeryville, California, USA - eDNA 5th pass 37_C BE-Lig MG (version 2)... ...
CAAGGTCGTCGATGTTCGCACTCGTCTCCGGCACATCCCCCAACTGCAACGGCAGCATGTTCTTCTCCGCCTTGCGCCCGAGGCACTCTTCCAGCACCTCGATGTATCGCATGAGCGGCACCGGCCGATTGTTCCCGATGTTGTAGATCCGGAAAGGCGCGCTGCTCGAAGACGGATCGGGGTTGTTGCTGTCCCACTTCGGATCCGGCTGCGCCACGCGATCACAGGCACGCACGACGCCCTCAGCGATGTCGTCCACGAACGTGAAGTCCCGCTTGTGGTGCCCATGATTGAACACATCGATGGGCTTGCCCGCGAGGATGTTCTTCGTGAACAGAAACAGAGCCATGTCCGGCCTGCCCCACGGCCCGTACACCGTAAAGAACCTGAGCCCAGTCGTCGGCAGCTTGAACAGCGACGAGAAATTGTGCGCCATCAGCTCCGTGGCACGTTTCGTCGCCGCATAAAGCGACAATGGATGATCCGCGATGTTATGCGGCGAGAACGGCATGTTCGTATTCGCGCCGTACACCGAGCTCGTGGACGCGTAGACAAGATGCTCCACCTTGTTGTGGCGGCACCCCTCAAGCACGTTGAGCGTGCCGGTGACGTTGCTGTCCACATAGGTGTGTGGAAAATCGATCGAGTACCGCACACCCGCCTGCGCGGCGAGATGGATCACGCGGTCGAACTTCTCCTTCGCAAAGAGCGCCGCCATCCCGTCCTTGTCGACGAGGTCCTGCTTCACGAAGCGGAACTTCGGGCTCTTCTTCAGCTGCTCCAGGCGCGCGTGCTTCAGCGTGACGTCGTAATACTCGTTGAGGTTGTCCAGCCCGACGACCTCATCGCCCCGCGCCAGCAGCTTCTGCGCCGTATGCATGCCGATGAAGCCGGCAGCGCCTGTGACCAGTATTTTCATTGAACCTCTGTTCGATCAGAGCCGGCCATCCGACTCGTCCGCGCGAAATACGTGCTTGATGTCGTACATGACGTGGTTCTTCTTGCCGAGCCGCCGCACTCCCTGAGCGCCAAGCTCCCGGAACTCACGGTGCGCAACGGCGACGACTGTAGCATCGTAAGCCCCCTTTTCCAGCGTGCGCACGGGACGCACCCCGTACTCGTGCCGGCACTCCGCAGGATCCGCCCAGGGATCGTACACATCCACCTTCGCGCCGTACTTCTGCAGCTCGCGAACGACGTCGATCACCTTCGAATTGCGGATGTCCGGGCAGTTCTCCTTGAACGTCATGCCGAGCACGAGGATCCGCGAGTCCTTCACGTGGATGCGCCGGCCGGTCATGAGCTTCACGACTTCGCTCGCCACGTACAGGCCCATGTTGTCGTTCAGGCGCCGGCCCGCGAGGATCATCTCAGGGTGATAGCCGATCTCCTGCGCCTTGTGCGTCAGGTAATAAGGATCGACTCCGATGCAGTGTCCTCCGACGAGGCCGGGGCGGAACGGCAGGAAGTTCCACTTCGTGCCTGCGGCGAGCAGCACTTCTTCGGTATCGATGCCGAGCCGGTTGAAGATGAGCGCGAGCTCGTTGATCAGCGCGATGTTCACGTCGCGCTGGGTGTTCTCGATCACCTTCGCGGCCTCGGCCACCTTGATGGAGGACGCCTTGTGGGTCCCGGCGGTGACGATGACGCCGTAGAGCTTGTTGATGAACTCCGCGGCCTCGGGCGTCGACCCGGCGGTCACTTTCCGGATCGTCGGCAACCGATGGTCCTTGTCGCCCGGATTGATGCGCTCCGGGCTGTAGCCCGCGAAGAAGTCCTTGTTGAACCTGAGGCCCGACTCGCGTTCGAGAATCGGCACGCAGATCTCCTCCGTGCATCCTGGATACACGGTGGACTCGTAGATCACCACATCTCCCTTTTTCAGCACCTTGCCGACGCTTTCGCTGGCGCGCTCCAGCGGCGTGAGGTCCGGACGCTTGTAATCGTCGATCGGAGTGGGAACGGTCACGATGAAGACGCGGCACTTCTTCAGGTCGCTGAGCTCGGTGGTGAAGCTCAGTCTCGTAGCGGCCTTGAGCTCGGCGCGCGAGGTCTCAAGGGTCAGGTCGCGCCCGGCTTTGAGCTGGGCGATGCGGTCGGGCTTCACGTCGAAGCCCACGGTATCGAAATGCTTTCCGAACTCCACGGCGAGCGGCAGGCCGACGTAGCCCAGCCCGATAACGCCGATACGGCATTTGCGAAGACTCAACACGGTGGTGAGATTCCTGCGGTTCTGGTTGTGCTTCAGCCGCAGTACGCAAGGTTCGGCCCCGACCGGGCGCCGACGTCGCCGATCACCGGCACCACCGGGGGTGGCGCCGCGGGCGATTCGAGGTCTTTTATTTAAAAATCAGGCGCTTGAAGCAGACGCGAGCGGTTGCTCGCTGGGCCCCGCGAGGGCCTCCCACAGGCATTTGCCTTTGCTCGCCTTGGTAATAACGGCGAGCATGCCGTGGTGAAGTTTCAGCTCGTCCTCTGAAGCCCTGACAACGACAAGCGGCACAGCCGGCCGCACCAGCGCCCGCACCTGCCCCACCTGCGCTGCCTCGACCGTGTCCTCGACCCCCAGCGCCAGGCCCACCTGGCCGCCGGTCATGGCGAGATAGACGTCCGCCAGGATGCGCGCGTCCAGCAAGGCGCCGTGCAGCTCGCGGTGCGAGTTGTCGATCGAGTAACGCTTGCACAGGGCGTCCAGGTTGTTGCGCTGGCCCGGATGCATCTGGCGTGCGAGCGCCAGTGTGTCCAGCACACGGCACTCGTTGTTCACCGTGCGCCCGACGTATGAGGGCACCTTGGCGGAGTGCCGTTTGAGCTCCGCGTCGAGGAAGGCGACGTCGAATGCGGCGTTGTGGATGACGAGCTCGGCACCCGAAATGAATGTCATGAGCTCGTCGACGACATCCGCGAAGCGAGGTTTGTTCTGCAGCTGCTCCATCGTGATGCCGTGAACCTCGAGCGCGCCCTTGTCGATCTCGCGGTCGGGATTCAGGTAGTGATGGAACGTGCGGCCGGTGGGCCGCCGGTTCAGCAGCTCGACACATCCGATCTCGATGATCCGGTGACCCAGTTCGGGTTCGAGGCCAGTGGTTTCGGTGTCGAGAACGATCTGCCGCATGGCGCGCGAGTCTACCCGCTTGAAGCGCGCCTGAGTATTCTCCGTGCTACTCGATCACGCTCCCGTTCGCACGTGAGCCAGCCATCATCGAGTCGATGGCTTCGTTCGCCAGTCGATCGACACGCTCGTTGCCCTCGACGCCCGCGTGACCCGGCACCCAGTGCCACTCGAGATCGTGCTTCGAAGCGAGCGCATCAAGACGTTCCCACAGATCCTGATTTTTTACGGGCTTTTTGTCCGCGGTCTTCCAGCCGCGTTTCTTCCAGCTCTCCACCCACTCGCGAATTCCCTTGATGACGTACTGAGAATCCGTGAACACGCGGGCGCGCGTACCGGGCTTCTTCAGCGCTTCGAGCCCGCGAATCGCGGCCGTGAGCTCCATGCGATTGTTCGTCGTCTGCGGCTCGCTGCCGGAAATTTCTTTCTTGTGCTCGCCGGCCAGCAGGAGCACGGCCCAGCCGCCTGGCCCCGGGTTGCCCCTGCAGGCCCCGTCCGTGTAGATGTCGACGTGACTCACGGTGACGGATTGCGCGTTGTGGGCTTCACGAGGCCGCCGATGACGGCGGGCTTCTCGCGGAATCGAGGTCGGATGGGTGTGAGCGTGTACACGCGCTTCCTGGCTTTCAGCAGATACGCGCCAGCTGGAAATGGATTCAGTCCGCGACGCAGGTAGTGACCGGTGCCGTGCCCACGAGAACCGGAGCCCCACGGACTCGCGAACAGATAACGTCGCGAAGCGACGACCTCATACCCGAGCAACACGAGCCAATCCCGTACGCGCTTCTCCGATAGCAGACGGCGCATGCCGGGCGGGAAGCCCGCGCGGCTGAATCGCGCGCGCAGTCCCCACGGACTCCACGGCGCAAAACCCAGCACGAGAAGCTGCCCCTCGCCCGTGAGCACGCGATCCACCTCGCGCACGATGGCGTACGGGTCCGCTGCGAATTCGAGAGTGTGCGGGAGCAGCACAGCATCGATGGCATCGCTGTTGATCGGCAGCTGCGAGGGCCGACCGATGACGTCCGCGGCACTCGAGAACTCTAGCGGGGCCACGACCGTCTGGCGGCGCGTGCGACTTCCGCGGAGGAGCTCGCGACCCGTGCCCCAGGCACCGACCTGCAGCAGTTCCCAGCCGAAAACATCATCGAGCGCTTCGCCGAGAAGCTCGGATTCCGCGGCCAAAAGGCCCGCGCCGCGCAATCCCGTCCACCACGAGCTGAGAGCCGCGTCACGAATCCGCGACACATCGAGGGGTGAGGGCTTGCGGTTTTGCGAACTCACGGGCTGGCAATACTGTGAACTGGCAGGGTAAATTCCGGTCCGTGAACCCGTAGTTTCGTGCCCGGGTACACGGCATGCGTGCAATCCACCTTAGCATGCAGCCGGTGCTTTACGTAGGGTGCGGCGAGCGGTGGGAGTCACAGGTTCCGGGGGCCCCGCGCCACTTCAAGAACACTGCCTGAGGGCACGGTACTGATGAAGCAATTGACGGCACTCGTGCGCATCGGCGCACGCAGAGGAGCGGCTTTTTCCGCCGCGGGCACCCTGCTAGCAGCCGCCACACTCGTGCTTACTGGTTGCGCACACACCCCCTCAACTCCTGAACCCTCGCTCAAAGTCCCCTCTGAAGAACCGGTTGGCGTCACCGCCCCGGCGGCCATGCCGGCCGCTGCGGACACATCCACGCCGGACTTCACGGCCACGAATCCTGAGCCGACCGCCCCGCCCGCCGCCCAGGCCGAAGCGGCAGTGGAAGCGGACACGACGGACGAGCCCACTGAAGTCGCAGGAATCACGCCCGGCCAATACAGCGATCTGTTCGATCGCATGCGCGCCGGCTTCAAGCTTGAGGACGTGGCCCACCGCGCCGTCGACGCCCAAGCCAACTGGTACGCGAATCATCCGGATTATCTCGAGCGCGCGTTCGGCCGCGCCGAACTGTACATGTACCACATCGTCACGGAGATCGAGTCGCGCGGCATGCCGCTCGAGCTCGCCCTGCTGCCGGTGGTGGAGAGTGCATTCGAGCCGTTCGCGTACTCGCACGCACGCGCCGCGGGCATGTGGCAGTTCATACCCGGAACCGGCACGCGTTTCGGCCTGAAGCAGAACTGGTGGTATGACGGTCGCCGCGATGTTGTCGAATCCACACGCGCGGCCCTCGACTACCTGCAGTTCCTGCACGACGAGTTCGATGGCGACTGGCTGCTCGCGGTCGCTGCCTACAACTGCGGTGAAGCCGCAGTAGCACGCGCCATCGCGCGCAATCGCGCGGCCGGCAAGAAGACGGACTTCTTCAGCCTGAAGCTTCCGAAGGAAACGAAAGGCTACGTGCCGAGCCTGCTCGCGATGCGTCGCCTCGTGGCGGATCCGGAAGCCCACGGCCTCGGCTTCAGCCGCATTCCGAACCAGGCGTATTTCAAGCGCGTGGAGACGAAGGGCCAGATCGACCTGAAGGTCGCCGCAGACATCGCCGGCATCACGCATGAACAGCTCTCGGAGCTGAACCCTGCTTTCCATCGCTGGGCGACGGACCCGAGCGGGCCGCACTACCTGCTGGTCCCTGCGGATGTCGCCGAGCTCTTCGAGCAGAACGTCGCGCAGCTGACTCCGGAGCAGCGGCTCAACACCACGATCTACACCGTGAAGCCGGGCGACTCGGTTTCGTCCGTCGCGAAGCAGTTCAACACCAAGATCGAAGTCATTCGCGAGCTGAACGACCTGCCGAGCGGACCGCTGCTGGTCGGGACGGACCTGCGCGTGCCTTCGACGACGGTGCAGCTGCCTCCCAAGGTCATGCTTGCCGCCGCCCGCGTGGATGGTCGTGGCGCGGGACGTCCCCACGTGCACGTCGTACGGCGGGGGGACACGCTCTGGGCCGTTGCACGCCGTTCCGGCATGGACGTGAACACGCTCGCCCGGATAAACGGCATGAAGACGAGCGACACGCTGCGCGCCGGGCAGAAGCTCCGCCTCACTGCGGCGCCGACGCCCGCCCGTCCCACGAAGGTGGCCTCGTCGGCATCGAGCAGCGACGGCGAGCGTCGTGTGACGCACACCGTGCGCAAGGGCGACACGCTCTCCGCTATCGCGCGGCTCTACCAGGTGACTGTCGCCCAGATCACCGCCTGGAACGGCCTCACGACCCGCTCACTCATCAAGCCGGGCCAAAAGCTCACGATCCGCGTATCCTCTCGCCGCGGCTGATCCGCCGCGTCTGGAGGTTCGTCGAATGGGATTCCTTGCGGGGAAGCGCGCCCTGATCGTGGGCGTTGCCACCGAGCGATCCATTGCCTGGGGTATCGCGCAGGCCATGCACCGCGAAGGCGCGGAGCTGGCGTTCACTTACCAAGGCGACAAGCTGAAGGGACGTGTGGAGCCGCTCGCGCAGTCCGTGGGCTCGAAGATCGTGATGCCGATGGACGTGAACAGCGACGAGCAGATCGCTGCCGGCTTCGACCTGCTGAAGCGCGAGTGGGGTAGCCTGGACATCGTCGTGCACGCGGTCGCATACGCGCCCCGCGAAGCCATCGCCGGCAGCTTCATCGAGAACACGTCGCGCGAAGCGTTCCGCATCGCTCACGACACCTCCAGCTACAGTCTCACTGCACTCACCCGTGCAGCACTTCCGCTGATGGAAGGCCGCGCGGGCGCGGTGCTCACGCTCTCCTACCTCGGTGCCGTGCGCTCCATTCCGAGCTACAACGTCATGGGCCTGGCGAAGGCGAGCCTGGAGGCGAACGTCCGCTTCCTCGCTGCCGACGCGGGACCGAAGGGGATTCGCGTGAATGGAATCTCGGCGGGGCCGATCAAGACGCTCGCGGCCGCGGGCATCTCAGGCTTCCGCTCGATGCTGAACCAGGTGGCACAGGTTGCACCGCTTCGCCGGAACGTGACGCTGGAGGACGTGGGCAACGCTGCTGCGTTCCTCTGCTCGGACCTCGCGGGGGGCATCACTGGCGAGATCCTCTACGTCGACGCCGGCTTCAACACGGTCGGCATGAGCTTCGGGCACGAAGCGGGCGAAGGCTGATCCTTTCGGGGTGTGCGGCGGGGCAAGAGCCCCGCCGCCTTCATCCAGACCCCTACCCCATCCAGACGGCTACGCCGTCAGCCACTCCAGATCCTCGCTCTCCTCCCTGACACTCAGGGGAAACTCCACGCCGGAGTACAGCTGCGCAAGCGTGAGGGTGCAGTCGAGGCAGGCCATGCGCAGGACTTCGTCCGGCTGACGCAGGATGGCCAGATTCCATCCTTTTCCATCGCGCAAGTAAACATCAGCGCGCATCCGCTCCTGATCCACCACGACGTACTGCTCTAGCGACGACAGCGTCATGTACGCGCTGCGCTTCTCCCGACGGTCGATGCTGGCGGTGCTCGGCGAGAGCACCTCCGCGATGAAACACGGTGCCTGCACGATGTAACGGTCCCTCGAGTGCGGCTCACATGTAGCCACTACGTCCGGGTAATAGAAGCTGTTGCGGTCCGGGACATGCACCTTCACCGACTGCGAAAAGACGCTACAGCCTGGCCGCCGGGGCATGGCGTTGAATGCATGCCCCACGAGGTTGGTGACCAGCAGGGCATGCTCCTTCGTCGAACCCGAAAGCGCATACGCGTGGCCGTTCACGTATTCGTAACGCTGGGGCACTTCCGCCTCGCGCTCGAGGTACTCGAGAGGATCGAGCGATCGCTGGATCCGCAGCATGAATGAGCTCCTTCCGCTGGATGATGATGAGGAGCGCATTCTGCCCGCGGTCGCACACGCACAACAACGCGCACGAAAGTGCGAACCCCCAGGCTGAAGACGCGGAAAACTCAAACGCGGAAGGATCAGACGTAAAAGGATCAGACGCGCGAGGCGGAGGGCTCGGCGGCGTCGGCCGTGAGCACCTGTGGCTCTCCTTCGAGACGCGCGACGATGACGGCGCAAGCCGCATCCGCGAACACATTGACAGCGGTGCGCGCCATGTCGAGCAACCGGTCGAGGACCAGCAGCACGCCGATGGCTTCGGCGGGCAACCCCACCGCGGCGAGAATCACCGCGATGCCGACGAGCGAAGCGGCCGGAATCCCCGCGATTCCCATCGACGTAATCAGCGCGAGCACCACCACGGTGAACTGCGTGGCGAACGACAGATGCAGCCCATACGCCTGGCAGATGAACATGGCGGCCGCGCACTCGTAAAGCGCGCTGCCCGCATGATTCACCGAGGCGCCGAGCGGCATCACGAATCCCGCGATCTTCTCGGACACTTTCGCCCGCTTCTCGACGCACTCGATGCTGAGAGGCAGCGTTGCGGAGGACGACGCAGTCGAGAACGCCGTGAGCAGCGCGGGCGTCATCGCCGGAAACAGTCGCCACGGATTCACGCGCGCAACCAGGTGCATGAGTGCCGGCAGCGCGATGACGACGTAGACGATCAAGCCCATCACGACACAGGCCCCGAAGAGCAGAATGGGCCCCGCCGCGGAGACGCCCGCCTTCGCAACGACACGCGCCGTCAGCGCAAAGACGCCAATCGGCGCCAGCCGCATGACGAACTCCGTCATGCGCATCATCACGCGGAAGATGCCCTGCCAGAAATCCATCACCGTCTCGCGGAACGGCGATTCGATGCGGGCGAGGAAGTAACCGAACAGCACGCTGAAGAACACGATACCCAGGAGCTTCGTCCCCGCCGCCGCCTCCACGATGTTCGGCGGGACGATATTCAGCAGCGTGTCGAAGATGCTTCCCGACGCCCGGTCCTTCACCGCGCTGGTGACTTCGCCGGCGTTCGCTTCAAGCGCCAGCAGGTGTCGCGCGGGCTCTCCGTTCACGATGCCGGGCTGCACGGCGTTGACGATCGCGAGGGCGATCAGGACGGCGATAAGCGTCGTGACGACGTAAAAGGAAAGCGTCTTCGCGCCGAGGCGGCCGAGGTCCCGCCCCGAGCCGAGTGCCGCCACGCTCGTCACGATGGACGACGCGATGAGCGGCACGATCAGCATCTTCAGCAGGTTGATGAAGAGCGTGCCGAGGAAATCGAAGAACCGGACGGGGTCGAAGTCCCCGATACGCGCGTCCGGCCCGATGAGCCAGCCGAGCAGCGCCCCCGCCGCCATGGCGACAAGGATGGGCGTGACGGGAGCCGGACGGGACTCCGCGGCGGAGCTACCCACGCGGAGCGCCGCTTACTCGAACGCCCGCGGGTTCTTGCTGACGTCGGCCGAGCGACGCAGCTCTTCGAGATAGGCCAGCGCGTCCCCCTGCCCCTGCCGGGCCATCGCCGCCCGCTCCTGCGGGGCCGCCGCTTCGGCGGAGAAATTCGGATCCAGCCGGGACGCGGAGACCGCAAGGACCGCCACTCCGCCTCCATCGAGCGAGGCGGTGCTGAAAACGCTCTTGCCCACGGGCGGCTTCGGCGCTTCAAACGCAGCCGTGCGAATCGTCGCCGGCACGGAAGGATCGTCGCGGCCGATGAAGCGCGGGGGCTCCGGCGTGACACCGAGCTCCTTCGCGACATCCTCGAACAGGGCGCCGCCGGCGAGCTTCTCCCGCGCGCTCGCGCCTGCCTCCGCGGCCTTCGAGCGACCGAACTCGTCGCGGATGGACCTCACGATCTCTTCCCGCACCGTCGCGAGCTCCTTCGGCTCGGGCTTGCGATGCTCCAGCGCCTGCACGACGATGAAGCGATCCTCGGCGAGCGGAACCGGACCGCCGACGCGCTTTTCGTCGAGCACCTGGTTGCTGAACACGACTTCGTCGAGCTCCTGCGAAGCCGGGAGCCCACCGCCGCCCTCGCCGCGCTTGTACTCGTCCACCTCGCCCCGCTGGAGATTGAACTCCTTCACGAGCGCGTCGAGATCCACGCCGGGCTGCTCGAGCCGCTGCTGAATGGCTTCGTCGATGTCCCCGAAGCGGTCCGCCGCGCGCTGGCTGCGCAGCTGGCTCTCCAGCTCGCCGCGCACTTCCTCGAACGTGCGCGTGTGCCCGGGCTCGATGCCCTCGAGCTTGATGATGTGATAGCCGAACTGCGATTTCACCGGCCCGCGCAGCTCGCCGTTCTGCATGGAGAAGAGCGCCTCGTCGAACGCCGGGTCGAAGTTGCCCTTCTCGGCCCAGCCGAGATCGCCGCCGTTCTGCGCGCTGCCCGGATCCTGCGAGTACTGCTTCGCGAGCGCCGCGAAATCCTTGCCGGCTTTCGCTTCGGCGAGCACTTCCTCGGCCTTCTTCTTCGCCGCCTCGTCATCGTTGGCGGACTCGATGAGGATGTGCCGTGCCTGGCGGCGCTCCGGCTGCACGAAGCTGGATTTCTCCTTCTCGTACGCCTGCTTCAGGTCATCGTCGCTGATGACCACCTGGCTCGCCAACTGGTCCGCGCGCAGCTCGCCATACGCGAGGCGCACGGATTCGGTCGTCATGAACCGGGCCTGATTGGCCTTGTAGTACGCCTCGACAGCCGCATCGCTGGTGTCCGCCTGCGCGGCAAACTTTTCCGCCGGCAGGGACAGGAAGCGCACTTCACGCTGCTCGCCGAGCAGCGACTGGAGCCGCTTCGCTTCCGCGGGTGTCAGGAAGTTCGAGCTCTGGATGGCCTCGCCGATCTGCCGGCGTTCCATCGAGCGCATGATCGACGCTTCGAACTCGGCCTCGGTGAGCCCCACGTTCTGCAGGGCGAAGCGGGCTGCGTCCGGCGAATATTTGCCGTCGATCTGGAATTGCGGGACCTGGCGGATCTCGTCGTGCACCTGCGCCCTGCTCACGCGATAGCCGAGATCGGTGGCGTGCTTGTGCAGGAGAGCGTCGCTCACCATTCCCTCGAGCACCTCGTCCTGCATCCGCTGCCTCAGCTCCTGCGGAAGCTCGCCTCCGAAGCGCTGCTGCCACACCATCTGCTGGCGCTGCCAAGCGTTCTGCGCGTCCTGGATGCTGATCTTTTCGCCGTCGGCCTTGGCGGCGTAGTTGCCGGTGCCGATGCTCAGGTCGACGATGCCGTACGCACCCCACGCGGCGAACACGAGCACGAGCGCGCCGATGACGGTGTAAGTGAGCCATCTCTGCGACTGCAGGCTATCGCGTATGCGTTGAAGCATTTCTCGACCTTCGGCTTCGAACTTAGGGGTAAAGGGAGGCCTGGGACGTGCCGGCGGCCTCGCTCAGCGTGGGTCCGGGTGAGCGAGATGCCCCATCGGCCAGCTGTTTAAACCATTAATACTCAATGAGTTATCCACCCTTTCGCGAGAGCCCCGGAAGGCTGCGCGCGAGGGCGCGCGGGATGATAGCAAAAGCCGCCTGTCGCGACCGGGCTCGTGCCCCCTTCGCGAGCGCGAGCCTGATCCGGCCCGGGGGACCGGGCACGGCCGATGCGTCGTTCCCGGCCGCCCGCAAAACCCGTCAGAAGGAGCACCGCCCATGCTGTGCCAGGACCTTATGAAGAGCTCTGTGAAATGCGTTTCGCCCGAGACCACGGTCGAGCAGGCCGCGGAGATGATGCGCGACGAAGGCGTCGGCTTCCTGCCGATCTGCGACGAAGACGGGCACGTGCTCGGCACGATCACGGACCGCGATATCACGATCCGCGCCGTCGCCAGTCACGAGCCCCCGGACCAGCCGATCGAGAGGTTCATGACCGAGCACGTCGTCGCTTGCCGGCCGACGGACGATCTCAGCTACGCGGAGGAGCTGATGAGCCAGGAGAAGGTCTCGCGGATCATGTGTATCGGAACGGACGGCACGCTCGAAGGCGTCATCAGCCTTTCGGACATCGCGCAGCTGGAAGACGGCGCCCGCGCTTCGGCGACGCTGCGGAACGTGAGCGGTCGGGAGATCCGACTGTAGCGATCGCCCTCGCGATGGAGTTGCAGGGATGCCCCCGAAGGAAGAAGGCCGTGGCGCGCGCTTTCCGCACGCCACGGCCTTCAGGGTCACGCCGTATTGGGGGTAAGGCGTGGCATCCCGTCGTCGTCAGAAGTTCATGCTCATCGTGATCGTGTAGCGCCGGCCCACGTTGTCCGCGGACTGCCGGATCGTGCTCGAACCGGTGGTCCAGGGGTTGTAGCCGTAACGCGGGGGTGCCTTGTCCAGCAGGTTGCTGATGGACAGCCTCACGTCGAACTCTCCCCATGAGTAGCCGGCGTTACCGTCGAAGCGGTGGTACGAGCCCGCCCCGATGATCGGAGAATCGGGATCGGTGCGCTTGAGGCTCGACTCGACCGGCCCCCAGTAGCGCCAGTTCACGCCTGCGGAAAACGCCCCTGTGAAATACGAGAGCCGGGTGATGCCGGTCCACTTCGGCAGGTTGGAGAAGCCCACGTTCTGCACCGGAGCCGAGATTTCCGTCGGCTGGTTGACGTTCTGGAAGTTGCGCGAAGCCGTGATGCTCGTCGAGATACGGCCGGGCAGCCGCAGCCCCATGTCTTCCAGCGAGGCGCGCCAGTCGAGGTCGATGTCCATGCCCGAAGCTTCCAGGCCGCCGCGGTTCACGTACGGCGTTTCGACTCGCGCGAGACCGCCGCTGAAAGGATCGCGCTCGATCCTCTGGCAGTTGATGTTGTCGACGGAGTACGTCGGGTTCTCGCCGGCACGGTTGAAGCACGCATCCAGCACTTCCTGCGCCGACAGCACGCCGATGTTGTCCTCGATCTTCACGTTGAAGTAATCGACGGCGAACGTGAGACCGCGCGCCAAGGCATGCTGGAAGGGCGAACGGAAGACCGTACCGATCGTCCAGGTGCTCGCGTCCTCGCTCTTCAGATTCGGGTTGCCGAGCTGGACCTGCAAACCGCCACCGCCGGTTCTGAAGTCGTTCGGGTTGGCGTCGAAGTCGGACGTGCCGGTGCCGATGATCGCCGAGCACAGTGCCTGCAACTGCGCGCGGTTCGGGTTGTTGGCGTTGTTGTACCAGGATGCCTGGATCGTGTTGTTCGTGCGGCAGGGATCCGTGCTAGTGGTCACGGTGGTCGTCTCGCCGAGGAACTGCTCCGCGATGTTCGGGGCGCGATTCGCCTTCGAGAAACCGCCGCGCACGTTGATCCACGAAATCGGCGTCCAGGTCATCAATGCTTTCCACGTCGGGACATCCCCCGCGCCGCCGTCGTAGCGGGAGAAACGATATCCGAGCTCCAGCTCCAATCTCTGCACGGCCGGGATGTCTCTCAAAACCGGCACGAGCATCTCGCCATACACCTCACGCACGCGAGTCTTGCCACCGGAGGTGACCGCGCCGAACTGGCCGACACCGGCGTCCTGGATGTAGTTCGTCGCGCGAATGGGATCCGGACGGAAGATGTAGTCATTCTCGCGATAGCTGAAGCCGAGAGACGAGCGCACTTGCCCCGTAGGGAGATCGAACACGCCGCCCTGGAAGTTCGCTTCGTAGATGTTCTGGGTCATCGAGCTGCGGTCGGTCGAATCCGTGACGATCGCGTCGATGCAGTCCTGCGATACCGCGAACTGCTCGAAGACGGGAATGCCTGTCGTGCAGGAGACGGATTTGCTGTTGAGATAGTTCGGGCTCTTGTAGCCGCGGCCGAAGTTGGGCGCCTGAACGATCGCGCGATACTGCTCGGTCGAGGGGTAGCCGATGTAGGACGCCTCGACGAGCGTATTGCCGTGGGACGCGTAGGCTTCCCACGTCCAGTCGCCGAGACCCAGGTCGCCCTGCAGGCCGGCGATCATCTGATACAGGCGCTGCGTGTTCTCGGTGCCGCGCGTCGGCAGCCAGGACATCGTGTTGCCGAGGCGCCAGGCGGAATTGGGGCCGCAGGTCAGGAGGTCCGTGCCCGTCAGCGGATTCTGGGCGACGGTCGTCCCCGTTCCGTTGTTCGTCCGGATGACGCAGTTGGGCGATGCCTGACGGCTGTTCAGCAGCGCCGCGAGATCGGCCGGCACCGGGAAAGCTTGCGACAGCGTGCAACCGCCGCGCGCGGGGCAATTGAGCCCGAGCGAACCGCCTGCGCGGTACTCGGGCCGGGTGTCCCCGACGGCGGTAGTCGCCGTTGCCGTCTGGACCACCGAGGGAAGATAGATCTGATCGCCGTACGGAATTGCCGCCGCGAAGTTGCCGACTGCGCCGCTCGGCTCCAGGCGGCTTTCGACCGTACTCGAGACGAAGTTCACCTGCGAGTAGGCCTGCACATGCTCGCTGAGGTTGTACTTGGCGCGGCCGAAGAACGAGAAGCGCTCCATCGGCGTGGACAGCCACTCGTCAGGGTCGTTCTGCGTGAGCGATGTGCCGGTGATGTTCCCGTTGCTGTCGTAGGTGTTGTAGATCTTGTAGGGGTTGCCGTCGAGCGGAGCGCTGTTGAATCCGAGTCCACCCGGAACGGACTGGCTGCCCGTCAGGAACATCGTGTTGTCACGGTTGAAGTACAACGTCGAGTTTCTCGGAATATCCACGCCCGCCGGGCGTCCCGGAAACAGCGCATTGATCGCTGCCTGCGAAGGCTGGTTGCCGGTCACGATGCCGCTGGTCGTCGAAGACGGGCCGGCAGTGGCGGTGGAGCCGCCGAACTCGATCGATGGATGTGTGAGACGGATGAGCGCGCCGCCGCTGGTCGTGGGATCGGCGAGGTGATCCGTGAGCCAGTCGCGGTTCCGGTAGTACGCGCTTTCGCGGCGGTACCACTCCATGGAAACCATCGCGCTGCCCTTGTCGGAAAGCGCAGTGCCGAGGAGCGTGGAGAGCTGCCAGTCCTTGCCGTCGCCGCCATGCTCGTTGATGCCGCCGCGGGCCGTCACTTCCACGCCCTGGAAGTTGTCGCGCAACTTGAAGTTCGTGACGCCGCCGAGAGCGTCGGCACCGTAGACCGCCGAAGCACCCCCCGTGATCACCTCGACGCTCGCGATCGCCGAAGAAGGAATCGTGTTGAGGTCGATGGTCAGCGTGGCATTCGAAGGCTGCCCGCGCCGACCGTCGATGAGCGTCAGCGAGCGATTGGCGCCGAGGCCGCGCAGGTTGACCGTCGCAGCGCCCGGAGAATTCGTGGCTGTCGGCTGCACATCGTTTGTGAGGAATTCGCCGTTGAGACCGGCGGTGCCGCCGCTCACCGCGCCGATCACGAACTGCGGCAACTCGTTCAGCACCTGCTCCACCGACGTGTACGCGGAGTTCTGGAACTGCTCGCGCTCGACAGTGACCACCGGAGTCGGCGACTCCAGATCGCGGCGGATGATGCGCGATCCGGTGATGGTGACTTCATCGAGCGATTCGGAGCTCGCCGCTTCCTGAGCATGGCTCGTGACCGAATAGCCGGCCGACAGCGCCGCCGCGACGGCCGCGGCGACGAGACCCGGAGCAGGCAGACGATGGGCGCGAACGAAGAGACCTGACGAACGACGTGACATGAACCCCCCTCAGTAAAACCGGCTCCGCGGTCGCGCGGCTCATGAGAGGAGGCCCCGCGCGGTCGCGCCCGGTTTTTCGATTTGGTACGAACTGCTGCCGCGTTCCGCGACAGGCGGGGCGATTCTTGACGCGGAAGTCTGTGAGGGGACTGAACGGGGAATGAAGTTCGATTAAACGGGAGATTAACGGCGGATTAACGCGCGGCGCGGCCCGCCCCGATCATGCTGCTACGATAGGGCCCATGACCTCCCAACGAATCGTTCAGTGCACGCCGGATCGTCACGCCGCGCCGATCCTCGACATCTTCAACGAGGCGATCCGGACTTCGACCGCGATCTACGAGTACGAGCCGCGTACCGCGGAGTGGATGATCGGCTGGTTCGAAGACAAACGCCGGGGCAACTACCCGGTCATCGGCATCGAGGATGCGTCAGGCGAGCTGCTGGGGTTCGCCACGTACGGTGTGTTTCGCGCCCGGCCGGCATACAAGTACACGGTGGAGCATTCGGTGTACGTCCATACACAGCACCGTGGAAAAGGGGTCGGACGCGCGCTGCTGAAGGAAGTGATCGATCATGCGCGGGCGCAGGACTATCACGTCCTGGTCGGCGGCATAGATCTCAGCAACCAGGTGAGCATCGCGCTCCACGAACGGTTCGGCTTCACGCATGCCGGAACGGTGAGGCAGGCCGCCTACAAGTTCGGGAGGTGGCTCGACCTCGCGCTCTACCAGCTCATCCTCGACACGCCGACTCATCCTGTCGACGGCTGACGACGCGAGCGCCCTCCCCCCGTCGTCTATCGTGAAAATTCCACGAAGACCGGCCGCCCGCATTCCGCCGACTCCGTCGCGTTTTGACGGACCGCGCGATCCGGAACCCCGAATTTGATGCATCATCCGCCGGGCAGGCAATCCGCCTGCATTCACTTTGGAAACCTGCTTCAGCCGGAGGACTGCGGCAATGATCAACTGGCGCGAGAAGTTCGTCGCGTTCCTGTTCCACTTCCTGACAACCCTGGTGATAGCGGCCGCCGCCGCGGCACTCGTCTTCCTGGTCTGGTACCCGGACCCGTTCGATGCGATGGCGGGAGGCTTCAAGTTCTTCCTGCTGATCATCTCCTGCGATCTCGTTCTCGGACCGCTGCTGTCGTTCGTCATCTACAACAGCAAGAAGACGCGGCGGGCGCTGATCCTGGATTACACGATCGTCGGCATCGTGCAGTTCGCCGCCCTCGCCTACGGGATACATGCCCTCCAGGGCTCCCGGCCCGTCTATGTGGCCTTCATCGCGGACCGCCTCGAAGTGATCTCCGCCGGGGAGATCGACAAGGCCGACCTGAAAGACGGCAAGCCTCCGTTCCGCACGTTGCCCACATGGGGCCCGGAGCTCATCGGAACGCAGCGGCCGACGGATACGAAGGAAGCGAACGATCTGCTCTTCTCCTCTCTCGAGGGGAAAGATATCAACGTCCTTCCCAGGTACTACGTGCCCTACGAAGCGGTGGTCGATGAGGTGAAGCGCAAGGCGAAGCCGATCGACGCGCTCGAGCGCAAACATCGGGAATCGAAGCCGTTGGTGGCCGAGGCACTCGCGGATCTCGGAGTGAGCCCCGCCGACGTGCGCTGGCTTCCCGTTCAGACCAGGCGGAGTTTCTGGACCGCGCTGATCGACGTGCGCACCTGGCGCCCGGTCTACTACCTGCCCATCGATCCCTTCTGACGGAAGCGCCCCGGCAGGCCCTGCCCGCCGGGGCGCGCCCTCACACGATCGACTTCACTCGCGCTCGTTCGGGTTGTTGAAGAGCACGCTGAGGTTGATGCTGCCGTGGCCCCGCTGCGGGAACCCGGCTGCGGAAGGATTCCCGGGATCGAGGTTGGAAGCCGTGTCGTCCGGCGGGAAGAGCACGAGCGAATTCAGGAATTCGAAGATCGCATTCTTCGAGCTTTCCGACAGCGCCGCGAAGGCATTCCGCTCGTTCGTCGCTTCGCCGCCGTGGCGGAGGATCACTTCGCGCAGGTTGATGCTCCGGCCATCGTGCCCGTAAGGCGGCGTAGAACCGACGCCCCAGAGCGGTTCCGTCATGAATCTGGTCCGCAGGGTGCCGTCGTAGTTGCGCTCGTGGAACTTCGGGCCGAGGTCGTGCCGCTTCATGTCGGCGAAGAAGTTCCGCACGACGAAGGACTGCTGCGCCGGCAGCTTCAGCGTCGGATGTCCCGTGCCGTCGTTCTGTTCGACGAGCCGCAGTGAAGCGGTCGCGAACAGCTGGTTGAAGATGCCTCGCTGCGGGTCGTATACCGTCTCGACGTCCGCGACACGCCGGTCCTTGTTGATCGTCAGATCCTGGATGTGGCAGCCGTTGCAGCCGATCTGGTTGAACGTCGCGAGGCCCTCCTCCGTGAGCGCCGTCTGGCGATAGATGCCCGGCTTGAAGTAGTTGAGCAGGTAGAACTCCATGTGGTCGACGAGCGCGGTGGGAAGCTCATTCAACACGCCATCGCCGTCTGAGTCCTGACCCGGAAATGCCGCGGGCGGCCTCTCGATGCGATCCAGCCGTCCGTCCAGAACCATGCCGGACGGTGTCGTGATCGTTCCGCCGTTCGCAGCCGTGTTGAGCAGCGGATCGACCGCATCGATGCCCATCTCGGCGTTGAACGCGCCGACTACGAACTCCCGTATCGAAATCGTTCCGCCATGTGCGAAGAAGGGACGCACCCTCAGGTCCGGATCGACACCATCGACCTGCGACGTGTCGAACGTTCCGTTGGCGAACGCGCGAATGCTGCCGTAGCTGATGCCCTTGCTCGTGAGGGGACGCGTGACCGCGACCCCGGTGCTGCGCGCCTGGGCGCTCGCCTGAGCGCGAATGGCGCGCAGATCCGCAGTGATCTCGTCCGCGAGCATTTCCTGAAGGCCGAGGCCGAAGAGATGGGGCGCGTCGCGACTGTCCGGCCTCGTCGCCACGTCTCCGCCGAAACCCGCGGCGCCTCTCGGGCGTCCGTGGCAACCGGCGCAGCTGTCCGCAATCCCGGCGCCGATCGTCGGATCGAGATTGATATTGCCCGTGCCATCGCCGGTCCGCGGCCCGAGGCCCTGCCACTCGGTGAACTTGCGCTGGAAGAGCTGACGCCCCCGGCGGATCGAGCGCGCCGGATCGCGCTTGATGATGAAGATGGACGAGTTGGGCGTGAGCACGTTGCCCACACCGGCACCGTTCTGCTCACCCAGTGACTTGGCGATACCGACGTTCTCGACGTTCGGAGATTGCTGGAGATCGACGAGCTGCGCGTGCGCGGCGGGCGCGAAACACCCGGCGGCAAACGCCGCGAAAGAATAGAAAACGGCCGGCGAACGCGTCCTTCTGGTGCAAGTCATGGCGAGCCCCCCTTCTGTCCCGGTGCGGGAAATTCCTTTTGCGCAGAAGGCTAGGCGGGAGGACGGCGGAGGCGGAATGGATCTTTGGATTCAGCGGATTCAGTGCATTCTGGTCCGAAGGGATCCGAACCTTCGCGCGCTCACGAACGCGCGCCGAAGGAGCCCCGGCGAATCACCGTCATGGGGTTCGCGCGAGCTGTGGCGAACAAGCAGCAGCCTTGTCGAGCGGAGGTGAAGACAACACGGAGTTGCTCGATAACCTGCTCTACCGTGGGGCGCGCATGCAAGAGAACGGATTGAACTCAACCGGCCGGTTGCTCTGGCACCTCATATAGGATATAGCCCAGTCCATACAGATAACTGCGGCTCCCACACAAACAGAAGAAGGGGAGCCGCGCGGCGTTGGGAGGCGCAGCGCGTTCTCGCGCGACTGCAGCCGTGGTCGTTGACATGAGATCAGGGGGTATCATGCGATCTGTATCTGAATCCGTTTCCTGTGCTGTTGCGCGCGCGCTTCATCCGCGCCGGCGTCGAGTCGCGGGGTCGTGGGCTGCCACGGCTGTCGTGCTCGCCTCGCCGGTGTGGGCGCAGGCGCCCGCTCCTTCGGACGAAAGCGACGACTCCGCGCTCGCGGAGGTCATCGTCACCGCGCAGTTCCGGCGCGAGAATCTGCAGGACACTCCGCTGGCCATCACGGCCGTTTCCGGCGAGAAGCTCGAAGAACAAGGACTGACGAACGTCACGGATCTGGGGCTCGTCATCCCCAACGCCAACATCCGGCCCCAGGGCAGTTTCAGCGGCCCGACGCCCGCCATCGGCATGCGCGGCGTGCTGACCACCGACTTCATCTTCACGTCCGACCCCGGCGTCGGCGTGTACATCGACGATGTCTATCACGGCTCCCTCACCGGCTCCGCGATCGACCTGCTGGATCTCGAACGTGTCGAAGTGTTACGCGGACCGCAGGGCACGCTCTTCGGCAAGAACAGCCTCGGCGGCGCCATCCGCCTGATTTCGAGGCAGCCGCAGGGGAACGACACCGGCACCCTGGAGCTCACCTACGGCTCGTCAAATCGACTGGATCTGCGCGGCGTCTACGACTTCGCCATGACGGACAAGCTCTTCGTGCGCCTCACCGGTGTCTCGAAGAAGATCGACGGCTACCAGGACGTGCTCGATTTCACCTGCCAGATGCGGGTGAACGGCACGCCCGAGCTCGCGGGTGACTTCCCGACGCTCGTACCCTCCGATCGCCAGAACGACGGCAACTGCAAGATCGCCGAGCGCGGCGGATCGCAGACGGACGCCGGACGCGTGATGTTCCGCTACCTGCCGACCGAAGCTCTCGAGCTGAATCTCTCCGCGGACTACCTTGAGACGGAGGCGGAACCCACGCCAGACGCAAAGCTCACGCGCCATCAGTCGACGAACGTTCTCAACAATCTGTACAGCAACAACGTCGTCTTCCCGCTCTTCGGCATCCGGTTCACCGCGGACGATCGCTTCATGACCGGCGATCCGTTCAAGACCTACGCGAATCCCATCGACCCGGTGCAGGGAAAGAACTTCCCGGTCAACTGGTTCACGAAGGTGTGGGGCACGACCGGAAAGATGGATTTCAGCTTCACCGATACCCTGCATCTCACGGTGATCGCCGCCTATCGCACGTATGACATCGACTGGATGGGCGACGGCGACCAGATGCCCATCGACCTCAATCACACGTACGTGCTCCAGAATCACACGCAGAAGAGCTACGAGGCGCGGCTCTCGGGCACCGCGCTCGGCAGCAAGCTGCAATGGACGACTGGCGCGTATCGCTACGATGCCAACTCACATCTCGGCGGTTACGTGACGCTGCCGGCGTTCAACTCGATCCTGCCGGACTTCAACCAGAACGACTCGTTCGGTACGGAAAGCACTTCCGCTTTCGTGCACGGTATCTATTCGTTCACGGACGCCTTTTCGATCACCGCGGGCGCGCGGTACACGGATGAGGAAAAGAGCTACGCGTTCGATCACAGCCCCTACCTCATCATCCAGCAGCCGCTGGACTACGGCTCCAGCCATTTCGACTGGAAGTTCAGCGCCAACTACCGGTTCAACCCGACGGTCATGCTCTACGGCGGCGTTTCGACGGGCTTCCGCTCGGACGGCGCGCAGCCGCGCCCCTTCACCCCCGGCCAGCAGCAGATTCCGGTGCCGGCCGAAGAGCTCATCGCCTACGAGATCGGCGTGAAGACCGACCTGCTCGATCGACGCCTGCGCCTGAACGTGGCCGCGTTCATGGACGATTACGACCCCCGCATCTTCAATTCGGGCGGCACGCAATGTAACGCCGCGGACAATCTCGATCCCGGCCCGGTGTTCCGCGGGATCACGGCCGGCAATCCCTGCCCCGCGGGCACGGCGCTCGCGGGCACAACGGGTATTCCCTGGTTCGCCTACGACAGCGCACCTGGCGAGGATCGGGGCGTGGAAGTGGAGATCAGCGCGACGCCCTTCGCCAATTTCGACATCAACGCCTCGGCCGCGTGGTTCGACTTCAAGTCCAAGGCTCCACCGACGGTGAACGGCGCGCCGAATCCCGGCTACGTGCATCCGAGCTTCGACGTGCAGGCGGAATTCTCGGGAAGCCTCGGTGCCCAGTACCGGTTCACGTTGGGCGCCGGGTCTCTCACGCCGCGCATCGACTTCTTCTACCAGGGCGCACGGAGCAACGGTGACCAGTACCTGCAGCAGTTGCCTGGAAGTGCGAACAAGGTGCCGGGATACACTCTCGCGAACGCCCGCCTCACGTACGCGGCTGAAGACGGCAAGTGGGACCTGGCGCTGTCCGCCGAGAACCTGTTCGACAAGTTCTACTGGTACACCATTGCGCCGGAGCTCGGCACGCTCACCGGCCTCCCGACGGACAACCGCACCGGTAGTCCGGCAAGAGGCCGGGAGTGGGCGCTGACGTTCCGGAGAAATTTCCGCTAAGGACGGCTGGCAGACGAATCGGCTTATCCAGCACGGGGGGCGTGGGCTGCGGCCTGCGCCCCCTCTTTTTTGAGCCGTCCCGGCTTCGAGTCGGCCCAGGCCGAGTCGACCCGGGGGCGCCGGGCGGAATGGCTCCGCGAACCCGGCCGCCCATCCCTCATGTGGCAGTGAAGCAACCGCAGAAAGCCCGGGATTCTGCGCTGTCGTCGCATCGGCGCTTCTCTGATAGTCGAGAGATTTGCCCTTGCTCTGATTAACATGGAGCTGCCAGGCACATGTGCTGCACCTGGCCTCAACGTGGGCCTTGCGGCCAATTGTCGGGGGTCTTGCGCCCGGTCATTGTGTTTCAGGTCGGTTGCCCGAGAAGAAACGGCACCAACAAAGGGGGAAACTTGAAAGACGTTACGTTCGGCGGATCCATTTCGGCTCACGGGGTACGGATCCGGCCCCGCTCTTACCGGAAGAATGTGCAGGTCGCGCTGGCCGTGGCCGCGGCGCTCGCGAGCTCCCCTACCTGGGCGCAGGAGCTCGAGGAGATCGTCGTCACCGCGCAGAGGCGCGAGCAGAACATCCAGAACGTGCCGATCGCCATCAGCGCGTTCACGGCGGAGACCCTGCAGGCCAAGGGCATCACGGACGTCAACGCGCTCAGCAATCTCACGCCGAACGTGAACCTCGACGCGAGCGCGCCCTTCTCCGGCGACACGTCGGTGCTCTCCGCCTCGATCCGCGGCGTCGGTCAGGACGACTTCGCGTTCAACCTGGACCCTGGCGTCGGGGTGTATCTCGACGGTGTGTTCCTCGCGCGCACCATCGGCGCGAACCAGAACCTGCTGGACGTGGAACGCATCGAGATCCTGAAGGGACCGCAAGGCACGCTGTTCGGGCGTAACACGATCGGCGGCGCCATCAACATCGTCACGCACACTCCGGGGAAGGAGCGCCGCTTCACGGCGCAGGCGACCACCGGACGCTTCAACCGGCGCGACTTCGCGTTCACCGCGGACCTGCCCATCACCGAGAAGGTGCTGTCGAGCCTCACCGTGTCCTCGCTCGTACGCGACGGATATCAGAAGCACATCCCGTTTCCGAGCACAGTGCCATACGCTGTGGACGCGCCGAATGCGTATCCGAAAGCGGGCTTCGAAACGGCCAGCGAGAACGGCAGCCAGAATCAGCAGGTCATTCGCGGCAAGCTGCTCTGGACGCCGACAGACAACTTCAGGCTGACGGTTGCCGGGGACTGGCAGCATCAGGACCAGACCTCCACGCCTACCACCGTCCTCAGCGTGCAGGCCAACCCGGACAACATCTTCGGGTTTCTCTACAACGCCTGTATCAGCAACACCGTCGCGGACCTGAACAATCCGGCCACGAGCCCCTTCGGTCCCGTCTCGAACACCTCCCCCACCGGTCTTTGCGGCCCACGCGCAACCGGCACTGGGCTTGCGCCCGGCGGCCCGGCGCTCGGTGGCGCGGGGTACGTGAACAAGAACGGCAACAACCTGCTGTTGTCGAGCTCCCCGCGCATCTTCTGGAATTTCGAGAACACGCAGACGGGTGACATCGACACGACGTACTCGAACGGCGTGAGCTTCGCGAAGAACGATGCGTTCGGTGTCTCGTTCACGGGCGAGTGGACGCTGAGCGACACGATGGCCTTCAAGTCCATCACCGGCTACCGGCAGATCGACTGGGACGTCGGTATCGACCTCGACGGCTTGCCGGAGCAGATCCAGGAAGTCACGGACTCCCAGCACCAGTATCAGGTGTCGCAGGAGTTCCAGCTCACGGGGCAGTTGTTCGACAGCAGGCTCAACTACGTCGCCGGCCTCTACTACTTCAAGGAGTCCGGCTACGTGCACGATTTCGTGCCGTTCCAGGGCATCCTGTACGTGTTCGACTACGAGAACGACGTCGACACGACCTCGTACGCGGCCTTCCTGCACGCGGACTACAAGCTCACGGACAAGTGGACCGTCACGCTCGGCGGCCGCTATTCACGTGACGACAAGGAGTTCATCGGCGGACAGGCGGACCTCAACGGGTTCAGCTACAAGATCAGCGGATGCACGGACCCGAACGGCCCGGCGAACGTCCTGCTGGATCCGGCGATTCCGGCGGGCGTGACCTGCCGCGAGGCGCTTGGCTTCCCGGTACCCGAGAATCCGTTGCGTTACTTCCCCACCGGCACGAACAAGCAGGAATTCAGCGTGTTCACGCCGACGATCGGCGCGCAGTTCCAGGCGACGGACGACGTGATGATCTACGCGAGCTGGAAGAAGGGCTTCAAGTCCGGCGGCTGGACCACCCGCCTCTCGCAGCCGATCCAGTCGGGTGAGGAAGCGGAGTTCGGGCCGGAGTTCGCGAAGTCGTACGAGCTCGGCATCAAGTCCCAGCTGTTCAACAACCGCGCGCAGATCAATGCCGCGGTATTCCACACGGATTACGAAGACATCCAGCTGAACGTGCAGCAGGGACCGTCACCCGTGTATCAGAACGCGGGCGACGCCACGATCAAGGGCGCGGAAATCGAGATGACTGCGATCGTCGGCGGCGGGTTCGCCTTCGACCTCGCGGCGGGTTACCTCGACGCCGAGTACGACTTCATCAACCCGGACACCCTGATTCCCGCGGATGCGGATCTGCCGAAGACGCCGGAGTACAAGGTCACGTTCAGCCCGAACTACACGTTCAGCCTGCCGAACAACGGGAGCATGCGCTTCGCGATCGACTACACGCGGACCTCGGAGGTGTTCAACGATTCGTTGAATACGCCGGAGCTGCGCCGGCCGGCGACGACGGCCCTGGGGGCGGCCATCACCTACTTCGCGCCCAACGACAACTTCGAGATCATCCTGGGTGGGACGAACCTCACGAACGACCGGTGGCTCACCACGGGGTCGATCAATCTCGCGGCGGGCGAGAAGGTCGGCACGTACAACCGGCCGCTTGAGTGGTATCTGACCGCGCGCATGCGGCTCGGGGGACCCTGAGGGTTCGGCAGGCGCTCTGACCGGCGCGCCGCACGGGTCGCGAGGACCGCGGCCC
>Ga0182742_1001907_pt1 | contig 24845 bp, 17 predicted proteins | sample eDN5th37CBELigMG_FD_128880 | JGI IMG/M metagenome (GOLD analysis project Ga0182742, IMG submission 128880) | Enriched Miracle-Growth compost microbial communities from Emeryville, California, USA - eDNA 5th pass 37_C BE-Lig MG (version 2)... ...
GAGGCGGGCAAACTGCTGGTCACTCAGCCAGAACAGATCTGTCATGGGCCGCTCCCTGTCTTAGGAGCGGATAGCACTGACAGCCAATCGCGGCACCTTTATGGGTCCCGACCCTAGGGCATCCCGCTTCCCATAACCGCCCCGGCCTGCCCTGAGGACGATGCGCACCCGACCACCCCTGCGGGATAGCCATCCGCCTCCAAAGACACTATCTCTTGCGGGACGCTTTCCTCACGAACGAGACCCATGGCTTCCTCCCGTCCCGTCCAAGCCGGCGACCACATCTTCCTCGTCGACGGCTCCTCCTTCATCTTCCGGGCCTACTTCCAATCCATGAACCAGGACCAGAAGTACAATTCCCGCAGCTCGGACGGCATGCCGACGGGGGCCGTGCGCCTGTTCGTCACCAAGCTCCTGCAGTTCATGCGGGACGGCGCGGCGGGTTTGAGGCCCACCCATCTGGCCATCGTGCTCGACAAGTCCGAGGGCTCCTTCCGCAAGGAGCTCTACGAGGATTACAAGGGCCACCGCCCCGATGCGCCCGAGGACCTGAAGGTCCAGATGCCGCTCATGCGCGAGGCGATCCGCGCCTTCGGCCTCGAGCCCGTGGAATTGCAGCGCTACGAGGCGGACGACCTGATCGCCACCTATACGCAGCAGGCGAAGGCGCGGGGCGCGGACGTGCTCATCATCTCCTCCGACAAGGACCTGATGCAGCTCGTCGGCCCGAAGGTGTGCTTCTACGATTTCGAATCGGGCTCCAAGGGCCGGCCCGGCTACCGGCCGGAGCGCAACCTCGACGAAGCCGCCGTGATCGAGAAGTGGGAGGGCATACCGCCCGAAAAGATCGGCGATGTGCTGGCCCTCATGGGCGACACCTCCGACAACGTGCCGGGCGTTCCCGGCATCGGCCTCAAGACCGCCGCGCAGCTCATCAAGGAATATGGCGATCTTGAAACGCTGCTGGAGCGCGCGAGCGAGATCAAGCAGCCCAAGCGCCGCGAGACCCTGATCAACAACGCGGAATCCGCGCGGCTTTCCAAGAAGCTCGTGACCCTCGAATGCGACGCGCCGGTGCCCGTGCCGCTCGACGACCTGATCGTGCCGGAGCCCGATCCGAAGACGCTCATCGGCTTCCTCAAGGCGATGGAGTTCAGCACGCTGACCCGCCGCGTGGCGGAGCTCTACGATGCCGATCCCGCCGCCATCGAGCCGGACCCGCGGCTGATGCCCGGCGGCGAGGCGATCCGATGGCAGCGCAACGGCGGATTTGCCGGAGCGGGTGCCGAGCCCCCCCTCTTCGAGACGGGAGAGGCGGCAACGGGCGACGTCGATCCCTTCGCGGGGCTCGACCTGCCGGAGACCGGCGCGGCGCGCAAGCCCATGGAGGGCGTCGGCACGCCTTCGCAGCTTGCCGGAAAGCGCGCCACGGAGGCCTCGTCCATCCCCGTCGACACCGCGTCCTACGAAACCGTCACGAGCCTCGACCGGCTGACGGAATGGGTCGCGCAGGCCCGCGAGCAGGGATATGTCGCGGTCGATACGGAGACCAGCGATCTCGATGCGAACCGCGCCGATATCGTGGGCTTCTCGCTGGCCCTCGAGCCGGGCCGGGCATGCTACGTGCCGCTCCAGCACCGGGACGAATCCGACCTCTTCGGCGGCGGGCTGGTCAAGGGCCAGATTCCGGTGACCGATGCGCTCGACGCCCTCCGGCCGCTGCTGGAGGATCCGTCCGTCCTGAAGATCGGGCAGAACCTGAAATACGACTGGATCGTGTTCAAGCGCCACAACATCGACATGCGTCCCATCGACGACACGATGCTGATCTCCTACGTGCTCGATGCCGGAAAAGGCTCGCACGGCATGGACGAATTGTCCCGCCGCCATCTCGGCCACGCGCCGATCACCTTCTCGGACGTGGCGGGCACCGGCCGGAACAAGGTGACCTTCGACAAGGTCGAGATCGCGAAGGCGACGGCCTACGCGGCTGAGGACGCGGACGTCACGTTGCGCCTCTGGCAGATCCTCAAGCCTCGCCTCGCCGCCGAGCATCGCGCCACCGTCTACGAGACCCTGGAGCGCCCCCTCGTCGATGTGATCGCCCGCATGGAGATGCGCGGCATCCTGGTGGACCGGCAGATCCTGAGCCGCCTGTCCGGCGACTTCTCGCAGACGCTCGCGCGCCTGGAAGACGAGATCCACGAGATGGCGGGGGAGAAATTCGCCCTCGGCAGCCCGAAGCAGATCGGCGACATCCTGTTCGGCAAGATGGGCCTGCCCGGCGCCAAGAAGACCCCGTCCGGCCAATGGGCGACGCCCGCGACCCTGCTCGAGGAGCTGGCGCAGGCCGGCCACGAGCTGCCCGCCAAGATCCTCGAATGGCGCCAGCTCTCGAAGCTGAAATCGACCTATACGGACACCCTCCAGGAGCACATGCATCCCGAGACGAAGCGGGTGCACACCTCGTTCTCCCTCGCGGCCACCACGACGGGCCGCCTGTCCTCGTCCGATCCGAACCTGCAGAACATTCCGATCCGCACGGAAGCGGGCCGCAAGATCCGCACCGCCTTCATCGCGCCGCCCGGACACAAGATCATCTCTGCCGATTACAGCCAGATCGAGCTGCGAGTCCTCGCGCATATCGCCGACATCCCGCAGCTGCAGGAGGCCTTCGCCAACGGAGTCGACATTCATGCGGCCACGGCCTCCGCGATGTTCGGCGTGCCGCTCGACCAGATGACATCGGATCTGCGCCGTCAGGCGAAGACCATCAATTTCGGCATCATCTACGGCATCTCGGCCTTCGGCCTCGCCACGCGCTTAGGGATTCCGAACGCGGAGGCCTCAGCCTTCATCAAGCAGTATTTCGAGCGATTCCCGGGCATCCGCACCTATATCGACGAGACCAAGAAGGCCTGCAAGGACAAGGGCTACGTCACCACGCTCTTCGGGCGCGTGTGCCATTACCCGCAGATCCGCTCGAGCAATCCCTCCGAGCGCGCCGGCGTGGAGCGCCAGGCCATCAACGCGCCGATCCAGGGCACGGCCGCCGACATCATCCGCCGCGCCATGATCCGCATGGAGGATGCGCTGAAAGCCGAGCGTCTGTCCGCCCGCATGCTTTTGCAGGTGCACGACGAACTGGTGTTCGAAGCCCCCGACGACGAGGTGGAGGCGACCCTGCCGGTGATCTCTCGCGTGATGACGGAAGCCCCCTTCCCGGCCGTGACCCTGAAGGTCCCGCTGGCCGTGGAGGCCCGCGCCGCGCAGAACTGGGACGAGGCGCATTGAGCCGGTCGCCTCGCCCTCGCGCCCGGCGCGCAGGCGAGGCGCTGGAGCAGCCGGATCACGCGAAGCTTTGACATCGGGACGCGCCACTCCATCCTTCTGGAGCTGTCTCCATTGAAGGGGAGGCAGCTCTCTTCTTTGGCCTGCCGCTGCAGGACGGATGGAGCAGCCCATGCCTTACGAACTCTACTACTGGCCGACGATCCAGGGACGCGGCGAGTTCGTGCGCCTTGCCCTCGAGGAGGCGGGCGCCGATTACATCGACGTGGCGCGGGAGTCGGAAGGCGTCGCTGTGATGATGCGGATGATGGACCGTGCCGAACACCCGCCATTCGCGCCGCCCTTCCTGAAGGACGGCGAGGCGATCATCGGGCAGACGGCGGCGATCCTTCTCTATCTCGGCGCGCGGCACGGCCTCGCGCCGAAGGACCCGGCGGGCGGCCTGTGGACCCATCAGATCCAGCTCACCATCGCGGATTTCGTCGCCGAGGCGCACGACACCCACCATCCGCTCGCCGTGAGCCTCTATTACGAGGACCAGAAGGAGGAGGCGCTGCGGCGCTCCGCCGAGTTCCGCCGGAACCGCATCCCGAAATTCCTGGACTGGTTCGAGACGATCCTCGCCCGCAACCCCTCCGGCGAGACGCATCTTGTGGGCGACCGGCTCACTTATGTGGACCTGTCCCTGTTCCAGGTGGTCGAAGGCTTGTCCTACGCTTTTCCGAAAGCCATGCGGCGCGCCCTGAAGGACGTGCCCCGCGTCGCGGCCCTGCACGGGGCCGTTGCCCAGCGGCCTCGCATCAGGGCCTATCTTGCAAGCGAGCGCCGCATCCCGTTCAACGAGGACGGGATCTTCCGGCGCTACCCGGAACTGGACGGCTGATCTCGGCAAGCGCACCGCGAGGCATGGATCCGGTCGCCCCCATGCCCTGGCAACGATCTGTTAAACGAGGGGACGCAATGTAGACCCTGACGCGTCATTTCCGCCCGGCGCCATCCGGCAGTCCCAGGCGGCTTTTGCACGCGGCCGGTTGATGTCACCATGGGCGAGGCTTGAGGCGGCAGGCCGACGGGCCCGCCCCGGGCATGCGAGGAGCCGATCATGATCGAGGAAACGGAAACGGTTGCAGTCCGCATGTGGCGCGACCGGGTGCAGCTGCGGGAACAGGAGCGCAACGAGGCGCAGAAGCGGCTGCGGATCGCCGAGGAGAAGGTGGCAATCCTCATGGCCGAGAACGATCGCCTCGCCGCCGAGAACGCCCGCCTTCGGGCGCTCGCCAGCCCCGACGAGGACAGCGCCCGGGCGGAAACCCGGATGCAGATGGAAGCGCTCAAGGGCGCGCTCCTGCCGCTTCTGTCGGGGGCGAACGGTTCCCTGAACTGACCCGGGCCGAACCTTAGGCGGCGATCCGGGCCATGGCCTCGTTGAGGCACTGCATGGCAGCGGGCTGACCCGCCCGCGCCACGAGGCTGCACCCTTTCGGCACCTCGCGCCAGCCCCTCGTCTTGTCGTCGATGGGCTCGGAGACCACGAGCAGGCTGCCCCTCTCCTCCCGGAAATAGAGCGTCGGCGGCTTGCCGTCGCAGGCCCAGCGATAGGCCCACAGGCTCTCGCCGTCCGTGAAGGCGGCGGTGAAGCGCAGGGCTTCCTGGATGCCCGCCTCGTCCATCAGCCCGCGCACCTGCTTCAGGGTCCGCGCCATGGCGGACACGGGATCCTCGGCCAGCCCATTGGCCAGCGCCACGAGGAAGAGCGCCTCCGAATCCGTGGTGCCCTGGCGGCGCTCGTAGAGCTCGTCGGGGATCAGGGCCTCGAGACGGCGCTTGATCCGCGCGTAGCCGCCGATCTGGCCGTTATGCATGAAGAGATGGCGGCCCTGGGCGAAGGGATGGCAATTGGCCCGGCTGGTGGAGGTGCCGGTGGACGCCCGCACATGGGCGAAGAACAGGCCGGAGCGCACCTGCTCACAGAGGCTCCTGAGGTTCTCGTCGGACCAGGCGGGGCGCACCTCGCGATAGATGCCGGGCTCCCGGCGCTCCGCGTACCAGCCGATGCCGAAGCCGTCGCCGTTCGTCCCCGTCTTCGCCTCCACCGCGTGGAGCGACTGATGGACCAGGGAATGAGCCGGGGCGCAGACGAGTTCATCGAGGAAGATCGGCTCTCCCCGGTAGGCAAGGAAACGGCACATGGACTCCACAACCCCAGCTGCGGCAAGGCTTTGTCGCTATGCCGTACTTTGTTTCAGTGATGGTGAACGGCAGGTTAACGGCCACGCCGTTGCAGCCCCGGCCGCCTTCCCTTAAACCCTGTCCCCAACACCATGGACAGGCCGTGGAACCGGCGAGGGGAAATCGAAACATGCATCGCATCGCACGGGCGGCCGTCACGGCCGCCGCCCTGACAGTGCTGCCGCAGGCGGCGTTCGCGGCCGAGCTCGACGGCGCCGCCCTGGGTCCCGCCTGGGCGTTGCCCTTCGCGGGTATCCTGCTTTCCATCGCCCTCTTCCCGCTGGTGGCGCCCCATGCCTGGGAGCATCACCAGGGCAAGATCGCGGCCCTGTGGGGCCTGCTGGTGCTCGCTCCCATGGCGGCTCTCCTCGGCCCGGCCACGGCCCTTGAGGCGCTGGCCCACACGGCGCTTCTCGAATACGTTCCCTTCATCCTGCTGCTGCTCGCCCTCTTCACGGTGGCGGGCGGCATCCTGGTGCGCGGCAATCTGCACGGCTCGCCGGGCACGAATACGATGCTGCTCGCCCTCGGCACGGTGCTCGCGAGCCTCATCGGGACCACCGGAGCCTCCATGGTGATGATCCGGCCCGTGCTGCGCGCCAACGACGACCGCCGGCACAATGTCCACGTGTTCATCTTCTTCATCTTCCTGGTGTCGAACGTGGGCGGATCGCTCACGCCGCTCGGCGACCCGCCGCTCTTCCTCGGCTTCCTGCGCGGTGTCGACTTCTTCTGGACGACGACGCATCTCTTCTCGGAGACGCTCTTCGTGGCCGGACTCCTGCTCGCGCTGTTCTTCGTGATCGACACGGTGATCTACAGGAAGGAAGGGCATATCGCCCCCGATCCGACCCCCGATAATCCGGTGCGCGTGGCGGGCGGCATCAACTTCCTGCTGATCGCCGTCATCATCGGGGCGATCCTCATGAGCGCCACCACGGATCTCGGCCGCGTGACCGTGCTGGGCGCCGAGGTCGAGCTCGCCAATGCGCTGCGCGATCTCATCATGGTCGTCGTGACGATCGTCTCCCTGGCGCTCACGCCGAAGGCGAACCGCGCGGAGAACGGCTTCTCCTGGGGGCCGATCCAGGAGGTGGCGAAGCTCTTCGCGGGCATCTTCGTCACCATCATCCCGGTCCTCGCCATGCTCAAGGCGGGGGCGGACGGCGCCTTCGCGCCCCTGGTCGCCCTGGTGACGAACCCGGACGGCAGCGCCAACAACGCCGCCTATTTCTGGCTCACGGGTGCCCTGTCCTCGTTCCTCGACAATGCGCCGACCTATCTGGTGTTCTTCGAGCTCGCCGGCGGCGACCCGCGGGCCCTGATGACGACAGGCGCGCTGACGCTCACGGCCATCTCGGCCGGCGCCGTGTTCATGGGGGCCAATTCCTATATCGGCAACGCGCCCAACTTCATGGTCTACGCGATCGCCCGCGAGGGCGGCGTGAAGATGCCGAGCTTCTTCGGCTATCTCCTGTGGTCGGGCGGCATCCTGGTGCCGATCTTCCTCGTCGCGACGCTGCTGTTCTTCAGGGGCTAGCCGAGCCCGTCATCCCCGGGCTCGGCCCGGGGATCCACGTCTTTGTGGCACACGGAACCAGGCCGTCATGGCCGGATCAAGTCCTGCCATGACGCGGTGGGAACAAGACGATGCGCTAGGCGCTCAACCGCTCCGCCACGTCCTCCGCGAGCGACAGGCTCGAGGTGAGGCCCGGGCTCTCGATTCCGAAGAGATGCACCAGGCCGGGAAGTCCATGCTCCTCCGGCCCGTCGATCAGGAAATCCGCCGCCTTCTCGCCCGGCCCCGTGAGCTTCGGGCGGATTCCTGCGTAATCCGGCACCAGCGCCCCGTCGGGCAGCCCCGGCCAATAGCGTCGGATGGCGGCATAAAAGCTCGCGGCGCGGCCCGGATCGACCTCGTAGGTCTCACGCTCGATCCATTCAACGTCGGGCCCGAAGCGCATGCGTCCGGCGAGATCCAGCGTCACATGGGTGCCCAGCCCCCCCTCGACGGGGGCGGGATAGATCAGCCGCGAGAAGGCAGGCCTGCCGAGGCAGCCGAAATAATTGCCCTTGGCCAGCACGAGCGGTGGCACGCGCTCCGGCGCATAGCCTTCCGTGACCCGCGCCAGCGCCTGCGCGCCCAGGCCCGCCGCGTTGACCACCGCATCCACCGCGATCTCCGCCGGGTCCGCGCCTCCCACGCTCACGTTCCATCCCGTTCCCTGCCGCGCGATCCGCTCGACGGGCGCATGGAAGGCGATCATCCCGCCGGCGGATTCGAGATCGCCCTGGAGGGCCAGCATCAGCGCATGGCTGTCGACGATACCGGTTTCTCGCGACAGCACCGCTCCGGTGCAGAAAAGGTTCGGCTCCAGAGCCATCGCCTCCACCCCGGACAGGAAGGAAAGCCCTTCGACCCCATTGGCGATGCCCTGCTCGTAGATGCCCTCGATCTTCGCCTGTTCGAGATCGTTCGTCGCCACGATGAGCTTTCCGCTTCGCCTGTGCGGGACGCCGTGGCTCTCGCAGAAGGCGTAGAGCATCCGACGCCCGTCGACGCAGTGGCGGGCACGGCGCGAATCCTTCGGGTAATACATGCCCCCGTGGATCACCTCGCTGTTGCGCGAGGAGACGCCGTTGCCGATGCCGCCGGTCTTCTCGGCCAGGATCACGCCGTGGCTGCGCAGCGCCAGCGCGCGCGCAACGGCAAGGCCCACGATTCCGGCCCCGATGACGAGTACCTCCATTCACCCCCCTCTCAGCGAAACGGCGGCTCGAAAGCCGCCGTTTCTGCCGTTTCGTTTCGGCTTCTTCAGGCCGCGATCGACATCTGCGGCGCGGCGCGGCGCACATCGGAATCGACGTGGTCCTCGAAGCGCTTGAAGTTCTCGTTGAACATGTCGATCAGGCGCTTCGCCGTCTCGGCGAACTCGGCCTTATCCTGCCAGGTCTTGACCGGATAGAGAATATGCGGCTCGACGCCCGGCACCGAGGTCGGCACCGCGAAGCCGAAATAGGGATCGCGGCGGAAATCGGCGCGGGAGAGCGAACCGTCGAGCGCCGCCGTGAGCAGGCGGCGCGTGACCCGGATCGGCATGCGACGGCCGACGCCGTACTTGCCGCCGGTCCAGCCGGTATTCACGAGCCAGCAATCCACATGGTGCTTGGCGATGAGGTCGCGCAGCAGGTTGCCGTATTCCGACGGGTGGCGCGGCATGAACGGAGCGCCGAAGCAGGTCGAGAAGGTCGCCTCCGGATCCTTCACGCCCTTTTCCGTGCCGGCCACCTTGGCGGTGTAGCCGGAGAGAAAGTGATACATGGCCTCTGCCGGCGTGAGCTTGGCGATGGGCGGCAGCACGCCGAAGGCATCGCAGGTGAGCATCACGATGTTCTTCGGAATCCCTGCGCGGCCCGTGGCGCTCGCATTGGGGATGAAGTCGAGCGGATAGGCGCAGCGCGTGTTCTCGGTCTTCGAGGCATCGTCGAAATCGGGCACGCGGGTGACCGGATCGATCACCACGTTCTCGAGCACCGTGCCGAAGCGCTCGGTGGTGGCGAAGATCTCCGGCTCCGCCTCGCGGGAGAGGCGGATGGTCTTGGCGTAGCAGCCGCCCTCGAAGTTGAACACGCCGTTGGGAGCCCAGCCGTGCTCGTCGTCGCCGAGCAGGACGCGGTTCGGGTCGTTGGAGAGCGTCGTCTTTCCGGTGCCGGAGAGGCCGAAGAACACGGCCACGTCGCCGCCATGGCCCACATTGGCGGAGCAGTGCATGGGCATGACGCTCGAGGCGGGCAGGACATAGTTGAGATAGGTGAAGACGGATTTCTTCATCTCGCCCGCATAGGAGGTACCGCCGATGAGCACGATCCTGCGGGTGAAATCGCAGGCGATGACCGTTTCCGAGCGGCAGCCGTGACGGGCGGGATCCGCCTTGAAGGACGGAAGATCGATGATGGTCAGGCCGGGCACATAATCCTTCAGCTCGCCCGCCTCGGGCCGGATCAGCAGGTTGCGGATGAACAGCGAGTGCCAGGCGAATTCCGTGAAGACGCGCGCCTTGACCCGGTAGGCCGGGTCTGCGCCGCCGTAGAGATCCTGGGCGAAGAGCTCCTTGCCTTCCGCATGGGCCAGGAAATCCTGCAGCAGGGTGTCGAAATGTCCGGGAGTGATGGCGCCGTTGTTGTCCCACCAGACGGTGTTTTCCGTGTTCTCGTCACGGACCACGAACTTGTCCTTGGGCGAACGGCCGGTATGGACACCGGTCTCGGCCAGGAGGGCGCCGCCCTTCACGAGCATGGTCTCTCGCCGTTGCAGGGACTGCTCGTAGAGTGCGGGGGCCTCAAAGTTCCAGTAGACTTTCTTGAGATTGCGGAAGCCGATGGCCTCCGCGCCTTGAGCGCTGTTGAAGACGCCGATGTTATCCACGGAAGACTTCTCCTGGTCGCCGATCGTCGGGCGGCCGGAGGTGCCGCCTTCCGATGGCTGTCATTGGTTTCAATCGAGCGGCGCCGGTTTCGATCCCCCGCAAAACCGCTTGAACTAAGGATGTCTAGGTCAGACGGCCAAGCCGTCAACCGACGGCGTTCCATCGCATTCTATTTTTCGTGATGCTAGCCCGACGGCGCTTACATTGGCCGGATTTTCCGTATTGGGCCCAATTCTTTGGGAGGATTGACGGAAGGCGGCCCAATTGGGCAGGTTTCCAGGCTCCGGATGCTACCGATTGTGGCGAAACGACCCGGGCCCGTTCATCCCTGGTTGAACCGACATTCCCTAAACACCACTATCGGGTGGCCTGCCGCCGGTTCTGGGCTGTGGGCAACCATATTTATGCCATCAGTAAGGCGCAGTTGGGCACAATTTAAGACCATCTGCGTTATCGACCGATACGTCACGCGACAATCTTGCGTGAAAGATAGGGAAGAGTTCATGCCCACGATCGCTCTTGTGGACGACGATCGCAACATCCTGACTTCCGTTTCGATAGCCCTTGAGGCAGAGGGCTATCGTATCCAGACCTATACCGACGGCGCCTCGGCTCTCGACGGCCTGAAGCATGCGCCTCCGGATCTCGCCATTTTCGACATCAAAATGCCGCGCATGGACGGCATGGAGCTCCTGCGCCGCCTGCGCCAGAAATCCGACCTGCCGGTGATCTTCCTGACCTCAAAGGATGAGGAGATCGACGAGCTGTTCGGCCTGAAGATGGGGGCGGACGACTTCATCCGGAAGCCCTTCTCCCAACGCCTCCTGGTGGAGCGCGTGAAGGCGGTGCTGCGCCGCTTCGCGCCCAAGGACCAGACCACCCCCAAGGAAACCGACCCGAAGGCCCTGGAGCGCGGCCAGCTGAAGATGGATCCGGAGCGCCACGCCTGCACATGGAAGGGCGAGCCCGTCACGCTCACCGTCACCGAATTCCTGATCCTGCAGGCGCTCGCGACCCGTCCCGGCGTGGTGAAAAGCCGCAACGCCCTCATGGACGCGGCCTATGACGACCAGGTCTATGTGGACGACCGCACCATCGACAGTCACATCAAGCGCCTGCGCAAGAAGTTCAAATCGGTAGACCCGAGCTTCGAGATGATCGAAACCCTTTACGGCGTCGGCTACCGTTTCAAGGAGGCCTGAGCCCCAGGGCATCGGCCACGAAGCGGCCCGCGCCCGGGGTCTCTTCGAACGCCTCATCCGCGTGGCGCAATCGTTCGATGGCATCGGGACGGCCGCATGAGCGAAAAACCGGGTCCACTTTTCCGCCCGATGCGGTAAGACGTTGCCCCATGGCGGCAAAGGACAACCAGGAAAGACGGGCATCATCCGGAACAGTTTTACGGATCCTGCCTGAATGAGTGGCATGAAGGCTGATCCCACCCACGCCGAGGCGGCGACCGACGATCCGCCCGCTCCTCGCGGCATCCTGGCGCGGCTGAAGCATTTCGGCCGCATGCTCTCCCAGCGTGCCTCGTCGAGCCTGACGCGGCGCATCGTCGTGCTCAATCTCGCGGGCCTCGTGGCCTTGCTCGTGGGCTTTCTCTACCTCAATCAGTTCCGCGAGGGCCTCATCGAAGCGCGCGTGCAGAGCATGCTCACGCAGGGAGAGATCATCGCCGGCGCCATCGCCAGCTCCGCGACGGTGGAAACCAATACGATCACCCTCGACCCCGACCAGCTTCTGCAGATGCAGGCCGGCGAGACGGAGCGCCTGCGCGACGAGAGCCTCTCCTCGCTCGAGTTCTCCATCAACCCGGAACGGGTGGCCCCCCTGCTGCGCCGCCTCGTGACGCCGACGCAGACCCGCGCCCGGATCTTCGACCGGGACGGCATGCTCCTGCTCGATTCCCGCAGCTTCTATTCCCGCGGCGACATCCTGCGCATGGACCTGCCGCCGGTCGGGAACGTGGAGGACACCACGAGCTTCATCGAGCGCACATGGAACAGCGTGCGCAAGATGTTCCGGCGCACGAAGCGGCCCGTGCTGGAGGAGGCTGGCCCGGTCAACGGGAAGACTCTGCCGGAAGTGCAGCAGGCCTTCTCGGGCCAGCAATCGAGCGTTGTGCGCGTGAACAACCGGGGCGAGACAATCGTGTCCGTCGCGGTCCCGGTCCGTCGTTTCCGCGCGGTTCAGGGTGTGCTGCTCCTGTCCACCCAGGAAGGCGACATCGACGCGATCATCGCGTCCGAGCGCTTCGCCCTGCTCCAGGTCTTCCTGGTGGCCGCAATCGTCATGATCGTCCTCTCGCTCTTCCTGGCCGGCGCGATCGCGGGGCCCGTCCGCCGCCTCGCGGAAGCGGCGGAGCGGGTCCGCTGGGGCACCAAGTCGCGCCAGGAGATTCCGGACTTCACCAACCGCTCCGACGAGATCGGCCACCTCTCCGGCGCGCTGCGCGACATGACGAGGGCCCTCTACAACCGCATCGATGCCATCGAGAGCTTCGCGGCGGACGTGGCCCATGAGCTGAAGAACCCGCTCACCTCCCTGCGCAGCGCCGTGGAAACGTTGCCGCTTGCCCGCAGCGACGAATCCCGCGAGCGGCTCATGTCGATCATCCAGCATGACGTGCGGCGCCTCGACCGCCTCATCAGCGACATCTCCGACGCCTCGCGCCTCGATGCGGAACTGGCCCGCGCCGATGCGGAGCCGGTCGACATGGCGAGCCTGCTCGAAGCGGTGGTGTCGGTGGCCAACGAGCGCCGCCAGCCGCACGATCCCATGATCGAGCTTGCCCTCGAGGGCCACGCGCGCGGGCGCGACGCCTTCCTGGTGCTCGGCCACGACAGTCGTCTGGGCCAGGTCTTCAACAACCTTATCGACAATGCCCGCTCGTTCTCGCCGCCCGATGCCGCGGTGCGCGTAACCCTGAGGCGCCGCAAGAGCCAGGTCGAGGTTCTGGTGGAGGACAGCGGTCCGGGCATCGAGCCGGACGCCCTCGACCGGATCTTCGAGCGCTTCTACACGGACCGGCCCGAACAGGGCTTCGGCCAGAACTCGGGCCTCGGGCTGTCGATCTCGCGCCAGATCATCGAGGCGCATCGCGGTACGATCCGCGCCGAGAACCGCCCCGGCCCCGCGGACGAGACGGGCGAGCCGACCCGCCGCGGAGCCCGCTTCATCATCCGTCTGCCCAGCGCCGAGGCTCCGAAGGGCAAGAAGGATCAGAGCAAGAAGGACGCGGCCAAGCGCGAGCAGGCCCGGAAGGTTCAAGGGGAGACGACGCCTTGACGAGCGGGCCCGAAACCGTCCACGCGTCCTGCGTCGCGATCGGCGAGGCGGGTGTTCTGATCCGTGGGCGCTCGGGCTCAGGCAAGTCGACCCTGGCCCGGGAGATGGTGCTGCACGCGATCCAGGCAGGGCGGTTCGGCTGCCTCGTCAGCGACGACAGGACCAAGCTGCGGGTCAGGCACGGGCGCCTCCTGGCAAGCCCCGTGGAGCCCCTTGCCGGGCACTTGGAGATCCATGGCCTCGGAATCACCCGTCAGCCCTACGAGCCGGCGGCCGTCATCCGCCTCGTCATCGACCTGAGCGAGGACCCGCCGCGCTTCCCAGGCGCCGAGGACGGCAACATCGTTCTGTGCGGCGTCATGATCCCTCGCATCCGGATGCGGGCGGGGGCAAGCTTCGCGAGCATCGCCCTGGGGCGTCTCAGTGGTGTTTGCGACACGGTCGTGACACTGTGATGAACTTTTCCACTCAATGCTCTTGCGCTTGGCTTCGCAGTGCACAAAATAGCGGCTCCGCTCTCGGAGCGTTCGGACCTGGAACATTATGATTGGAATGGTGCTCGTCACCCACGGGCAGCTCGCGACGGAATTCAAAGCCGCGCTTGAGCATGTCGTGGGCCCTCAAGAGCAGCTCGAAACGATCACGATCGGCCCTGACGACGACATGGAAACGCGGCGTAAGGACATCATGTCCGCCGTGTGCCGGGTCAATTCGGGCCATGGCGTCGTGGTTCTGACCGACATGTTCGGGGGCACGCCCTCGAATCTCGCCCTATCCTGCATGAATGGCGGCTCCGTCGAAGTGGTCGCCGGCATCAACCTGCCCATGCTCATCAAGCTGGCATCCGTTCGCGACGAGGAGCCCCTGGGCGATGCCGTCTCGCACGCCCAGGAGGCTGGGCGGAAATACATCAACATCGCTTCGCGCGTCTTGTCGGGAAAATAGGAACCATGGATCAGCCCCTCGACCAGGACTGTCCTCCCGCTCCTGTGCCCGAGGGGGCCGAGGCCCGGGAGATCCCCATCATCAACCGCCGGGGCCTGCATGCCCGCGCCTCGGCCAAGTTCGTGCAGACCGTCGAGCGCTTCGATTCGGATGTCACCGTGACCCGCTGCGGCGAAACCGTGGGCGGGCGCTCCATCATGGGCCTTCTGACCCTGGCCGCGGCCCAGGGTACGACGATCACCGTGACCGCCAAGGGCCCCGACGCCCAGGCCTGCCTCCAGGCCATCGACGACCTCCTGGCCAACCGGTTCGGCGAGGAGGAATGAGCTCCTCCCCGTAGCGGGCCCCGCCAACATATAAAGACATCTTTATATCTTGATTGCCTCTCGGGCGGCTCTCTGGTAGAGACGGCCAACGGAAACCCCACGGGTGCAGGAGGCCATCATGGCTCAGGACTACATCGTCAAAGACATCGGCCTCGCCGATTTCGGCCGCAAGGAAATCTCGATCGCCGAAACCGAGATGCCGGGCCTCATGGCCGTTCGCGAGGAATATGGCCCCAAGCAACCCCTTAAGGGCGCCCGCATCGCCGGCTCGCTCCACATGACCATCCAGACCGCGGTGCTGATCGAGACTCTCAAGAGCCTCGGCGCCGACATCCGCTGGGTCTCCTGCAACATCTACTCCACCCAGGACCACGCCGCCGCCGCCATCGCGGCCGCGGGAATCCCGGTCTTCGCCTACAAGGGCGAGAGCCTGAAGGAGTACTGGGACTTCACCGCCAGGCTCTTCGACTGGCATGACGGCGGCCTGCCGAACATGATCCTCGACGACGGCGGCGACGCCACGATGCTGGTGCATATGGGCCTGCGGGCCGAGCAGGGCGACACCGCCTTCCTGGACAAGCCCGGCTCCGAGGAGGAGGAAGTGTTCTTCGCCCTCATCAAGCGCCTGCTCTCCGAGAAGCCGAAGGGCTGGTTCGCCGAGCTCGCCGCTTCCATCAAGGGCGTGTCGGAGGAGACCACCACCGGCGTTCACCGCCTCTACATCATGGAGAAGGAGGGCAAGCTCCTCTTCCCGGCGATCAACGTGAACGACTCGGTCACCAAGTCGAAGTTCGACAACCTCTACGGCTGCCGCGAGTCGCTGGTCGACGGCATCCGCCGCGGCACGGACGTGATGATGGCCGGCAAGGTCGCCATGGTGGCGGGCTTCGGCGACGTGGGCAAGGGCTCGGCCGCCTCGCTCCGCCAGGCCGGCTGCCGCGTGCTGGTGTCGGAAGTCGATCCGATCTGCGCGCTCCAGGCCGCCATGGAAGGCTATGAGGTCACGACGATGGAGGACGCGGCTCCCCGCGCCGACATCTTCGTCACCGCCACCGGCAACAAGGACGTGATCACCATCGAGCACATGCGCGCGATGAAGGATCGCGCCATCGTGTGCAACATCGGCCACTTCGACAACGAGATCCAGGTCGCGGCGCTCAAGAACCTCAAGTGGACCAACATCAAGCCGCAGGTCGACGAGATCGCGTTCCCCGACGGGCACCGCATCATCCTGCTCTCGGAAGGCCGCCTCGTGAACCTCGGCAACGCCATGGGCCACCCGTCCTTCGTGATGTCGGCCTCGTTCACGAACCAGACGCTCGCCCAGATCGAGCTGTTCACGAACCAGGGCAAGTACGAGCGCAAGGTCTACACCCTGCCCAAGCACCTGGACGAGAAGGTGGCCTCGCTCCACCTCGAGAAGATCGGCGTGAAGCTCACCAAGCTGCGCCCCGACCAGGCCGCCTATATCGGAGTGTCCGAAAAGGGGCCCTTCAAGCCGGATCATTATCGCTACTGACCAACTCTTCCTTTACGGAAATCTCTCAAGAAAGCCCGGCTCCGCGCCGGGCTTTTTTCATGGACTCCGTCGTCGAATCGACAGAGTGCCGCAGCGGCACGTGTGTGTCGCAATTGCAATACGCATCCACCAATTGCTCACAGCTTCTCCAAAGGAAGATTAAGCCAGCGTTAACCCTCTTCCTGGCGGAGTCGTGGCTAGTCTAGAGTGAGCGCGATTCGACCGGCGTTGCGGCGGCTCTTCCGAAAAGCCATGCCGGAAGTTCCGTTCATGCGTAGGCGGTATCTCCTCCGGGGCATTCAGGATGCCGCGGAGGCGCGCACACACTTGGCCTTACGTCAGGCCTGAAACATCGGGAGGACCGCGCCGCATGGCCGGACAGGGGGAACATCAGCTCGGCGATCCGCACAAGGGAGGAATCCTCCCAGGTTCCGCCCGCGTGCCCTTGGGCCTGCTGCTGCTCTCCGGAACCTCCGACGCGGCCCTTGCGGCCGACGCACCCCTCCCCCTCCTGAACAGGGCCGCCGATCTCGTGGAGTATCTCTACGGATTGAACCTCCACAGTGCCGCCGCCTTCGGCCTCTTCATGGGGCTTGTGTCGCTCACGACGATCACCTCCCTGCTGCTGATGATCGAACGCCGCCGCTCCGCGCGCCTGGAGCGCAGCCTGCGCACGGAGCTCGCGGCCCTGCGCGGCTGCGACGATCTCGCAACCCTGCTCATGGGCTCCGAGCGGCAATTGCTGGTGAGCTGGCAGGGCCGGGACAGCGAGCCGCGTTTTCAGGGCGATCCGTCCATCATCGGAGAAGGCGCTCCCGCGCAGCGTGCGCTCGCCTTCGGGACCTGGATGCAGCCGGGCGACGCCGCAACCGTGGAAGCCTCACTCGACCAGTTGAAGCGGCGCGGCGAGGCCTTCCGGCAGGTCGCGCGCACACAGTTCGACCGCTTCATCGACGTGGAAGGCCGGACCATCGGCGGCCGCGCGATCCTGCGCCTGCGCGACGTCACGGGCGACAGGGCCGATCTGCTGAAGACGCGCGTCGAACTCGCCGCCGCGCGCAGCGACCTGCGCTCCATGACCATGCTGCTCGACGACGTGGCTTATCCGCTCTGGATCCGCGACGCGGACGACAGGCTGCTCTGGGCCAACCAGGCCTATCTGCGCGCCGTCGAGGTGCCGAGCCTGGACGAGGCGATCACACGCTCGGCAGAGCTCCTGAGCGAGCGGGCGCGCGACGAGGCGAAGCGCCAGCGCAGGAACGGCGCGACCTATGCGGCGCGCGTGACGGCGGTCGTGGCGGGCCAGCGTGCCGTTCTCGACGTGATCGAGCGTCCGACCTCGGGCGGCAGCGCCGGCATCGCGGTGGACGTCTCGGAACTCGAGGCCGTGCGGGCCGACCTGCAGCGGCAGATGGATGCGCATGTGCGCACGCTCGATCAGCTGCCGACGGCGGTGGCGATCTTCGATGCCGCGCAGAACCTGATCTTCAGCAACGCGGCCTATCAGCAGCTCTGGGGCCTCGATGCGGCGTTCCTCGCCTCGCGTCCGACGGACAGCGAAGTGCTCGATCGCCTGCGCGCCGCGCGCAAATTGCCGGAGCAGGCGGATTTTCGCGCATGGAAAGCGGATTTCCTCGCCGGCTATCGCTCGGTCGAGCAGCAGGAAACCTGGTGGCACCTGCCCGACCGCCGCACCCTGCGCGTGGTCACCAATCCCAATCCGCAGGGCGGCGTGACCTATCTGTTCGACGACGTGAGCGAGCGGTTCGAGCTCGCCTCGCAGGTCAACTCGCTGACGCAGGTCCAAGGCGAGACGCTGAACACCCTGAAGGAGGGCGTGGCGGTGTTCGGCTCCGACGGACGCCTCAAGCTGCACAACCGCGCCTTCGCGGACATGTGGAACCTGCCGCCCGACATGCCGGCGCAGAACCCGCATATCGACGCCATCATCAAGGTCTGCCGTCAGCTCTCGCCCCAGGAAGAGCCGTGGATCGACATTCGTGGCGCCGTGGTGGGTCTGGCCGACATGCGCATGGGCCATTCCTGCCGCTTCGAACGGCATGACGGCACGGCGCTCGATTGCACGGCGCAGCCCCTGCCCGACGGCGCGACCCTTCTGAGCTTCACCGACGTGACCGCAAGCGTGAACGTGGAACGCGCGCTGACCGAGCGCAACGAAGCCCTGGAGCGCGCCTCGCGGCTGCGCGACGAATTCGTGCATCACGTGTCCTACGAGCTGCGCTCGCCGCTCACCAACATCATCGGCTTCACGCAATTGCTCGGCGACGAGACCGTGGGCGCGCTCAATCCGCGCCAGCGCGATTATGCGGATCACATCATGCGTTCCTCGGCGGCGCTGCTGGCGATCCTCAACGACATTCTCGACCTTGCCTCCATCGATACCGGATCGCTGGAGCTCACGCCGGAAATCGTGGACATCCGCTCCACCATCGAGGCCGCCATGCGCGGCCTGGAAGACCGGCTGGCGGAATCCTCGCTCCATCTGGTCATCGACACGCCGGACGACATCGGCACCTTCACGGCGGACGGAAAGCGCGTGCGGCAGATTTTGTTCAACCTGCTCTCCAACGCGGTCGGCTTCTCCTCGCCGGGGCAGACCATCACGGTCTCGGCCCGCAAGCGCGGCGGCGAAGTGATCTTCGACGTGAAGGACCAGGGCCGCGGCATCCCGCCGGAGATCAAGGCGCGCATCTTCGAGCGGTTCGAGAGCCACACGCTGGGCACCCGCCACCGGGGCGTGGGGCTGGGACTGTCCATCGTGCGCTCCTTCGTGGAGTTGCATGGCGGACGCATCGAGCTCACCTCGGCGCCGGACCAGGGCACCACGGTGACCTGCATCTTCCCCAATGAGCGGCAGGAATCGCCTTTCGATGGCCGACCCGCCTCGTCTGCGCTAACTCCTATGGCTGCCGAATAGGATTCCGGCGATGGTGAATGGATTGGCCCTCATGTCCGAGCAGGATGTTTCCCAAGCCGCGTGGATCGTGACGCTTTCCGATCACGAGGCCACGGAGGATTTCGCGCGCAAGCTCGCGGAGGAGTTGAGACCTGGCGATCTCGTGACCCTTTCGGGGGGGCTTGGAGCAGGCAAGACCACCTTCGCCCGTGCTCTCGTGCGCACCCTCGCGGACGAACCGGACCTCGAGGTCCCGAGTCCCACCTTCACCCTGATGCAGGTTTATGACGGCCCGGTCTGCCCCATCGTCCACGCCGATTTCTACCGTCTCTCCGGCGGCTACGAGCTGGTGGAGCTGGGATGGGAGGAGATCACGGAGAACGCCATCGCGCTCGTGGAATGGCCGGAGCGCGCCGAGGACGCGCTGAACCCCGACCATCTCGACATCCGCCTCGATTTCGCACCCGGCGGCCGCGGGCGCGTTGCCATGCTCACCGGCACAGGCACCTTCGCATCGCGTCTTCAGCGGATCAAATCCTTCCGCAATCTCGTGGAGCGCTGTGGCTGGTCCGATGCCGTGCGCCTGCCGATGCCGAGCGACGCGTCGGTGATCCGCTCCTACGAGCGGCTGATCAGCATGAACGGCAAGACCGCGCTGCTCATGATCTCGCCGCCGCGGCCGGTCGGCCCGCCCGTGCGGCGCGGCAAGCCCTACACGACCATCGCGAAGCTCGCGGAGACGGTCCACGCCTTCGTGGCCATGGACAAGGGCCTGCGGGCCTTGGGCTTCAGCGCCCCCGACATCTACGGCGAGGATCTCGACGCGGGCCTCCTGCTGATCGAGGACCTCGGGGCGGATCCCGTGACCGACGAGAACGGCCCGATCCCGGAGCGCTACGCGGAGGCCACGCGCCTTCTCGTCAAGCTCCACAGCTCCGAGCTGCCGCAGGTGCTGCCGGTCTCGGACGGGATCGAGCACACGCTTCCTGCCTACGATCTCGAAGCGCTCCTGATCGAGGTGGAGCTCCTCGCCGATTGGTACGTGCCGCACATCATCGGCACGCAGCTCTCGGGCTCCGCGCGCGCGGAATTCCTCAATCTGTGGACGGAAGCGCTCGGCGAGATTCTCGCCGGCCCCACCACATGGACCCTGCGCGACTATCACTCGCCCAACCTGATCTGGCTGCCCGACCGCGAAGGACTCCAGCGCGTGGGCCTCATCGACTTCCAGGACGCGGTTCTCGGATCGCCCGCCTATGACGTCGCCTCCCTGCTGCAGGATGCGCGCGTGACCGTGCCGGCCAATCTCGAACTGAAGCTCATCGGTCTCTATGCCCGCGAGCGGAAGACCATCGATCCCGCCTTCGACGTGTCGGCCTTCGCCCGCGCCTATGCGATCATGGCGGCACAGCGGGCCACCAAGATCCTCGGCATCTTCGCGCGCCTCGACCGGCGCGACGGCAAGCCCCATTACCTGAGGCATCTGCCGCGGATCGAAGCCTATCTCGCCCGCAACCTGGCGCATCCCGCCCTGGCGAAGCTCAAGGTCTGGTATGAGAACTATCTCCCGCGTCTCATCCCGCTCGAGGACGAGCCGCCTCCATCCTCCTGAGCCGATCCAGTGCCCCATTTCCCTCAGCATTCCCCCCACACCGCCATCGTGCTCGCAGCGGGCCTCGGCAAGCGCATGCTGCCGATCACGGCGAGCATGCCGAAGCCCCTCGTGAAGGTGGCGGGCCAGAGCCTCATCGATTTCGCCCTCGACAAGCTCCACGAGGCCGGAATCGGCAAGGTGGTGGTCAACGTGCATCACTTCGCCGACATGCTGGAGGCGCATCTGCGGAGCCGCACAATGCCGCGGATCGTGATCTCCGACGAGCGCGACGAACTGCTCGAGACGGGCGGCGGCGTGAAGAAGGCGCTGCCTCTCCTGGGACAGGATCCCTTCGTCACGTTCAATTCCGATTCCATGTGGATCGAGGGCGAGAGCCCGAATCTCAAGCGCCTCGTGGCCGCCTGGGATCCCGAGCGCATGGACATCCTGATGCTCGTCGCCCCGTTATCCACAAGTGTTGGATATGAGGGGAACGGAGATTTTCACCGGGATCCCGACGGCCGCCTGCGCCGCCGCGGCAACGACGACGGCGCCGATTTCGTCTATGCGGGTGTGGCCGTCGTGAAGCCGGAGCTCGTGGCCGGAACGCCCGACGGCGCCTTCTCGGCCAATGCATTCTACGATCGCGCCATCGCGCGGGGCCGCCTCTACGGCTTGCCTCTGGAAGGCCAATGGCTGCATGTTGGAGAGCCTCACACGATTGCTGAGGCGGAAAAGTGCCTTGCCGCCAGCAAGCGATGAGGTGTCGTTGTGCCGGGTATGCCGCGTGTTTTCTCGATCCCTCCGGGTTGCGCCTTCCTGCCGACCCTGGTGGACGCGCTGCTCGACGGCCGCCTCGTCGGCCCCCTGTCCGATGATCCCGCGGCCCTCGCGGACGTCACCATCTTCGTTCCGACCCGCCGCGCCACCCGCGCGCTGATCGCGCTCCTGGCGGAGCGTGGAGGCGGCCGCGCGCAGCTCCTGCCGCGCATCGTGCCCCTGGGCGAAACGGACGAGGCCGAATTCGAGCTCACGGGGCTGGAAGGCACGCCGCTCGCCGAAGCCGCCAGCCTGAAGCCGCCCATTCCGCCCCTGGAGCGCCGCCTCATCCTCACCCGCCTGGTGCAGCGCTGGTCGGCTCAGGTGGACCGCGCCCTGCTGCAGCTCGGGCCCGAGATTCCCTTCATGGTTCCCGCCTCCCCGGCCGATGCGGTGAATCTCGCGGGCGATCTCGAAACGCTGATGGACGCCTTCACCACGGAAGGCATCGACTGGCACGCGCTCGAACTCGCGGTGGATGCGGATTACTCGAAATATTTCGAGATCACGCGCCATTTCGTGCAGATCGCGAGCGAGAACTGGCCGAAGATCCTCGCCGAGCGCCAGGCGAGCGATCCGGCGCAAAGGCGCGTGGCGCTCATCGAGGCGGAGGCGCGCCGCCTGACCCGCGAGCGTCCGGACGATCCCATCATCGTGGCGGGCTCCACCGGCTCCGTGCCCGCCACCGCCAACCTGATGGCCGCCATTGCGCGCCTGCCGCGCGGCGCCATCGTGCTCCCGGGCCTGGACACGGATCTCGACGAGGAGAGCTGGTCGACCATCGGCGGGACGGGCGACGACGAGACCGATCCGGTGCACGGCCATCCGCAGGCCTCGCTGCGCCGGCTCCTCGACAGGCATCTGCGCATCCCGCGCTCCGAGGTCGCGCTCCTGGGCGAACCGCCGGAGCCAGCGCGGGCGCGCAACCATCTGCTCTCGGAAGCCCTGCGCCCGGCCGACACCACGGACCGGTGGGCGCTCATCTCGCCGGAGGAGCGCCTGGCGATGAGCCGCGGCGGCTGCGAGGGCCTGAGCATCGTCGAGGCCGCGGACGAGCGCGAGGAGGCCTTCGCGATCGCCATCGCCCTGCGCGAAACCCTCGCCCACCCGGACAGGAGTGCGGCGCTCGTCACGCCCGACCGGGCGCTCGCCGCCCGCGTGACGGCGGAACTCGCCCGGTGGGGCTTGAGCGTCGAGGATTCGGCCGGCATCCCGCTGTCCGACACGCCCGCCGGGCGCCTCGCGCGGCTGACGGCGGATGCGGCCGCCGAGGACCTGAGCCCCGTGCGCCTGCTCTCGCTGCTCGCGCATCCGCTCGTGCGCCTGGGCTTTTCGCGCGACATTCTCGAACATGCCGCGAGCGTGCTCGAAATCGGCGTGCTGCGCGGGCCTGCGCCCGCGCCCGGCATCGAGGGCATGCGCGCCGCGCTCGATGCGCGCCGCCACGGCAAGGACCATCGCACGCCCCGTCCCCGCGCCCGTCTCACCGAGGAGGATTGGGACCTCGCCGACACGCTGCTGCAGCGCCTCGGCTTCGCCTTCCAGACCTTCACGCCCGCCGCCCATGGGGAAGAGCGCATCGACCTCATGGCCCTCGTGGAGCGCCACCGGCGCGCCTTCGAGCTTCTCTGCGCCCGGCCCGAGGACGAGGAGAGCGAGGACGAGCCGTCCCTCGAGCCGCTCGCCGCGCTCTTCGACGATCTCGAGAACTCCGACATCCGCGAGGAGGAAGGCCATCCGCTTGCCGGCCGCTTCGTAGATTATCCGGCCTTCTTCACGGCGCTCGCCAAACAGCGCGCTTTGAGCCCCTCGCCGCGCGCCACCCATCGCCGCCTGAAGATCCTGGGTCTTCTGGAGGCGCGACTTCTCTCCGTGGACCGGGTCGTGCTCGGCGGATTGGACGAGGGGACCTGGCCGCCGCGCACGGTCACGGACGCATTTCTCAACCGCCCCATGCGGACCCGCGTCGGCCTGATGCCGCCCGAGCGGCGCATCGGCCAGACCGCCCATGACTTCGTGCAGGCGCTGGGGACCCACGACGTGGTGATCACCCGCGCGCACAAGCGCGACGGCTCACCCATGGTGCCCTCCCGCTTCCTGCAGCGCCTCAAGGCTTTCACCGGCAAGGAGGTGTGGGAGCGCATGACGAAGGCCGGCGACGATTACCGCCGCCTCGCACGCACCCTCGACACGCCGGAGCCCGCGCCCGCTCTGCCGCGCCCGCGCCCGAAGCCCGATCCCGCGCTCTTCCCGCGCTCCCTGAGCGTCACGGAAGTGGAGACGCTCGTGCGCGATCCCTATTCGATCTTCGCGCGGCACGTCCTCAAGCTCGACGCGCTGGAGCCGATCGCGGTCGCGCCGAGCGCCGCAGAACGCGGCACGATCATCCACGACGTGATCGGCCAGTTCGCCGAGCGCTACCCGACGGGCCTTCCGGCTCATGCGCAGGAGATCCTGCTGGGCCTCGGCGAGGAAGCCTTCACGGAAATCCGCGAGGCCTATCCCGAGCTCTACGCGGAATGGTGGCCGCGTTTCGAGCGCCTGGCGGTCGAGTTCGTCGCCTGGGAGCAGGCGCGCCGCCCCGCGATCGAGCACGTCTACGCGGAGCGCTCGGGGCGCCTCTCGATTCCGCTCCCCGACGGCTCGATCTTCAATTTGCGGGCCCGCGCCGACCGCATCGAGCACCGCCGCGACGGCGGCTTCACGATCATCGACTTCAAGACGGGCCAGCCCCCGGGCGTGCGCGAGGTCTATGCGGGCTTCTCGCCGCAGCTGACGCTCGAAGCGATGATGCTCATGAAGGGCGCCTTCAAGGGCCTGCCCATGGCGAAGGAAACGCCGGATCTCGTCTATGTCCACACCACCGGCGGGCGCGAGCCGATCAAGCCGCGCGAGATCAAGCCCGGGCGGGACGAGGAGCGCTCCGTGCCCGAGATCGTGGAGGAGCACCGCCGCCGCTTCGAGGGCATGATCGCGCGCTTCGTGAAGGGCGAGGCCGCTTACGTGTCGCGGCCCTTCCCGAAATATGCGCGGCGCTTTTCCGAATACGACCATCTGGCTCGCGTGAAGGAATGGTCGCTGGCGAGCGCGGGCGGGGCCGAGGGCGGCGAATGAGCAACGATCTCGTCATTCCCGACTACACCAAGGAGGCGCAGCGCCGCGCCGCGAACCCGCGCGCCTCGGCCTGGGTGTCGGCCAATGCGGGCGCGGGAAAAACCAAGGTGCTCACGGACCGCGTGGTGCGCCTGCTGCTTTCCGGCTCGCTGCCCGGGCGGATCCTGTGCCTCACCTTCACCAAGGCCGCCGCCGCCAACATGGCGATCCGCGTTTTCGAGCGGCTGGGACGCTGGGTGACGATGGACGAGGAAAGCCTCGTGGCGGAGCTGACGGAGCTCGAAGGCACGAGGCCCACGCGCCAGGAGCTGAAGCTCGCCCGCACGCTCTTCGCCCGCGCGGTGGAAACGCCGGGCGGCCTGAAGATCGACAC
>Ga0182742_1001908_pt1 | contig 24839 bp, 24 predicted proteins | sample eDN5th37CBELigMG_FD_128880 | JGI IMG/M metagenome (GOLD analysis project Ga0182742, IMG submission 128880) | Enriched Miracle-Growth compost microbial communities from Emeryville, California, USA - eDNA 5th pass 37_C BE-Lig MG (version 2)... ...
CCGATCGAGCAGACCCGCGCGGCGGAGGCAGCGGCGCGCATCTTCTGGCCGCTCGGCAATACGCGGCTGGAGAAGCGGTTGCCGCTGGTAAAGGCGCCGACCTTGCTGCTCTGGGGCGAGAAGGACGCCATCATGCCGCGCAGCTATGCGAAGCGCATCGCCGAACGGCTCGGCGGGCTGAATGAGACGCGCATCATCCAGGGCGCCGGGCATCTCGCTGAGCTGGACCAGCCGGACGAGGTGGCGCGCGTGATCCTCGACTGGTGCGCTTGATAAGGAGGGACCCATGCCGCTCGATCCTGGCGCCCGGCGCGTCATCGAACTGATCCGCGAGATCGGCCGCCCGCCGCTGCACACGCTGACGCCGGAGGAGGCGCGGAAAGCCTATACCGGCTCCCGCACCGTGCTGCAGCCCGAGCCGCCGGAAGTGGCGGAGGTCGAGGACCTGTCCTGCCCCGGCCCGGGTGGCTCGATCCGGCTGCGCCGCTACCGTGGTGCCGGCACGGATGCCAGGGCGGCGCTGCCCTGCCTGCTCTTCCTGCATGGCGGCGGCTGGGTGATCGGCGATCTGGAGAGCCATGACCAGGTCTGCCGCACCCTGGCGAATTACGCGGGCTGCTGCGTCATCGCCGTGGACTACCGGCTGTCGCCGGAGCACAAATTCCCGGCGGCGGTGGAGGATGCCGCCGCGGCGCTGCGCTTCGTCGCCGCCGAGGCGGAGCGGCTGCGCATTGACCCGGCACGCATCGCGGTCGGCGGCGACAGCGCCGGCGGCAGCCTTTCCGCCGTACTGGCGCTGATGGGGCGGGATGGCGATGTGCCGAATCCCTGCTTCCAGATGCTGCTCTACCCCTCCACGGATCTTGCCGGCAGCAAGCCGGCCTATCAGCGCTTCACCGCTGGCTATCCGCTGGTCACCGTGACCATGCGCTGGTTCGTGGACCACTATCTCGACAATCCGCGGCAGCGGCTGGACTGGCGCGGCTCGCCGCTGCGCGCGCCGAGCCTGGAGGGCGTGGCGCCGGCCTATGTGCTGACGGTGGGGCACGACCCGCTGGTGGATGAGGGCATCGCCTATGCCCGGAGGCTGGAGGAGGAGGACGTGCCGGTGACGCATGTGCACATGGCCGACCAGATGCACGGCTTCCTGACCATGGGCCGCTTCATCACCGCCGCGGATCTGGCACTGCAGCAGGCGGCGGCGGCACTGCGCCACGCCTTCGCGCGGGGCTGAGGCGCATGGCGGGATTGCTGGAGGGCAAGTCGGCGCTGGTGACCGGCGCCGGCTCGGGCATCGGCCGCGCCACGGCGCTGGCCTTCGCGCGGGAAGGGGCCTGGGTGGCGGTGGCCGACCTCTCGCTGGAAGCGGCGCAGGAAACCGCTACCCTGGTGGAGCAGGCCGGCGGTCAGGCCGTGGCCATCGCAGCCGATGTCAGCGACGAGGCAGCGGTGGAGGCGATGGTGCAGGCCGCGGTCAACGCCTTCGGCGGCCTGGATTGCGCCTTCAACAACGCAGGTATCGCCCCCGCCGCGGCCGGGGCCTCCATGCAGAAGGCATGCGACATCACACCGGAAGCCTGGGAGCGGATCCTAGCCGTGAACCTGACCGGCGTGTGGCGCTGCATGCGGCATGAGGTGGCGCAGATGCGCCGGCAGGGCGGCGGCGCCATCGTCAACACCGCCTCGATCGGCGGTCTGGTAGGGTTGCCCTTTTCCTCTGCCTACACGGTCAGCAAGCATGGCGTAGTGGGGCTGACGCGGGTGGCGGCGGCCGACTACGCTGCGGACAATATCCGCGTCAACGCCGTCTGCCCCGGCTATGTCGAGACGCCGATGACCGAGGAGACGCTGAGCCAGCGCGGTGAGCGCATCCTGGCCCGCGTGCCCATGCAGCGGCCGGGCCGGCCGGAGGAGGTGGCGGAGGCGGTGGTCTGGATGTGCTCCGACCGCGCCTCCTTCGTCACCGGCGCCGCCTGGACGGTGGATGGCGGCTACACCGCCATCTGACCGCCCCGGCATGGATCAGATCTGGGCGCCTTCGATGACGTTGCCGAAGCGCTCCCAGGTGCTGCCGGTCCATCTCTGCAGTTGCATCTGCCGGATCGGGTGGTAGTTGGTCGGGCTGGTGTTCACCCTGATCCCCGGCAGCAGCGTCGGGATCTCCACATTCCGCAGGTTGGTCACCTGCTTCATGAAATTCTCCCGCGAGAAGTCGTTGCCGCACTGGCGCAGAACCTGCATCAGCGTCTTGCTGACACCATAGCCATAGACGTATTCCCCGACCGTCTGGTCGGCATCCGGCATGTGCTTGTTCATGAAGTTGCGCCATTCCGTCATCCCGGGATCGTCCTTCCAGGTCGGATCGGTCGCGTCCTTCTGATAGGCGGAGGTGATGACCCCCACGCCCTTCTCCGGCCCTGCCGGCTGCATCACCGCGCCGACGGAGATCGAGACATTGGTCATGAAGAACATCGGCCGCCAGCCGATGTCGTAGACCTTGCGGATGGTCTGCGCCGCGAATTTCGGCGTCGCGCCGACGAGGAGCACATCGGCCCCGGTCGTCTGCAGGCTCACCACCTGCGAGTCGATGGTGGCATCCGTAACCTCGTAGGACGCCGTCTTGACCATCTGGTCGAAGCGGTCGCCGAGGATGTCGCGCACGCCCAGGACGTAGTCCTTGCCGAAATCGTCGTTCTGGTAGAGCAGCGCCAGTTTCGCATCCGGCTTCTGCTCCAGCATGTATTTCGTGTAGATCTGCGCCTCGGTGCGATAGCTGGGCTGCCAGCCGATGGTCCAGGGATGCTCCTTGTAGTCGCCCCATTTGTCGGCGCCGGTTGCCAGGAACACATGCGGCACCTTGCGCTGGTTCACATAGCGCAGGATGGCGGAATTGGTCGGCGTGCCAAGGGTGTTGAACAGATAGGCGACCCGGTCCTGCTCGATCAGCCGGCGCGCCTGCTCCACTGTCTTGGGCGGGCTGTAGCCGTCGTCATAGGTGATGTAGTTGATCTTGCGCCCGGCAATGCCGCCCTGCTCGTTCACCACGCGGAAGAAGACCTGCTGCAGCTTGCCGATGGCGCCATAGGCCGAGGCCGGGCCGCTATAGGGCATGATGTTGCCGATTTTGATCTCGGTGGCGGTCACGCCGGGCGTGTCGGCCGCATGCAGGATGCGCGGCGCGGCGAGCGTGGCCGCCGAGGCGGCGAGGAAGCTGCGTCGGTTCAGCATGGACTTTCACCTCCCATTGCTTGACATGGCCTGCGCACTGCGGCGCCGCCGCAGCAGCGGGACGACAAGTCGGCGCAGGAAACCCGCGAAGCCGGTCGGCAGCAGGAACAGGAAGGCGATCAGGATGATGCCGTAGATGACGCCCGGCGCCGCCTTGGAGATGTCCTCCGCCAAGTTCGGGACGAAGACGACGAAGAGGCCGCCGAAGACTGTGCCAAGGATGGAGGCGACGCCACCCACCACCATGCCGACGAAAAGGGTGATGGAGAGAATGACGGAGAAGCTGTCCGGCGAGACGAACTCCACCGCGATGGCGCTGAGCGCGCCAGCGATGCCGGTTATCATCGCGCTGACGGCGAAGGTGCGGGTCTTGAGTTGCGCCAGGTTCATGCCCATCGCCTCCGCTGCGACGGGCTGGTCGCGGATGGCGAGCAGGGCGCGGCCGATGCGGCTGCGCAGCAGGTTCCAGGACAGGATGAAGAGCGTCGCGGCGACCAGCACCGTGAAGATGTACATCCACTGGTCATTGCTCAGCGGCAGGCCGAAGGGCGGGTCCGGCTTGAAGATGAAGAGGCCCTGGACGCCGCCGGTCCAATCCTCGAACGCCTTGTATTTCAGGATCTGCGGCACCGCGACGGCCAGGGAGAAGGTCGTGAGCGCGAGGTAGAGGCTGCCGAGCCGCAGCGCCGGGAAGCCGATGCCATAGCCCAGCGCCGCGCAGACCAGGGCGGCGACGGGCAGCGTCGCCCAGTAGGGGACCTCGAAATGCGCCATCAGGATGGCGGCGGTATAGGCGCCCACTGCATAGAAGGCCCCATGCCCCAGCGAGATCTGGCCGTTATAGCCGGTGACGATATTGAGGCCGAGGATCGCCAGCGCATAGATCACCGCCAGGGTCAGCTGGAACAGGCGGTAGCCCTCCACCAGGAAGGCCGGCGCCAGCGCCAGAAGCAGCAGCACCAGGATGACGAGCGGCGCCCAGGAGTGGCCCGCTACCTGCTCCGCCCCCCTTGCCGCCGCGACCGGCAGGCCCTTGCTCGCGCTCATTGTCCTAGACCCGGCTCACAAGGACGCGGCCGAACAGGCCGTTGGGCCTGATCAGCAGCACGCCGATGATGATGATCAGCGCCAGGGTCAGCTTCAGCTCCGTGCCGACCAGATAGGCGCCGCCAAGATTCTCGATGATGCCGACCGCGAAGCCGCCCAGCACCGCGCCGCCCGGGTTGTCGATGCCGCCCAGCAATGCGCCGGCGAAGGCATAGAGCAGGATGCCGAGCATCATGTTCGGCTCCAGGAACACCACCGGTGCGATCATCATGCCGGCGACCGCGCCGATGGCAGCGGCCAGGCCCCAGCCCACCGCCAGCATCCAGCCGACGCGGATTCCGACCAGCCGGCTGGAGACCGGGTTGTAAGCCGCGGCCCGCGTCGCCAGGCCGAGGCTGGTATGGCGGAAGAACAGATAAATGAGAATCAGCATGCTGAGCGTCACGGCCGTGGATCCCAGCTCATGGCCGGAGATCAGCCCCCCCAGCATCGGCCCGCCGGCATCGAAGGGCGTCGGGAAGGACTTCACCGTGTAGTCGAAGAGCCAGCCGCAGAGATCGCTGATCGCCAGCAGCAGCCCGATGAAGATCCCGACATGCGTGAGTACCGGTGCGTTGTGCATCGGCCGCAGCAGGATGCGCTCGATCAGCACGCCGATGATGAAGGAGAGCGCGACGGTGGCGAAGAAGGCCGCCCAGTAGGGCACCTCCGCCTGGATCAGCATGTAGGCGATGTAGGTGGAGAAGGTCGCCATCGCTCCCTGCGCGAAATTGATGTGATGCGTCGCCTGGTAGATCACGACCAGGGCGAGGGCGACTGAGGCATAGATGCCCCCCGTGGCGATGCCGGCGATGAGCTGGTGCGCAAGCCCGTCCATGGGATCCCCTCAGTAGCCGAGATAGGAGCGCCGGATCGCCTCGTCCTGCCGGATCTCCGCGGCAGGGCCGGCGATGACGATGCGGCCGGTTTCCAGCAGATAGGCGCGGTCGGCGAGTTCCAGGGCCAGATTGGCGTTCTGCTCCACCAACAGGATGCTGACGCCTTGCTTCTCCCGGATCCGCTGCATGATGCCGAAGATCTCCTGCACGACCAGTGGCGCCAGGCCGAAGGAGGGTTCATCCAGCAGCAGCAAGCGCGGCCGCAGCAGCAGCGCGCGGGCGATGGCCAGCATCTGCTGCTCCCCGCCTGATAGGGTTCCCGCCTGCTGCCGGTAGCGCTGCTTCAGGCGAGGGAAGTAGGCGAACATGCGCTCGAAATCCGCCGCCACCTCCGGGTCGCGGCGGATATAGGCGCCGAGGCGGAAATTCTCCTCGACCGTCATCTCCATGAAGGTGCCGCGGCCGTCCGGCACATGGGCGATGCCGCGGCGGACGATGTCCTCCGTCGCCCTGCCGTCGATCCGTTCGGCCCCGAAGCGGATCTCGCCGCCGGTGCGGATCATGCCGCAGATGGCACGCAAAGTCGTCGTCTTGCCCGCGCCATTGGCGCCGAGCAGGGTGGTGATGCCGCCCTCCTCCACCACGAAGTCCAGCCCGTGCAGCACCGCGGTCTGGTCATAGCCGGCGGTCAGGCCCTTCGCTTCAAGCAGCGCGGTCATGTGCCTCCTCGCCCAGATAGGCGCGGATCACTTCCGGCTCGTTCCGGACCTCCTCCGGCGTGCCGTCGGCGATCTTCCTGCCGAAGTCCAGCGCCACCACCTTGTCGGAGACGCGCATGACCAGGTTCATGTGATGCTCGACCAGCAGGATGCTGAGCGCGAATTGGCGGCGTATGTCCTGCAACAGGGTGGCGAGGCCATCCACCTCCCCATGGTTCAGCCCGCCCGCCGGCTCGTCCAGCAGCAGCAGCTTCGGGCCGCTGATCAGTGCCCGCGCCAGCTCCACCCGCTTCTGCGTGCCGAAGGGCAGGGAGGCGACCGGGACCTCCGCCACCGCCTCCAGATCCAGCAGGGCGAGCAGGTGCCGCAGCCGCTCCTCCGCCGCCGCCTCCTCATGCCGCGCCCGGGACAGGCGCAGCGCGCTGGCGAGGAAGCCGGCATGGCCGAGGCAATGCGCCCCTGCCAGGACGTTGTCGCGGACGGAGAGGGTGCGGAACAGCGCCAGGTTCTGGAAGGTGCGGCCGATGCCGCGGGCCATCATGCCGTGGCGCGGCGCGCCGGTGATGTCCTCCCCCTCGAAGCTGATCCGGCCCTCGGTGGGGCGGTAGATGCCGCTGATGCAGTTGAACAGCGTGGTCTTGCCGGCGCCGTTCGGGCCGATCAGGCCGCAGATCTGGTGCTGGTCCACCACGAAGGACACGCCCGCTACCGCCGTCACGCCGCCGAAGCGGACGACGATGTCGCTGACCCGGAGCAGCTCTGCCACGGCTGCCGCTACAGATCCGGTCGCGCGACGGATGGTTCACCTGATGGGCCGCCATGCCTTGCGGGCACGGCCCTGCCCGCGTTCCGCGGCACCGTGATTCCCATGCGTCCTCCCTTGGCTGCCAGCCGCGCCTGGGCGCGGTGCCGGCATCGCTTCTTGTCTTCCCGTCAGACTACAGCAACCGGCGGCCCATCGGCGCTGCAAGTCAATTCAGGTGCCGGTGAGGTGGATTCGCCGGGCGGCAGCGGCGAGGCGCCGTCGCGCCCGCCGGAACCGTCCGCCTCCATTCCTTCCTGGCTGGCGGGGCGCTCACGAAGCTGCGGCCTTTCCCGGCGCCGGCACCGGCGTGACAGCGGGCCGGTATCGGGGCAGGATATTGCAGGATCGGGAGCAGCAGGCGCATGGCCGTGGACCCTACCTGGCTCGGCGTGGTCACTCATCTGCACATCACCGCGCGCGCATTCCTGCCGATGCGCAGCATGGCGGCGATCGAGCTTGTCGCCGGGAAGGGAATCGTCGGCGACCGCTACATGCTCGGCATTGAGCAGGGCTTCTATTCCGAGAAGCCGGAGCCCGGCCGCCAGATTACGCTCTTCGAGGAGGAGGCGCTGGACTGCATCCGGCGCGACTACGGCATCGAGATGACGCCGGAGGAGCACCGGCGCAACGTGACCACGCGCGGCGTGCCGCTGAACCATCTGGTCGGGCGGCAATTCCGGCTCGGCGAATGTCTGCTGGAGGCGACGCGGCTTTCCGTCCCCTGCCGGCATATCGAGGCGATCCTGGAGAGGCCGGTCTTCGACCCGATGATCCATCGCTCCGGCCTGAACTGCCGGATCCTGCGTGGCGGAACGGTGCGGGTGGGGGACCCCATCCGGCCGGCCTGAGCGCATGCGGCACATCCATACCGTTATCCGCGCGGCCGATGCGGCGGGGGCGGGAATCCGCCGTCTGGTCCTGATGGACCCGGATGGCTGGCCGCTGCCGAAATTCCGTCCGGGCGCGCATGTGGACCTGCACCTGCCGGGCGGCCTGGTGCGCAGCTATTCGCTCTGCGGCGATCCGGCACAGCAGGACCGTTACACGATCGCGGTGAAGCGGGAGGCGGCGGGCCGCGGCGGCTCCGCCTTCCTGCACGACCAGGCGGCGCCCGGCGATGCGATCGGCGTCTCCCTGCCGCGCTGCACCTTCCCGCTGGCGCCGGATGCCGTGGAGCATGTCTTCATCGCCGGCGGCATCGGCGTGACGCCCTTCCTTTCCATGATGGCGGCGCTGGAGCGCAGTGGTGGCCGCTACCGGCTGCACCTGCTGCACCGCGGCGCGCTGCCTCTGCCCGACATGCTGGCGGCCCATGTGGCGGGCGGCCGCGTCATCCTGCACGACACGGCGGCCGCGCCGCGGCCCGAGCTTGCTGCGCTGCTCGGCTCGCCCGCCCCCGGCCGCCATGCCTATTGCTGCGGCCCCGCCGGCATGATCGCGGCCTTCGAGGCAGCGACGGCCGGCTGGCCGGCGGGCGCCGCGCATGTCGAGCATTTCGTGCCGCCGCCCCTGCCGCCGGATCCCTCGGCGCAGCCCTTCACGCTGGTCCTGGCGAAATCGGGCCGGGAGGCTGCGCTGCCCGCTGGCGCCAACCTGCTGGCGGCGCTGCGCGGACTCGGCATCGAGGTCGAGTCGAGTTGCGAGGGCGGCATCTGCGGCGCCTGCCGCGTCCGCTGGCTGGAAGGCCCGCCGCTGCACCGCGACCGCGTGCTTCAGCCACAGGAACGGGAGAGGGAAGTGATGGTCTGTGTCGCCGGCTGTGCCGGCCCGCGCCTGGTGCTCGACCTGTGAAGGGAGGGCTTGACCCGGAGGCCGCCGCGCGCTGCGCCGAGAGCTTCGGCCGGCAGGCCTTTCTCCGCGCCATGGGCGCTGAGATGGAGAGCCTGGCACCCGGCCGTTGCACGCTGCGCCTGCCCTTCCGGCCCGATCTGACCCAGCAGCACGGCTTCTTCCATGCCGGGGCGCTGACCACGCTGGCGGATACCGCTGCGGGCTATGCCGCCTTCTCGCTGATGCCGGCCGGGGCCTCCGTGCTCACCACCGAGTTCAAGGTGAACCTGCTGCGCCCTGGCCGCGGCACGGCGGCGATCGCGCGGGCGGAGGTGCTGAAGCCCGGCCGCACCCTGAGCGTGGTGCGGGCGGATGTGTTCTGTCGCCAGCACGACGGCGAGGAGGAACTCACCGCCACCATGCTGGCGACCATGATGTGCCTGCAAGGGCGGCCGGGTCTGCCGCCCGGCTGAGCTACTTCCGCCGCGCCTCCACCAGCACGCCGCTCTCGCGCAGCGCCTTGATCTCCTCGGCGCTGAAGCCGTGCTTCGCCAGCACCTCCTCGCCATGCTGGTTGAAGCGCGGCGGGGCGGCGCGAGTGCCGCCGGGGGTGCGGGAGAGCTTGATCGGCGTGCCAAGACCTCGGTAGCTGCCGAGCTCCGTCACCATCTCCCGATGGGCGGTGTGCGGGGCGGCCATGGCCTCGTCCACATGCTGCACCGGGCCGGCGGGCAGGCCGGCCTGCAGCATACGGCGGGTGAGCTCATGCCCATCCTCCTCGGCGAAGCGCTGCTCCAGGATCTCGGTCAGCGCCTCCCGGTTGGTCACGCGCGCGCCGTTGGTGGCGAAGCGCTCGTCCTTCGCCACCTCGGGCATGCCGAGGAATTCGCAGAATTTGCGGAAGGCCGGGTCGTTGCCCGCGGCGACGAAGATCTCGCAGGTCTTGGTGCGGAACTTGGAATAGGGCGCCAGGTTCGGATGCGGGTTGCCCGTGGCCTTCGGCCGCTTGCCGCTCAGGAAGTAGTTGGCGGCGTGCGGGTGCAGCAGCGCCATGCCGCAGTCATGCAGCGTCATGTCGCAATACTGGCCGCGGCCGCTGCGCTCCCGCTCATGCAGCGCCATCAGGATGGCGATGGTGCTGAACAGGCCGGTGGCGATGTCCACGATCGGGTTGCCGAGGCGCGTCGGGCCGGAGGTCTCCGTGCCATTGATGGACATCAGCCCGGTCATGGCCTGCAGCACGGCGTCATAGCCGGGGAAGCCGCCATTCGGCCCGTCGCCGCCGAAGCCGGAGACGCGGCAATGGATCAGGCGGGGGAAGCGCTTGGACAGCACCTCCTCATAGCCCAGGCCCCATTTCTCCATGCTGCCGGGCTTGAAATTCTCCACCAGCACATCGGCGTCTTCCAACAGGCGCAGCAGCACCTCGCGCCCTGCCGGCTTGGACAGGTCCAGACCGACCGAGCGCTTGTTGCGGTTGACGCCGAGGAAGTAGCTGGCATCGCCCGCCTCGTCGAAGGGCGGGCCCCAGTCCCGCACCTCGTCGCCCTGGGGCGGTTCCAGCTTGATGACCTCGGCGCCGTGGTCGGAGAGGACCATGGTGCAATAGGGTCCGCCCAGCACCCGCGTCAGGTCGATCACCTTGAGGCCGGCGAGCGCCCCGGCGGATTTCGCCAGGCCCTTGCCCTCGGCGGCGGGAACGGCGTCAGTCATGCAGCAGCCTTTCTGTTGAAAACGCGCGCGCAGAATTCGGGGTAGGTTTCCAGCATCTCATCGCAGACCGGCCCTCGCAGCAGCGCCAGTTCCTGCTCCGTAGCATCCGGCGTGGTGGGGATGTTTCCTTCCACATCGAAATCGAAGCCGGTGGCGGCGCGGATGCTCTCCACCGTCTCGCCGGGATGCAGGCTTTCCAGGCTGAACCGGGCGCGGTCCGGATGGAAGCGGAAGACGCATTTGCCGGTGACCAGCGCCTGCGCATGGCCGCGGCGGAACACGCCGGGCGGCGAGACACCGGGGGCGGAGATGTTGTCCACCTTTGGCACGAAGACGCGTGGCGAATGTTCCTCGCGGAACAGGATCACCCGCGGCACCATCATATACATGAAGGCGCTGCCGAAGCTGCCGGGGAAGCGCACGCCCATTCCCGGCCAGTCACCGGTGCCGACCAGGTTCAGGTTGGCCTGGCCGTCGATCTGCCCGCCGCCCAGGAAGAACAGGTCGATCCGTCCCTGGCCGGTCAGGTCGAACAGTTCCCGCGTGCCCTCGGTGAAGGGATTGCCGGTCCGCCGCGACAGCAGCGAGAGGCGGATCGGATAACCCAGCTTCTGCACCAGGAAACAGGCCGCCGCCGGGATGGGAGAGGCGGCGCCGACCGCGACATGCCGTGCCGGCGGCGCCTTGGGGTCCAGGATCAGCCGGGCGATGGCGACAGCCAGCCGCTCCTCGGGCTTCATCATGCTCATTCCGCCGCCATTGCCTTCGGGGTGAAAACCTCGCGGTCGAGCCACTGGGCGAAGCCTTCCTCGGTTTTCGCCATCCGGGCGTATTCGCTGACATAGGCTGGATCGGCGCCGTATTCGTCCAGCAGCGCGACGGGATGCGCGCCGCGCTCGGCCACCGCCACAGCATCCACATAGGTGGCGCTGATGGCGCCGGGGGCCAGGCGCTCATCCATCAGGAAGTCGCCTTCCACCACGCGCTCCACCGTCACCAGGGTGCGCTTGCTGGCATGGGCGATGGTGGCGCATTCGCGCTTGCGGCCGAGCCAGACATTCCCCTTCGAGTCGGCCATGACGGCATGGAACATCGCGAAATCCGGCTGCTTCGCCGGCAGCAGCACGATCGGGTCCTCGCCATTCTCGGCGAAGGGGTTGGGGATCACCTTCCAGTCGGGCCGGTGCTTCAGGATGTCGCTGCCGAGGAGCCCGCGCAGCGGCATGAAGGGCACGCCCTTCTCCGATGCCTGCAACATGGTGTGGATGGCCGGGCAGGTGGCGTCCCGCATCCGGATCTGGCCTGCTTTCACTGCCGCGGTGAAGCGCGGGGCGAAGCCGGCCTCGCCGAGCGAGACGGCGCTGGTCTCCACCTCGGCGACGCAGCCGGCGCCGATCAGGATGTCGGTGGCGAAGCCGGCCACCGGCACGCCCAGCAACCGCAGATTGCGGGCGCCGCGGCGGATCAGCGCCTTGGCCAGCGCCACCGAGGGCAGGGAATTATCCGGCGGCAGCGCCAGCAGGGCGCCATCCGGCACCATGGCGGCCATCGCCTCCAGGCTGATCGGTGTCATTCGGTCGGTCCTCCGGCCCGCAACCTAGGCCGGGCGGGCCCCCGCGCGAAGGGGGTGGCGGTGGGTGGTGCCCGGCGCTATGCCCCGGCATGGTCCTGGATGGCCCCCGCATTCGGCTCCGCCCCTGGCGGGACAGCGATTCCGTGCCCTTCGCCGGGCTGAACGCCGATCCCGAGGTGATGCGCCATTTCGTCGCGCCCCTGACGCGCGAGCAGAGCGACGCCTTCATCGCCCACAACCGCGCGCATGAGGCGCAACACGGCTACTGCTTCTGGGCGGTGGAACTGCGCGACCAGGCCCCGCTGATCGGCCTATGCGGCCTGCAGCGGGTCACTTTCGAGGCCCGCTTCACCCCGGCGGTCGAGATCGGCTGGCGTCTGGCGCGGCCCTTCTGGGGCCAGGGCCTGGCCGAGGAGGCGGCGCGGATCGCCCTCGCCGCCGGTTTCGGGCCGCTCGGCCTGGCCGAGATCGTTGCCTTCACCGTGCCGGCGAATCGGCGCTCCTGGGGCCTGATGCAGCGGCTCGGCATGCGGCCGGACGGGGATTTCCCGCATCCCCGGCTGCCGGAGGGCCACCCCCTGCGCACCCATCTGCTCTACCGTCTGGCGCGGGAGGACTGGGTCCGGCAGCGCCTGGAGGAATAGCCGCGCCCCGCTGGAGGCAGGGCGCGGCCATAATTCAGCCGAGCACCCGAGTCAGCAGTTCCGCCGAGCGGCCATCGGCGATGGTCGCCGCCCGCGCGTCATAGGCATGGCCGCCGCGGCGGGAGAAGGCGTGGTCGGCCCAGGGATAGACATGGCAACTCACCTGCCTGTTGCCCTTGAGCCCCTCCTGGATCTTCGCCTGCGCCTCGGGCGGCACGAATTTGTCCTTGCCCGCGATGTGCAGGATCAGCGGCGCCTTGATGTTCTGCGCCTCGCCCAGTAGCCCCTCCAGGCCCACGCCGTAATAGCTGATGTTGCAATCGGCATCCGAACGCGTCGCCATCATGAAGGCCAGCCTGCCGCCGAGGCAGAAGCCCATGGTCCCGACCTTGCCGTTGCTGCCCTCCATCTTGCGGGCGTGGGCGACGGTCGCCTTCAGGTCCTCCACCGCCTTGTCCTGGTTCAGCCCGTTCATCAGGGCGAAGGCCTTGTCCCATTCGGACTGCCCGGCATCTGGGTCGAGCTGCACCCCCGGCTGCTGCCGCCAGAACAGGTCCGGGCAGACGGCGATGAAGCCCATCTCGGCGACCCAGTCGGACAGCGCCCGCATGGTGCGGTTCACGCCGAAGATCTCCTGGATCATCACCACGGCGCCGGCCGGGGTCTGCTTCGGCATCGCCACATAGGCCATGAACTCGCCGCTGCCATCGCTTGCGGCGATTCGGATCTCGGGCATCCTCTCCTCCCTCTGCTGGGGCTCCCAGGGGGGATCTAACCGCAGATGCGGCGGCTTGCCACGCCCCTGCCGGAACCGCCGCCCGTTCCGGCGTTCTGACCGGGAAAGGAGATCCTGCCGGAATGCGCCACATGCCGGGCCGGGCCGAAAAGAGCGTGTTCGAAACCGATGTCCCGGCGCGGCTGGACCGGCTGCCCTGGAGCAGCTTCCATTGGCGCGTGGTGCTGGCCCTCGGCATCACCTGGGTCCTGGACGGGCTGGAGGTGACGCTGGTCGGCTCCCTCGCCAGCGCCATCCATCAGAGCCCGAGCCTCAATCTTTCCGCGACCCAGATCGGCCTGGCCGCCTCGGCCTATCTGGTCGGGGCCGTCACCGGGGCGCTGGGCTTCGGCTGGCTGACCGACCGGCTGGGGCGGAAGAAGCTCTTTTTCGTCACCCTCACCGTCTACATGCTGGCCAGCATCGCCACCGGCTTCTCCTGGGATTTCTGGTCCTTCGCCTTCTTCCGGGCGCTGACCGGCGCCGGCATCGGCGGCGAATACGCGGCGGTGAACTCCGCGATCCAGGAGCTGATTCCGGCGCGCCGGCGTGGCACCACCGATCTTGCCGTCAACGGAACCTTCTGGGGTGGGGCAGCGATCGGCGCCGTCATCGCCCTGGTGGTGCTGGACCCGCGGATTATCGACCCGGAGATCGGCTGGCGCGCCGCCTTCGTGGTGGGCGGCGCCCTGGCGTTGATCGTGCTGCTCATGCGGCGCTTCCTGCCGGAAAGCCCGCGCTGGCTGATGATCCATGGCCGGCCGGAGGAGGCGGAGCGGATCGTCTCGGACATCGAGCGCCAGGCGGAGGCCAGGCACGGTCCGTTGCCGCCCCTGGAATACGGCAAGGTGCGGCTGCACCGCCGCCGTCATACCGAGATCGCCGAGGTCTGGCACGCGATGATCCACCGTCACCGCGACCGCACCCTGCTCGGCGTCACGCTGATGGCCTGCCAGGCCTTCTGCTACAATGCGCTGGGCTTCACCTATGCGCTGGTGCTGACCAAATTCTACGGCATCCCGCCTGCCAGCATTGGCTGGTACATGCTGCCCTTCGCGCTGGGCAACCTGGCCGGGCCGCTGCTGCTGGGGCATTTCTTCGACAGCATCGGCCGCAAGCCGATGATCACCGCCACCTATGCCCTGTCCGGGGTGCTGATGGCGGCGACGGGCTACGCCTTCGCCGCCGGCTGGCTCTCCGCCTGGGAGCAGACGGCGGCCTGGACCGTGATCTTCTTCTTCGCCTCCGCCGCCGCCTCTGCCGCCTATCTGACGGTGGGGGAGAGCTTCCCGCTGGAGATGCGGGCCATGGCCATCGCCCTGTTTTATGCCCTTGGCACCGCGGTCGGCGGGGTGATCGGCCCGGCCCTGTTCGGGCGGCTGATCGAGGGCGGCGACCGCACCGACATCATGTGGGGCTACATGGCGGCCGCGGCGCTGATGCTGCTGGCGGCGATCACCGAGTGGCGCCTGGGCTTCGCCGCAGAGCGCAAGCCGCTGGAGCATGTGACGAGCCCGCTCTCCGCCCGGCACTGACCTGCCGTGAATGTGAAGATTGGGCTCCGGCGGTGCCTCCCCCGGTTCCCAAGAGCGCCGGCCATGCTTTAACTGGACCCGATCAACGAGGCGCCTTTCCGATGTCCGTAACCCGGCAGGAATTCCGCGACGCCATGGCCCGGCTGGGCGCCGCGGTGAATGTGATCACCACCGCCGGGCCGGCCGGCCGCGCCGGCTTCACCGCCAGCGCGGTGTGCAGCGTGACGGATGACCCGCCGACCCTGCTGGTCTGCATGAACCGCAATTCCTCCTCCGCCCCGGTGCTGAAGGCCAATGGGGTGCTGTGCGTGAACACCCTTTCCGCCAGGCAGAGGGAGGTTTCCACCGTCTTCGCCGGCGTCACCAAATGCAGCCTGGAGGAGCGGTTCGCCGCCGGCAGCTGGTCGGAGCTGGCCACCGGCGCGCCGGTGCTCGAAGGCGCCGTGGTGGCCTTCGACTGCCGCGTGGCCGACATGGTGGAGAAGGGCACGCATACCGTGATCTTCGCCGATGTCCTGGCGATCCGGCATGGCAGCAGGGGCGGGGCCGGGCTGATCTATTTCGGCCGGGACTATCATCCGGTCGGGGCGGGGGCCTGAGCGGCCCCGATGACCGGAGCGCCGAAGGGCGCGGAGGTCTGATCGGCGCCGCCAAGTTGGAAGGGCCACTCTCGCGCCGGTGTGGTGCCGGCGCCACGGGGGCGTATCGGTGAACCTCCGTCCCCATGATTCACGTTATCCACAGGTCCGCCCCCGGACCCGCCCTGCGCTAGAATGGGGCCATGAACACCTTCGGTCCGCCCGGCTTCCCCGGCAGCGATTCGGCCTCGCCCTTCGGGGGGGGCTCCGGTGGCCTGCTCGGCCTTTCGCAGCGCGTCCCGCCTTCGAACCTGCAGGCAGAGCAGGCGCTGCTCGGCGCCCTGCTGGCCAACAACAAGGCCTATGAGCGGGTCTCCGAATTCCTGGCGCCGGAGCATTTCGCTGATCCCATCCACGGCCGCATCTACCGCGCCATCCAGCGCCGGATCGAGGCCGGGCAGCTTGCCGATGTCGTGACCCTCCGCCCGGAATTCGAGCATTCCGGCCTGCTGGACGAGGTCGGCGGCCCGGCCTATCTGGCGCAGCTCCTCTCCGCCATGGTCGGCATCATCAATGCCGGCGAGTACGGCAAGCTGATCTATGACTGCTGGCTGCGCCGCCAGCTCATCGATGTGGGCGAGGAGGTGGTGAACCGCGCCTTCGGCGCCGAGCCGGAACTGGATGCCAAGGACCAGCTCGAGGCGGCGGAGCAGCGGCTCTTCGACTTGGCGAAGGAAGGCGGCTCGGACGGCGGCTTCATCACCTTCGAGCGGGCGCTGACCGACGCCGTGCTGAACGCGGAGCGCGCCTTCTCCACGCCCGGCGGCGTCTCCGGCCTGCCCACCGGGCTGCGTGACCTGGATGCCAAGACCGGCGGGCTGCACCCCTCCGACCTGCTGATCCTGGCCGGGCGCCCGGCCATGGGCAAGACCGCGCTCGCCACCAAGATCGCCTTCGGCGCCGCCCGAGCCCTGATGCGGGAGGCGCAGGAGAAGGGGCCGGATGTCCAGCCGCGCGGCACCGTCGCCATCTTCTCCCTGGAAATGAGCGCCGACCAGCTGGCGACCCGCTTGCTCTCCGAGGAGGCGCGGATCTCCGGCGACCGTATCCGTCGCGGTGACATCTCCCAGCGCGACTTCGACCGCTTCGTGGAGGTGAGCCGCGAACTGGCCAGCATCCCCATCGTCATTGACGACACGCCGGCCATCACCATCTCCGCCCTCCGCACCCGCTGCCGCCGGCTGAAGCGGACAAGGGGGCTGGAGCTGGTGGTGGTGGATTACCTCCAGCTCATGCGCCCGGCGGCGGGAACGCGGCCGGAGAGCCGGGTGCTGGAGATCTCCATGATCACCCAGGGGCTGAAGGCCATCGCCAAGGAATTGTCCGTGCCGGTGCTCGCCCTTTCCCAGCTCTCCCGCCAGGTGGAGCAGCGGGAGGACAAGCGGCCGCAGCTTGCGGACCTGCGCGAATCGGGCTCGATCGAGCAGGACGCCGACATGGTGATGTTCGTCTATCGCGACGAATACTACCTGGCACAGCGCGCCCCGAAGGAGCTGGCCTACGACAACCCGGCGAAATTCGAGGAAGCGCTGCAGAAGTGGCAGTCCGACATGGAGCAGGCCCATAACAAGGCCGAACTCATCATCGCCAAGCAGCGCCACGGCCCGACCGGGACCATCAAGCTGTTCTTCGAGTCCGAATTCACCCGCTTCGGCGATCTCGACCAGACCCGCGGACCGGAGGGCGGCTACTAAGCGGCCCGGTCTGCGCGGCGCCGGATGGCCCGGAGGCGTGAATCGGCCCGCAGGACAAGCAGCATCCCGGCAGGCCCCGCTTGCAACCGGCGCCGGTCCGGGCCATGCCCTGCCCGGCGGACCGGAAGGGAATGCGATGCAGGCGGTGCTAACGGTGGACCTCTCCGCCATCGCGGCGAACTGGCGCGCGCTGTGCGCCCGGCATCCGGGCGGCGCCGTGGCCGGGGTGGTGAAGGCGGATGCCTATGGTCTGGGCGCCGCGCCGGTGGCGCGCGCCCTGCTGGCGGCCGGGTGCCGGCACTTCTTCGTGGCCCATCTGGCGGAGGGGCTGGCACTCCGGGAGGCGATCGGGCCCGGGCCGATGATCGCCGTGCTGAACGGCTTCGCCCCCGGCGCGGAGGAGGAGGCTGGGCTGGTTCCGGTGCTGAACGGCCTGCCGGATGTGGCGGCCCATGCCGCGGCGGCGCGGGCGAAGGGGCAGGCCAGGCCCGCCATCCTGCATGTCGATACCGGCATGAGCCGACTCGGCCTGGATGCGCGGGAACTCGACCTGCTGGCGGAGGATCCGGGGCGGCTGGCCGGCCTCGACCTGCTCTATGTAATGACCCATCTGGCCTGCGCCGATGAGCCGGAGCATCCCCTGAACGCCGCCCAGGCAGCCCGCTTCCGGGCGGCCTGCGCCCGCCTGCCACAAGCGCCGCGCAGCCTGGCCAATTCCTCCGGCATCTTTCTCGGCCCTGACTTCGCCAGCGACTTGGCCCGGCCGGGCTGTGCCCTCTACGGCATCAACCCAACCCCCGGCGCCCCGAACCCGATGCGGCAGGTGGTCCGGCTGGAGGCCCCGGTGCTGCAGGTGCGGGAGATCCCGAAGGGCGCCAGCCTGGGCTATGGCGCCACCTGGATTGCCCCGCGTCCCAGCCGGATCGCCACGGTTGCCGCCGGCTATGCCGATGGATACCTTCGCGCCCTCTCCGGGCGCGGCATCGGCAATTTCGCCGGGCGGACCGTGCCGCTGGTTGGCCGGGTATCCATGGACCTCATCACCTTCGACGTGACGGATGCGCCGGACCTGGCGCCGGGCGACATGATCGAGCTCATCGGGCCGGGGAACACGCCGGACGACCTCGCCGCGCGCGCGGGCACCATCGGCTATGAGATCCTGACCTCCCTCGGCGCCCGCTACCGGCGCGAGTACGGCGCGGCCTGATGGGTGCCCTGATCCTCGATCCGCTGGCGGCGCTCGGCCGTGGCGCCTTCGCCGCCTGCCGGACCGCTGGCGCCGTCGCGCTCTTCGCGCTGGAGGCACTCTCGCACCTCTTCCGGCCGCCCTTCCACTGGCGGATGTTCGCCCGCGCCTTCGTGGAGATCGCCTGGTTCTCCCTGCCGGTGGTGGCGCTGACCGCCGTCTTCACCGGCATGGTGCTGGCGCTGCAATCCTATACCGGCTTCGCCCGCTTCAACGCGCAATCGGCGATCGCCAGCGTCGTCGTCATCAGCCTGACGCGCGAGCTGGGCCCGGTGCTGGCCGCGCTGATGGTGGCCGGGCGCATCGGCGCCAGCTTCGCGGCCGAGATCGGCACCATGCGCGTCACCGACCAGATCGACGCGCTGACCACGCTCTCCACCAACCCGATGAAATACCTGGTGGCGCCGCGCCTGCTGGCGGCCACCATCGCCATGCCCCTGCTGGTGCTGGTGGCGGACATACTGGGCGTGATGGGCGGCTGGCTGATCGGCATCGTCAAGCTGAACTTCGTCTCGGCCGCCTATCTCAAGTCCACCTTTGATTTCCTGCAGACGGAGGACGTGGTCTCCGGCCTGGTGAAGGCGGCGGTCTTCGGCTTCATCGTCGCGCTGATGGGCACCTGGTGCGGCTACAACAGCCGGGGCGGTGCGCAGGGCGTGGGCGGCGCCACGACGACGGCGGTGGTCGCCTCCTCCATCCTCATCCTCGCCTTCGACTACGGGCTGACCGAGATCTTCTTCGGGCAATGAAGCAGGACGTTCCCAAGATCCGGTTGCGCGGGGTGCGCAAGGCTTTCGGCACCAAGCAGGTGCTCGACGGCATCGACCTGGACGTCGCCGCCCGGCATTCCATGGTGATCCTGGGCGGGTCGGGTTCCGGCAAGTCGGTGATGCTGAAATGCATCCTCGGCCTGATCGAGCCGGATGAGGGCGTGATCGAGATCGATGGCGAGGACGTACTGCGCATGCCCCGGCGGGAGCGGGAGGCGCTGAACGACCGCATCGGCATGCTGTTCCAGAACGGCGCGCTCTTCGACAGCCTGCCCGTCTGGGAGAATGTCTGCTTCAAGCTGCTGGCGCAGAAGCGCATCAGCCGCGCCGCGGCGCGGGACAAGGCGGCGGAGGTGTTGGCGCAGGTGGGCCTTGCGGCCTCGGTGGGCGATCTCTACCCGTCGGAACTGTCCGGCGGCATGCAGAAGCGCGTGGCGCTGGCACGCGCGGTGGCGGCGCAGCCCGACATCATCCTCTTCGACGAGCCGACCACTGGCCTCGACCCCATCATGGGGGCGGTGATCGACGGGCTGATCGTGGACTGCGTGCGGCGGCTCGGCGCCACTGCCATCAGCATCACCCATGACATGGCGAGTGCCCGGCGCATCGGCGATGATGCGGCAATGATCCACAAGGGCCGGATCGTCTGGACCGGCCCGGCAGCCAATCTGGGCCATACCGGCAATGATCTGGTGGACCAATTCGCGCGCGGCGAGCGGGAAGGGCCGATCCAGATGGAGTTGCGGCGCTAACCTGCTGCTGTCCTGGGATCCGAGGATTGCCACGGATCCCGGATATGAATCGCCAGCTCAATAAATCCGAGCAGGCGGCTGCGCCTCTACACGCCGGTTTGTACGCCTCCCCCGGCCGTCCATGGGGGAAATCCTCGCTTGGGTTCGCCCGGCTGACGCATCCTCCCCGCCACGGGCCGCCTCATCGTTTCGGGCGGCCCGCAAGAACAAGCTGGGAGGACACAGCATGGAATCGATCACCCGCCGCGGCGCCCTGGCCCTGGGCGCCGGTGCCTTTGCTGCCGGCAGCCTGGGGCGGCAGGCCGGCGCCGCCATTCCCCGCGCGGATGTCGCCCCGCCCAAGCTGCCGATCGAGTCCGGCGCCTCGCTGCGCGTCATCCGCCCCGCCCGCTTCGTCGAGCCGGACGAGGTGATCTTCCGCGAGAACGCGGCCCGCTTCAGCGAGCAGTACAAGGTGCCTGTCCGCGTTGATTTCGTCGGCTGGGAGGACATCCGCCCGCAGACCGCCGTCATCGCCAATACCGGCAGCGGCCCGGATGTGGTGATCGGCTGGGGCGACGACCCGCACATCTATGCCGACAAGCTGATCGAGCTGTCCGATGTCGCGGAGTATCTCGGCAAGCGCTATGGCGGCTGGGCCTTCCTGGCGGAGAAATACGGCAAGCGACACCGCACGAGCAATTGGATCGGCATTCCCTTCGGCGGCAGCACCGGACCGATCGTCTACCGCGCCTCCACGGTGCGGGAAGCCGGCTTCGACCAGGTCCCGGACGATCATGCGGGCTACCTGAAGCTCCTCCAGGCGATGAAGCGGCTGGACAAGCCGGCGGGCTTCGCCCTGGGCAATGCGGTCGGCGACGGCAACGGCTTTGCCAACTGGCTGCTCTGGTCGCACGGCGCTGCCCTGACCGACGAGGATGGCAAGATCACCATCAACAGCCGCGAGACCATCGAGGCGCTGAACTACCTGCGGGAGCTGTACCCCACCTTCGTCTCCGGCGTGCTCTCCTGGCTCGATCCCAGCAACAACCGCGCCTATTCGGCGCAGGAGATCCACCTCACTGCCAATGGCGTCTCGCTCTATTTCGCGTTGAAGAACGATCCCAGGACCCGGCCGATCGCCGAGGATACCGAGCACCGGCCATTGCCGCGCGGCCGGGCGAGCGCGCCGCCGCAGGGCGCCACCGTTCTGAACGCGATGATCTTCCGCCATGTGCAGTATCCGAACGCGGCCAAGGAGTTCATCCGCTTCATGATGGAGGCGGAGCAGTACGAGCCCTGGCTCTCCGGCTGCCTCGGCTACTGGTCGCAGCCGCTGGCCGCCTATCGGGAGGCGGCCTTCTGGAATTCCGACCGCAAGATCACCCTGTTCCGCGATGCGATGAACCATCCGTACTGGGCCGGCTACAAGGGGCCGATCTCCCAGGCCTCCGGCGCGGTGAATGCGGATTACGTGCTGGTGCAGATGTGCGCCGCGGTCGCCTCCGGCCAGCAGACGCCGGAAGCCGCGGCGCGGGAGGCGGAGCGCCGCGCCCGCCGCGCCTACCGCACCTGATCCGGAACAAGCCGGCGCGTCCCGTGGCGCGCCGGCTTGACCGACCATGCCCTGCGGGCGCTACCATTCCTCCGCGCACCAGAAGCAGGAGGAAACGACAATGGCGCTGCAACTCACCCCGCTCCACCCACTCTTTGTTGCGGAGGTGAAGGGCATCGATCTGCGCCAGACACCGGGCCCGGAGCTCTGCGCGGAGATCGACCGCGCCATGGACCGCTATGCGGTCCTGGTTTTCCGTGACCAGCAGCTCGACGACGACCAGCAGATGGCCTTCGGCCAGGCGCTCGGCCCGCTGGAGCAGGACCGGGCAACGGTGGATGTCCACAAGATGCGCCTGAAGCACCAGCAGATGAACGACATCTCCAACCTGGATGTGGACGGCAAGCTTCTCGCGCTCGATGACCGGCGGCGCATGTTCAATCTTGGCAACCAGCTCTGGCACAGCGACAGCAGCTTCAAGCCGACGCCCGCCAAATATTCCATGCTGCACGCCCGCGTGATCCCGCCCGAGGGCGGCGAGACGGAATTTGCCGACATGCGCGCCGCCTGGGATGCGCTGCCTGCGAAGGTGAAGGCGCAGGTGAAGGATCTCGTCACCCGGCATTCACTGATCTATTCGCGCGGCCAGCTCGGCTTCGAGGAATATACCGAGGAGGAGAAGCGGCGCTTCGCTCCGGTCCGGCAGCGGCTGGTGCGCTGGCATCCCGGTTCGGGGCGGCATTCGATCTATCTCTCATCCCATATCGGGGAGATCGAGGGCTGGCCGCGTCCGGAAGCGATGATGCTGATCCGCAACCTGACGGAATTCGCGACGCAGCGGCAATTCGTCTACACGCATCACTGGCGGCAATGGGACCTGGTGATGTGGGACAACCGCTGCACCATGCACCGCGCCCGGCCCTTCGATGACAAGACCTATCCGCGCGACATGCGGCGCGTGACCCTGATGGACGCGGCGCCGACGCTGGAGCAGCAGACGGCCTGACCCGGCCCGTGCCGGGCCGGCGCTCCACGCACCAGGCATTTCCGTCCGGGGTGGCCGCAGGCTAGGCTGCCTCTCCCAGCCGGGGCTGGGGGGAGGCGGGCGGCTGCCGCCCCGCCATATCCTGCACCACCTGCCGCGCCGGCAGGGTCAGGGTGACGGCCAGCCCCTCCGGGCGCCAGTCGAATTCCAGCCGCCCGCCCAGCTGCCGCTCCGCCAGCGAGACCAGCATGCGGGAGCCGAAGCCCCGCCGCGCCGGCGGCCCCTCGATCGCCGGCCCGCCGGACTCGCGCCAGATCAGGCGCAACCCCTCCTCCGGCGCGGTGAATTCCCAGCGCAGCGCGACCCGTCCCTCCGGCACCGAGAGCGCGCCATGCTTTGCCGCATTGGTCGCCAGCTCATGCAGCAGCATCGCCACCGGCTGCACCGCATCGGCCGCGAGGCGCACCGCCGGGCCGGTCAGCTCCGCCCGGTCCAGCATCCCGAGGAGCTCGCCCTCGGCCAGGCTGCGCAGGCTGGCGCCGCCCCAGCGGCCGCCGGCCAGCAGGGAATGCGCCCGGGCCATGGCGGCGATGCGGCCCTCGACCGCAGCGGCGAAGCGGCCGGCATCCTCGCGCGGCGTCAGCCGCACCAGGGACAGCGCCACCGCCATCACATTCTTGGCGCGATGGTCCAGTTCCCGCATCAGCAGGGCGCGCTGCTGCTCCGCCTGGCGCCGCTCCCGCCCCGCCTGGGCCAGGGCGGCGATCATCGCATCGGCCTCCGGCAGGCCGGTGGTGGGGCTTGCCGCCTCCGGCTTGGCTGCCGCCACGGCGACACGATGAAAGGCGGCGAGGATGCGTCGGGCCAGGAACAGCGCCAGGCCGATCCCGGCCAGCGCAGGCGCCGCCCCGATGCCCAGCGCCCGCAGCAGCGCCGCCCGGGCCGGCGCCTCGAAGGCCGCCGCCGGCATGGTAAGGACGGCGCTATAGCCACTGGTCGGCGCCCGGGCGAAGGCCAACACGACCGGAATGCCCTCCCGCGTCCTCACCCCATGGATCACGCCGGCCTCCTTCGCTTTCAGCCAGGCAAGGACAGGCTCCCCGGCCGCCTTGCCGAGGCTCTCCCGGTCATTGAGGCTGCGGGCCACGACGGTCCCCTCGCGGTCCAGCACGGCGGCGGTCCAGCCCTCCGCCATCGGCTGGGCCTGGCGCTGCAGCAGGGCGACCAGCCTCTCCCGCACCAGGGCCATGCACAGGGCGTAGCCGGGGCGCGCCGAGGAGGCCGGGACCGCAATGGCGATCGAAGGCTGCCGCCCGTCAGAGGGCAGGCGGAGATTGCTGGTTTCCGCCCTGCCACCGGCGAGGCTGCGCTGCACCAGCTCCGGCGCGCGCACTCCGCTGCGCCGCTCCCCCAGCGCCCAGGCGGTGCTGAGCAGCAGCATGCCATCCGCCCCGGCCAGGGAGATCGTCGCCCCGCCGAACCGGGCCGAGCCGGCGCGCATCTCCGCCTCGAAGCCATCGAGGTCGCCGGCCCGCAGGGCGGCGGAACCGGCGAGGGTTTCCAGCAGGATGACGGCGCGGCCGAATTCCCGGTCCACCAGCCCGGCCAGGCTGCGGCTCCGGTCCAGCAGCGCCTGCTCGGCGCGGCGGCGCTGTGCCTGATCGGCCTGCCAGACCGTGCCGGCGGCGAGCGCCAGCATCGGTACCGCCACGGCGGCGACCAGCAGCAGCAGGCGCGTGCGCAGGCCGCGCACGCCCCCGCCCTTGGTGGGGACGGCCGGCGCATCCTGTCCCTCGGGGATCATGGGCGGCGGTCCGCGGCTCCGTTCGGTGCGCAGTAGTCTAATACATAATATGCAAGTTGAATCTTGACCATCCGCCTGCGCCGCTGCGGCGTTGCGGGCAGGGCGCGACAAAGCCGCCTGGCCGGATTACAACAGCGTCAGCGTTCCCGTTTCGTGCTAAAGGGCGCCCATGGCCAAGGATCGCACCCGCTTCGTCTGCCAGGCTTGCGGCGCCGCCCATCCGAAATGGCAGGGGCGCTGCGAGGCCTGTGGCGAATGGAACACGCTGCAGGAAGAAGCGCCGTCGCCGCGGCCGAGCGGTCCTGCGGCCAGGGCCGGCGGCGGCAGAAAGGTGGAATTCGTCGGCCTGCAAGGGGAAACGGCGCCGCCGCCCCGCATCCCGACCGGGCTGGCGGAACTCGACCGCGTATTGGGCGGGGGGCTGGTGCCGGCCTCCGCCGTGCTGGTGGGTGGCGATCCGGGCATCGGCAAGTCCACCATCCTGCTCCAGGCTGCCGCCCGCATTGCCGAGACCTTGTCCCCCGGCGGCCGGCGCGTGCTGTATGTGAGCGGCGAGGAAGCCGTGGAGCAGGTGCGGCTCAGGGCCCTGCGCCTGGGGCTGGAGAGGGCGCCGCTGGCCCTGGCCGCCGCCACTGCGCTCCGCGACATCGCCGCCAGCCTGGAGCAGGAGCGCGAGGCCGCGCTGGTGGTGATCGATTCCATCCAGACGCTCTGGCTGGACGCGCTGGA
>Ga0182742_1001909_pt1 | contig 24835 bp, 19 predicted proteins | sample eDN5th37CBELigMG_FD_128880 | JGI IMG/M metagenome (GOLD analysis project Ga0182742, IMG submission 128880) | Enriched Miracle-Growth compost microbial communities from Emeryville, California, USA - eDNA 5th pass 37_C BE-Lig MG (version 2)... ...
CGTCCTTCCTCCTGCAGGCGCAATCGTCCGGCGCCGACGTGGTCGGGCTTGCGAGTGCAGGCGGAGACCTGGTCAACCTGGTCAAGCAGGGCCAGGAGTTCGGCATCGCACAAGGCGGCCAGAAGCTGCTCACGTTTCTCACCTTCATCAATGACGTGCAGGGCATGGGCCTGGACTATGCCCAGGGCCTTACCTTCCCCACTGCGTTCTACTGGGATCTCGACGACGACACGCGCGAGTTCACCCGGCGCTGGCAGGAAAAGAGTGGCTTCACGCGCGCGCCCTCCATGGTGCAGACTCTGTCCTACGTGGCCACCATGCACTATCTCCAGGCGGTCAAGGAAGCCGGCACGTTCGACGGGGAAGTCGTGAACGCCAAGATGCGCGAAATGCCGGTCACCAGCAAGCTCATCAAGAACGCTCGCGTACGCCCGGAAGATGGCCGCGTCATCATGGACCTGTTCCAGGCCCAGGTTAAGAAGCCTTCGGAATCCAGGTCACCGAACGACGTGTACAACATTCTTGCCACCATCCCGGGTGACAAGGTCTTTGTGCCCCTGTCGGACAGCGAATGCCCATTGGTCAAGAAAAGCTAGGAGCTCGTACATGAAGTGCTATTGCGTCGTCAATTTCCGCGGTGCCCTGGAACGCCAGGATCGGCCCACTCCTGTCCCCCAGGGCACCGAGGTTCTGCTGCAGGTGCGTGCCGCAGGCGTCTGCCACAGCGACATTCACATCTGGGAAGGCGGCTATGACCTTGGCCACGGCCGCACCCTGAGCTTCAAGGATCGCGGCATGACGCTGCCGCTGACCATGGGGCACGAAACCGTCGGCACGGTGCACTCCATGGGCCCGGAGGCCTCCGGCGTCGAGCCGGGACGCAACTACCTGGTGTACCCCTGGATCGGCTGCGGCAAATGTCAGGTGTGCCAGGAAGGCAATGAAAACCTGTGCGCAGCTCCCCAGTGCCTGGGCGTCCACCGCTCTGGCGGCTATGCCGACCACATCGTGGTGCCGCACCCGCGCTACCTGATCGACATCGGCGACCTGGACCCAGCCCTGGTCGCGCCGTATGCCTGCTCGGGCCTGACCACCTACTCCGCCCTGAACAAGATCGGCGAAACCACCTACAAGTCCGACCCGGTCGTCATATTCGGCGCGGGCGGGCTGGGGCTCATGTGCCTCGAGCTCATCAAGGCATTGGGAGGTGCCGGTGGCGTGGTCGTCGACCTGGATCCGGTCAAGCGCCAGGCGGCGCTGGATGCCGGTGCGCTGGCTGCCGTCGACGGCAACGCCCCGGACCTGGCCCAGGAGATCATCAAGGCACTGGGCGGCAAACCCGCTCGCTCCGTCATCGATCTGGTCGGCGCGCCCGGCACCACGTCGGCGGCCTTCGACGCCGTCGGCAAGGGCGGCAAGATCATCATTGTCGGCCTGTTCGGCGGAGCCACCTCATGGCCGATCACCATGATTCCCATCAAGGCGGTCAGCATCCTGGGCAGCTACGTGGGCAACCTGGCCGAACTCAAGGCGCTCATGGAGCTGGTCAAGGCAGGCCGCGTCAAGCCCATCCCGGTCACCCGCTATGGCCTGGACCAGGCCGATGAGGTTCTTGCCGCGCTTAGGGAAGGCAAGGTTACCGGTCGTGCCGTACTGACGGTCTGACCCGTCAAGGCTCTCCTGGTCCTGTGCAACATTGACCTGCACAGGGCGGCAACCTCGAGCCCACCGGGAAGGGCCGGCCGCACCTCGCCGGCCGCACCTCGCCTGCCGCACCAGGGCAGCTGATGCCGGGTCCTGGCAAATGAAAACGGGCTCCTTTCATTCAGGGAGCCCGTCGCTGTTTCAGGCGGAGTCGTCCGCTGTTGCCAGGCTCTCCTGGTCAGGCCACCTGCGCTGCAGCCGTGATCTCGCGCATGGCGCCGAGGAAACGCTCGTTTTCCGCCGCCGTGCCAACCGAAACGCGAAGCCACTCGGGCAGGCCATCGCCAGCGACCGGACGCACGATGACGCCGCGCTTGAGGAGCGCAAGGTTGATCGCTGCGGCGTCGCCAACCTTCACCAGGAGGAAGTTGCCATAGCTGGGTACGAACTCCAGCCCCAACGCCTGCACGCCTGCCGTCAGCTGCGCCAGGCCGTCGCGATTGCATTCAAAGCTGCGCTGCAGAAACGCATTGTCCGACAGGGCGGCGATGGCGGCAGCCTGGGCCGGTACGCTGACGTTGAACGGCTGGCGCACCCGGTTCAGCATGCCGATGATGTCGGGGTGGGCGATGGCGAAGCCGACTCGCAGTCCAGCCAGGCCATAGGCCTTGGAGAAGGTGCGCGACACCAGCAGATTCGAATACCGGCGCACGAGGGCCACGCTATCGAAGCGCAACTCGGGCGCCAGGTATTCGTTGTAGGCTTCGTCGAGCACCACCACGACCCGATTCCCGTGAGCCGCATGCACGGCGGCCACGAAGCGCTCGATGGCTTCGCCGGGAGCGAAGGTTCCCGTGGGATTGTTCGGGTTGGCGATGAACACCATCCGCGTGTCCGGCGCGATGGCAGCCAGCATGGCATCCAGATCATGGCCGTAGGCCACTGCCGGAACCATGATATGGCGCGCACCGGCAGCCTGCGTGGCCAGACGATACACTGTGAAGGCGTACTGCGAATACACCGCGGAGCTGCCCGGCGACAGGAAGGCGTCGGCCGCAATTTCCAGGATGTCGTTCGAGCCATTGCCCAGAATCAGCCATTCCGCAGGCACGTCGTAGCGCTTGGCAAGCGCCTGCTTCAGGTAGAAGCCGTTCGAGTCCGGATAGCGTGCGCCGTCCATCATGGCGTCGACCGCCGCCTGGCGCGCCAGGGGCGACATGCCCAAAGGGTTCTCGTTCGACGCCAGCTTCACGATATTGGCCGGGTCCAGGCCAAACTCGCGTGCCAGCTCTTCTATCGGTTTGCCCGCCTGATACGGCGCGATCGCGCTGACGTATTCAGGGGCGGGCAAGGCATTCGCAGTCATGAAAAACTCCGGTATCTCGGTTACGGCTGTGCGGGGTAGGAGCCCAGCACCTTGAAAAAGGCCGTTTGTGCCTGCAGGTCCTGCAGGGCCTTCGCCACCGCGGGATCGGTGCGATGACCCTCGATGTCGACGTAGAAGTAGTATTCCCACTGTCCGGTGCGGGCCGGGCGGGACTCGAACCGGGTCATGGACACGCCGTTCTGCGACAGCGGCATCAGCATCTGCACCACGGCACCGGCGCGGTTCGGCACGGCCAGGATCAGGCTGGTCTTGTCGCGTCCCGACGGCAGCGTGTCGTTGTGGCCGATGGCCACGAAGCGCGTGCGGTTGTGCGGATCGTCCTGGATGCCGCTGGCCACGATCTGCAGACCCCAGCCGTCCGCCGCCGACTCGGCCGCGATGGCCGCGATGGTGGGATCCAGCGATGCCAGCCGCGCAGCCTCGGCATTGCTGCTGGCCACTTCACGCTGGAGGCCGTCGGCATTCTGCTTGAGCCACCCCTGGCACTGGGCCAGGGCCTGGGGATGCGCCATCACTCGCGTGATGCCTTCCAGGGTGCCCGACTGGGTCATCAGGGAATGGCGCACCAGCAGTGAGCTCTCGCCCAGAATGCGCAGGGGGGAAGCCAGCAGCAGGTCCAGGGTACGGTTCACCGCGCCCTCGGTGGAGTTCTCGACCGGCACGATGCCCACGTCGGCGCGGTTGCCCTCGACGGCACGAAAGACCTCGTCGAAGGTCGCGCAAGGCATGGTGTTGATGGCGTGGCCGAAATGCGCCTGGGCAGCCATTTCGGAATAGGTTCCTTCCGGTCCCAGGTATGCCACGGTCAGGCCGCGCTCGAGCCCGCGACAGGCGGAAATGATCTCGGTCCATACGGCCCGTACGGCGCTGTCCGGCAGCGGGCCGCCATTGCGACCTTGCAGCCGGCGGATCACCTGGGCTTCGCGCTCGGGGCGCAGCACGGTGGCGTCCGTGCCACCTGCCCTGTGCTTGACCTCGCCCACCTGCAGTGCAAGCCGGGCACGCTGGGTAACCAGATCGAGGATCTGGTTATCCAGGGCATCGATACCTTCGCGCAGGGGCGCGAGCTGCTTCAGAACACCGTCATCCATGGCGCTTCTCGAAGTCCTTCATGTAGTCGACGAGGGCCTGCACGCCTTCCAGCGGCATGGCGTTATAGATCGAGGCACGCATGCCACCCACGCTCTTGTGACCCTTGAGGGCGAGCAGCCCGGCCTGGGCCGCGCCCTTCAGGAACGCCTCGTTGAGCGTCTCGTCCTTCAACTGGAACGGCACGTTCATGCGTGAGCGCACCGGCGGGTGGATGGTGTTGCGGTACAGGGCGCTCTGGTCCAGGTAGCCGTACAGCAGCTCGGCCTTGGCCCGATTGGCCGCCTCCATGCCCTGCACGCCACCATTGGCCAGCACCCACTTGTATACCAGGCCGGCCATATAGATGGCATAGGTGGGAGGCGTATTGTAACGCGAGGACTCCTTGGCGACATTGGCGTAGTCGAAGGCGGTCGGGCAGGCAGGCAGCGCATGGCCCAGAAGGTCGCGGCGCACGATCACGATCGTGACGCCGGCCGGGCCCGCGTTCTTCTGCGCACCCGCGTAGATCAGGCCGGTGCGCGCCACATCCATCGGACGCGACAGGAAGTGGGACGATGCGTCGACGACCAGCGGGACGTCCGCGCCGAGCTCCGTTGCCGTCGGCCAGTCCATGAACTCGACGCCGTCGATGGTCTCGTTGCTGCAGAAGTGCACGTAGCTGGATTCAGGACGCACCGTCCAGGTATCCACTGCAGGCACCCAGGTGAACGGCGCCTGGCGCCGTCCGTCGAGTTCGACCTCGTGGTCGGCCGAGGCTGCGATACGCACATCGCCGTAACGCTGGGCTTCCTTGTAGGACTTCTTCGACCAGGAACCGGTCAGCACGAAGTCTGCCGTGTTGGCAGGTCGGGTTGCGAGCAGGTTCAGCGGCACGATGGCATTCTCGGCCGTAGCGCCACCCTGCATGAACAGCACCGCATAGTCGTCCGACACGGACAGCAGCGTGCGCAGGTCGGCTTCTGCCTCGTCGCAGATCTGCACGAACTCCTTGCCCCGATGGCTCATCTCCATCACCGAGGTGCCGCTGCCACGCCAGTCGAGCATTTCCTCGGCAGCCTGCCGCAGCACGCTCTCGGGCAGGACCGCGGGTCCGGCAGAAAAATTAAACGGTCGGCTCATTATTGTCCTCGCCATTCTCTATAGCCTCGCCGTTCTCGGCATCGGCATCCAGTACATCGCTTTCGGCCACCCGCTGCACGCCGGACAGCCTGCTGCCGTCATCCACGCTGATCAGGGTAACGCCCTGGGTGGCACGTCCCATCTCGCGGATTTCGGACACGCGAGTACGCACCAGCACACCGCTGTCGGTGATGAGCATGATCTGGTCTGACGGCATGACCAGCACGGCTCCCACGACCTTGCCATTGCGCTCGCTCGTCTGGATGGCGATCATGCCCTTGGTGCCCCGGCCATGACGCGTGTACTCGGCAATCGGCGTGCGCTTGCCGAAGCCGTTCTCCGTTGCGGTCAGGACGCTCTGGGTTTCATTCTCGGCCACCAGCAGCGCGATCACGTTCTGGCCCTCTTCGATGGCCATGCCGCGTACGCCACGCGCATTTCGACCCATGGCGCGCACGTCATTCTCGTCGAACCGCACGGCCTTGCCGCTGTCCGAGAACAGCATCACATCATGCGATCCGCTGGTCAGCTCGGCACCGATGAGATAGTCGCCCTCGTCCAGGTCCACCGCAATGATGCCGGCCTTGCGAGGATTCGAGAAGTCGGACAGGGGGGTCTTCTTGACCGTGCCACGGCTCGTAGCCATGAATACGTAGTGATCCTCGGCAAACTCCTTGACCGGAAGGATGACGGTGATCTTCTCGCCATCGGCCAGCGGGAACATGTTCACCAGCGGGCGGCCACGCGAGTTGCGCGAGCCCTGCGGCACTTCCCATACCTTGAGCCAGTAGACCCGGCCGCGGTTGCTGAAGCACAGGATGAAGTTGTGCGTATTGGCCACGAAGAGCTGGTCGACCCAGTCGTCTTCCTTGGTGGCGGTCGCCTGCTTGCCCCGGCCACCGCGCTTCTGCGCACGGTATTCGGACAGAGGCTGGCTCTTGATATAGCCACTATGCGAGACCGTCACGACCATGTCCATGGGCGTGATCAGGTCCTCGGTATCGAGTTCGGTGGCGTTGTGCTCGATGCGCGAGCGGCGTACATCCTTGGCGTTCGTCGAGAACTCGGCCTTCAGGGCGGAGAGTTCGTCGCCGATGATCACGGTGACGCGCTCGGGCTTGGCCAGGATATCGAGCAGGTCCGCGATATTGGACATGACATCCTTGTATTCGCCGACGATCTTGTCCTGCTCTAGACCGGTCAGGCGCTGCAGGCGCATGTTCAGGATTTCCTGTGCCTGCGTGTCGCTCAGGCGATAGCTGCCGTCCTGCTGCATGCCGAACTCGGCAGGCAGGCTGTCGGGCCGGTATGCCGCGCTGCCCCCGGGAGTGTCGTCCTGGGCACGCGCCAGCATCTCGCGCACCAGCGAGGAGTCCCACGTACGCGACATGAGTTCTTCGCGCGCCACGGGCGGCGAAGGCGCTGCCCGGATGATCGCGATGAAGTCGTCGATGTTGGCCAGCGCCACGGCCAGGCCTTCCAGTACATGGCCGCGCTCGCGCGCGCGCCGCAGCTGGTACACCGTGCGACGGGTGACGACCTCGCGCCGGTGCTCGAGGAAGTACTCGACCATCTGCTTGAGGTTCAGCAGTCGGGGCTGGCCGTCGACCAGCGCCACGAAGTTCATGCCGAACGTGTCCTGCAGCTGGGTGTGCTTATATAGATTATTGAGCACCACCTCAGGCACTTCACCGCGCTTGAGCTCGATCACCAGGCGCATGCCTTCCTTGTCCGACTCGTCGCGGATATCGGAAATGCCCTCGATCTTCTTCTCGTTGACCAGCTCGGCCATCCGTTCCTGCAGCGTCTTCTTGTTGACCTGGTAGGGGATCTCGTCGACCACAATGGCCTGGCGTCCGCCGCGATCCATGTCCTCGAAGTGCGTGGCGGCGCGCATGACGATGCGGCCGCGCCCCGTGCGGTAGCCTTCGCGCACGCCGGACATGCCATAGATGATGGCACCGGTGGGGAAGTCGGGCGCGGGAATGTGCTCGATGAGGTCATCGACCGTGCATTCGGGATTGCGCAGCACATACAGACAGCCGTCGATGACCTCGGAGAGGTTGTGCGGCGGAATGTTAGTGGCCATGCCCACGGCAATACCCGAGCTGCCGTTCACCAGCAGGTTGGGAAGCCTGGCGGGCAGGAGCAGGGGCTCCTTTTCGCTGCCGTCGTAGTTGGGTCCGAAATCCACCGTTTCCTGGTCGATGTCGGCAAGCATCTCATGCGCGATCTTGGCTAGACGGATTTCGGTATAACGCATGGCTGCCGGGCTATCGCCGTCAACCGAGCCGAAGTTGCCCTGGCCGTCCACCAGCATATAGCGCAGGGAGAAGTCCTGCGCCATGCGGACGATGGTGTCATAGACAGCCTGGTCGCCGTGAGGGTGGTACTTACCGATGACGTCCCCGACGATACGCGCCGATTTCTTATAGGCGCGATTCCAGTCGTTGTTGAGTTCGTGCATCGCGTAGAGCACGCGTCGGTGAACGGGCTTGAGCCCGTCACGTACATCAGGGAGCGCGCGGCCCACGATCACGCTCATGGCGTAATCGAGATAACTGCGACGCATCTCTTCTTCCAGCGATACCGGAAGTGTTTCCTTGGCAAAGGAATCCATAGGGCATTACCAGTACAAAGCGGTTTCAGGCCAAGCTGACAAAGGCTTCGGGCCAAGCTGACAAGTTTACCATTCCCCCCTCGCCTCTCCCCGTTCAATGCAGTATTAAGTCCATGCCTGGCCCACCCGATGCGAAACATATATACATATGGAGTTGCATCGCCGCACGACTGAAACAAGGCGTATCCGGGGCCGGGATCGCCCTTTGCTTCAGAGCCAGGGAAAGCTGTGGAAAAAAACCAACACACAGGGAGGATTGCGGACGGGTTCTCTTGCACGGGCTCCTAGGCACATTCCACAATGAACACACGGGCTTAGCCTGATGTCATCGCCTGATTTACGCCGCGAAAACCGCCCGCCATACCGCTGGGGAACCGTATGAAAATTCTTTGAAACACATAACCTCATTGATATACTGGCCCTCGTTATGCCCCGTTTTTTACAGGGCGCCAATATTTACCTTCTGCGGCGGGGGTTCGCTGCGAAACTCAAATTTCTGCTTCAAGCTCACGAGGAGAAACATGAACAAGCCCTCAAAAATCGCCCTGGCGCTCGCGTTCGCCGCTACTACGATCACTGGTGTTGCTTCCGCTCAGCAAGTGCGCGCGGTTGCTGATCCGGCCGTTATCGCTCAGAACATCGGCAGCGGTGAAGACAACTGGGTGAACGTCAGCGGCCTTCCCTGGATGAACGGCACCAACGAACACTGCTGGCGCAATGCGTTCTGGACCCCTGAAACCGGCCTGCCCGGCTGCGACGGCACCTACATTGCCGAAGCGCCTGCTGCTCCCGCCCCGGTTGCTGCTCCCGTGTACGACAAGGTCGTCTACGATGCCAACACGTTCTTCGACTTCGACAAGGACACCCTCAAGCCCGATGGCCGCCAGATGCTCGACGAGCTGGTCAGCCGCGTAGGCCAGATGGAACTCGAAGTGATCCTGGCTGTTGGTCACACCGACTCCGTTGGTACCGAGAAGTACAACCAGGGCCTGTCCGAGCGCCGCGCTGCTGCCGTCAAGAACTACCTGGTCAGCCGTGGCATCGACGCAAACCGCGTCTACACCGAAGGCAAGGGCGAACTCCAGCCCGTCGCAACCAACAGCACCGCTGCTGGCCGCGCACAGAACCGTCGCGTGGAAATCGAAGTGGTTGGTACCCGTACGCAGTAATTCTGCGTAGCGTCCGACGGGCGGCCATGTGCCGCCCGGGCGCGATCCATCTCCGAGTGGGTAGAATGAAGCCTGGCAAATGGTTTGCCAGGTTTTTTTTTGCGAGCTGCCATGACCTCTACCACTAGCCCCGTGAACGCCGACTCAGCAGAGCTGGCCAAGTTCAGCGCACTGGCCTCTCGCTGGTGGGATCCGAACAGCGACTTCAAGCCTCTTCACTGCATCAATCCGCTGCGCCTTGGCTGGATAGAAGACATCGCCGGTCCCCTGGCCGACAAGCGCATACTGGACGTGGGTTGCGGCGGCGGCATTCTGTCCGAAAGCATGGCCCGCCAAGGCGCCCATGTCACCGGCATCGACCTGGCGCAAAAACCGCTTACGGTCGCGCGCCTGCACAGCCTGGAATCCGGGGTCAAGGTCGACTATCAGTGTATTGCCGTCGAAGAACTCGCCGCTCGTGAGCCGGCCAGCTTCGACGTGGTCACATGCATGGAAATGCTGGAACACGTGCCGGATCCGGCCTCGGTCGTACGTGCCTGCGCCACGCTGGTCAAGCCTGGCGGACGAGTCTTCCTGTCGACCATCAACCGCAACATGAAGGCATTCCTGCAGGCCATCGTGGCCGCCGAGTTCGTCCTGCGCATGCTGCCGCGGGGTACGCACGACTACGAGAACTTCATCCGGCCGAGCGAGCTCGGCCTGGCATGCCGACAGGCAGGCCTGGAGATAACGCACACGCGCGGACTTACCTACAACCCGCTGGGCGACACCTATCACCTCACGCACAATACCGACGTCAACTATATGCTGGCCACCCTGCGTCCGGCCCAGCCCTGAGGGAACCATGTCACTTCTGGTCCTGTTCGATTTTGATGGCACTCTGGCCGATACCGCTCCCGACCTGGCAGCCGCAGCCAACCTCCAGCGCACGGCGCGCGGACTCGACCCCCTGCCCTACGAAGCGCTTCGTCCCGTGGCATCGCAAGGTGCGCGAGGACTGCTGCGCGTGGCGCTTGGCCTCTTGCCCGAGGACGACGAGTTTGCTGCCGCGCGCGACCAGTTCCTGAAGGACTATGCAGTGGCCATGTATGAGCAGTCCCGACTCTTTGATGGCATTCCCGAACTGCTGTCGGAGATCGAGGCAGCCGGCCTGTCGTGGGGTATCGTCACGAACAAGATCGCCCGCCTGGCCGAACCGCTGATCGCCAGCCTGCCGATGAACCCGGCAGTCGTCGTCTCGGGCGACACCACGCCGCATGCCAAGCCGCACCCCGAGCCGCTACTGCATGCCGCAAGGCAGGCGGGCTTCGCTCCCCAGGACTGCGTCTACATTGGAGACGACCTGCGCGACATCCAGGCCGGTCAGGCTGCAGGCATGCCGACGATCGCCGCTGCGTGGGGCTACTGTGGCGATACGCCCGTGGTCACCTGGCAGGCCGACATCGTATGCGAACGCCCTCATGACACCTGGGGTGCGATAGCAACGCTCAAGTCCGGCATCCAGATGGCCAGCGGGGAACTTTCTGGCGCCAAGACTGACTAATATGGCAGTACCAGCCGGTTCCTGTTATTGAAAGCCGGCTGTCTGTTCCCTACAGGTGCAGGTATCTCTCAGCCAGTCTTGAAATGTTGGCTGCCTACCCCATATAGGGGTAGAATGCAAAGAACTGGGGCCGATCCGGATTCGACGTGGGTCGCGAAACAGCGCAGGGCATGTCGAGCACCAGTACGCTCGCAAAACCACTGGAATCGCAATTAAACGCCAACGATGAGCGTTTTGCTATTGCCGCTTAATAACCGGTAATGCTCGCTGCACTGGTTTGCCTTTGGGCCAGGCGGAGTTAAACCCGCAGCAGCGTCATATACAAAGGATCGGAACTTCGGCGGGCCACACGTCGGAGTCTTAAAACTACGTGGATCGCTGTAAGTCGGCCTGTTGGCTGGCCAAGCTTACGGTTAAATTCAAATAAGCCGACTAAACATGTAGAACTGCCTGCGGAGGGCTTGCGGACGGGGGTTCAATTCCCCCCGGCTCCACCAAGTCACTGAAATCCCAGCCCCTGTGGCTGGGATTTTTTTGCCTGGAATTCCTGGCCGGGCATGCTCTGCCTGGGTGCCGGCGGCACGTTCGAGCGACAAGCATTTGAAAAGAGCCTGACGTCCGAGGAATGTCTCCGATATGCCAATATCGGTACGAAGTCACATTATTTCCGATCGAAAGTAACCGTCTGCATCTATAATTCACAACGGTACTTTTCATTACATTTCGGAGACAGTCTAGATGACTCGCCCTGCCGGCTCTTACAGCCAAACGCGTTTGACGCGCTCTTCTTCCCTGCGTCGCCTTACCTTGCTTGCCATGGCTGTAGGTGTTCTGAACCTTGCCAGCGTGCCTGTCTCCCTGGCCAGCACGTACCCGGATCGCGCAGTGCGCCTCGTCGTCCCCTTCCCTCCCGGTGGCCCCACTGATGTTGCAGCACGCATCGTAGGACAAAAGCTCAGTGAGAAGCTGGGCCAATCGGTAGTCGTGGAGAACCGTCCCGGTGCGTCCGGCGTGATCGCAGCCAAGTCGGTCGCCAAGAGCGATCCCGACGGCTACACGCTCATGGTGCTGGCGAATCCCACGATGCTGGCTCCCCACCTGTACGGCGAGCAGGGTTTTGACCTGTTCAAGGATCTCACGCCGATCGCTGGCGTCTACGACGTGCCGATCGTGATGGTCGTCAATACCCAAGCGCTTCCTGGCGTCACCAACCTCGAACAACTGGTGGCAAAGGCCAAGGCCAACCCGGGTCTGAATTACACCAGCGCCGGCAACGGCAGTTTCGGCCACCTGTCGCTCGAACTCCTGAAGAGCCTGGGCAAGTTCGACATGCAACACGTGCCCTACAAGGGCAGTGCACCGGCAATGACCGACGTACTGGGAGGCCAGGTCCCCGTCATGTTCTCCGACATGATCGCGGCGCTTCCCCACATCCAGGCAGGCAAGCTCCTGCCGATCGCCGTGGGTTCCTCCCAACGGGTTGTCTTCACACCGGACGTCAAGACAATTGCAGAACAAGGCTTCCCAGGCTTCGAAGCCGTATCCTGGGGTGGCTGGGTAGTGCCGGCGGGCACCCCCCAGGCAGTCATCGACGTCCTGGGCAACAACCTCAAGGAAGTGCTGGCTGATGCCGACGTTCAGGAAAAGCTGAAGCAGGTTGGCACCACGGCCAACTATCTTCCGGCCGATGCCATGGCCCAGCGCGTTCGTGTCGAATACGAAAAGTGGGGCAAGGTCGTCCGGGACAACAACATCAGCAACAACTAAGCTCGGTACTTTCCACCGATCTTGCACCGGGGAGCTGTCGCTCAGCCCCCCGGCATGCCCTCGCTCCTCTGCATTGCCGCCGATCCGGCAGGAATGCAGAAGCGACGCTCACCGAATCCCGGCCTTGCTGCCGGGATTTTCCATGGGGAATGCCTGCATTGGTCATGCAGTCATGCTGCCAGCGCCCCCCGGCGAGCCACGACTGACTCGGGGGACTGCCCCTTCGGCCGATCAGCTGCAACGTATTCAGGCGGCACATCAGGCCTCCCTTCCGATATGTTGGCATTTATGCCACATTCAGAAACAAAATCGCTGCATGAACCGGATTTGAGCAGGCCGCGGCCTTATAGTGGCGCTATCTGTTTCAGCAGAGCGCTCGTATGGAAAAGTTATATTCAGGCAACGCCATGCCCGCTGGGGCTGCAGACGTCAACGGAGCGCTGAAAGAACTGCGCGCAGGTTGCGACCGGCTCATGCTTGTGGTGCTGACGCTTGGCGCGGCCGTTTCTCTCATCCTTGGCCACGAGTACGGTCAGATGGGCCTGGCTGGCTTGGCAAGTTCGTGCCTGGTGCTGTCGGGAGCGATGACATACCGACTCCTGCCTGGAAGCGTTCTGAGCCGGTATGTGCTCACGACGCTGGCCATGGCAACCGTCGCTCTGCATATCCAGCTGTCGCTCGGCGATGTCCAGTATCACTTCGGGGTCTTTGTGACCCTGGCGTTCTTGCTGGCCTACCAGGACTGGCGCGTCATCGTGTACGGCGCAGGACTGGCGGCCGTGCACCATATCCTTTTTGATCGCCTGCAACTTGCCGGCGCTCCGGTCTACTGTCTTTCCACGCCCGATTTTTCCCGCATACTCCAGCACGCAGGTTTTGTCGTGGCACAGACCGCGGTCGAGGTCTACATCGCCAGAGGCATGCTGCGCCAGACCAGGCAGGGTCTGGAGCTCAACTCGATCGTCACCTCAATGGGCAATGACGGCAGAATCGACCTGTCCATGAGACACGACGACATCCATACGCCGGTCGCCCGTCAGTTGCAGCGTACTGTAGACAAGATGGCCAAGGCCCTCGAGCAGATGCAGCTGGCGGCTCACAGCGTGATGCGCACGGCGGATGAAATTGCCAGGGACGGCAGTGAGCTGCGCCAGCGCACCGATGCCGCAGCCGAACATCTCTCGGTGACGTCGAGTTCGGTCGGGCATCTGGCGCAAAGCACTACGGGAGCAGCTGAAGCAGCCCGCCAGACGACGGAACTTGCCGACAGCGTCTTACTTGAAGCCCAGAAGGCGAGCCAGGAAATGAGTCGTATGGAAGATACGATGCAAGCAATACGCAAGACGATTGATGACGTCTGCAGCCTCGTAGTGACAATCGATTCCATTGCCTTCCAGACCAACCTGCTCGCCCTTAACGCAGCCGTAGAGGCTGCTCATGCCGGCGAACAAGGCAAGGGTTTTGCCGTCGTGGCGGCCGAGGTCCGGGCGCTCGCCCAACGCGCCTCGAATGCCGCTGGCGACATTCGCGCGCTGACAGCCCAATCCAGCCACCAGATAGACAGTGGCGTGACGATCGCAGGTACTGCCGGCGCGACCATGAGCAATTTCATTTCCCGCATTGGCGAGGTGGCGCAGACAATGCAGGGCCTGGCCCTTGAGGCACGGCAGAGCGCTTCTCAGATCGATCCGGTCAACCGTGCCGTCAGCGAGCTCGATATGGCCACACAACACAACGCAAGACTGGTGGATCAGTCGGTTCAGGCGGCGCAGAGCCTGAATCACCAGGCCACGCTTCTAAGACAGGCCATCGAGGTTTTCCAGGCAGAGGATGCCCGCACGACGCCTGCCACAATGGAACTCACAACTCAGAAGCCCGCGCTGAGCCTTCTATAAGGCATCGGCGGCATCCACATTCATCGTGGCGGGACACCCGTGCTCCACGTAGCCGTGCGGTGCCGGATCCCATTATCCGCCACGATGAACGTGTCGCGGCTCACAAGGGCGTTCGCGAGCGTGAACGATAAGTCGAGCCGTGAAGGCCCATGCAGAACCCAGAAAGATCGTCTCTTTCTCCTGAGCCGATATCAAGGGCGTGGCACCTGCAGCACATACAGCCTCATCAGCAAGCATCCAGGGCTTCCTTCCCCGTGCGCCGCGCCCCAGGCGCCAGCCAGATGATGTCGTGCAGGGCCAGCCCTGGAGACCGGGGGCTTGCGTGGGAAGAAGTCACATCGTTTCCTGGAAAGACGCATAATGTGACTGGGGAGCACAGGGACCTTCACCTGATCCGACGTCTTTCAAGACTGTCCCTCCAGGGCCAAGCCGGCGGTCGACCCTGACACAGAACCGGCCGCCTCCCGGCCAAGCCAGATGGTCCACGGCGTGAGCGCGCCATGCAGGTACTCTCCGAATCGGCCTCCCCGTCCGATTTCTGCGCGCAGACTTCAGGAGCCGATCATGGCCTTAGCTGACGCGAGAGGACTTGCGACCTCGACTACCAACGCTGCATCACTCGAGCGCTATGAGCGCTCTCTGGCATTGCTACATGGGTACTACGGCGACCCGTTGTCCCTCATCGATGAGGCTATTGAAGAAGACCCGGCGTTCATGCTTGGGCATGTCTTGCGTGCGGCACTGGTGATAACAGCCGGCGACAATTCCGTTGAACCCCTGTTGCGCGAATCTGTCGAGAAAGGCGAAAAGCTCGTCGGCACAGCGACGGACCGGGAACGGCGCCATCTCTTTGCCGCACAGGCGTGGCTGCAGCACGATTTCGACAAGTCGGTTCGACTGTATGGCGACATCGCCGTGGATCATCCTCGCGACAGTCTTGCCCTGCAAGTGGCCCATATCGGCGACTTTCTGCTCGGCCAGTCGACCCTGCTGCGTGACCGGATTGCACGGGCGCTGCCTGCATGGAGCAAAGACGATCCGGAATTCGGCTATCTGCTCGGCATGTATGCCTTCGGCCTCGAGGAGACCAATCTGTACGAGGCAGCCGAAGAGCAAGGGCGGCGAGCCCTGGCCCTGAATCGGCGGGATCCGTGGGCGGTGCATGCGGTCGCGCATGTCATGGAGATGCAGGGCCGCCAGAGTGATGGGATCGACTGGCTGGCATCCCGGCAGAACGACTGGGCACCGGACAACATGTTCGCGATCCATAACTGGTGGCACCTTGCCCTGTTCCACCTTGACCAGGACTCGACAGGCGACGTCCTGCGTCTTTACGATGAGCACATTCGTGCCAGCAAATCCGGCATGGCGCTCGATCTGATCGATGCCTCTGCCCTGCTCTGGCGCCTGCACCTGCGTGGAGTGGATAGCGAGCACAGATGGGAGGAATTGGCAGACGCCTGGGAGGAAAGGAAAGCCCACGGCTACTATGCATTCAACGATGTGCATGCCCTGATGGCCTATCTTGGGGCAGGCAGGCACACACTGGGTGAAGAGCTTGTCGAGGACCTCGAAACAGCCGCCCGGGGCCCTGGCATCAACGCCATGATGAGTCGCGACGTGGGCCTGCCCATGGCACGCGGCTTCACGGCGTTCGAGCGCGGCGATTACGAGGAAGCCGTGTCTCAACTGCAGGATCTGCGACTGAGAGCGCACCGCTTCGGCGGCAGCCATGCGCAACGCGACATTATCGACCTGACGCTCATGGAAGCTGCGTTTCGGGGTCGGTTTGTCAACCTGGTGCGCGCTCTGGCTGCCGAACGGCTTGCCCTGAAGCCGAAAAGCCATGGCAATCGATACCTGTACCAACGCGCCACCGCGTTGTAGGTGCACGCAACATCCCTGGATGGGCGTCGGCCGCAGATATCCGAAAGCGCAGGCCGCGAAGGCCCCGGTCCTCATGGCTGGGGCCTTTTCTTGGGAGGGCGTGGCAGACAGCAGCTCCGTAAGCCTTGCTTGCAGCTGCAGCCTCAAGCAAGGCTTCTGGTTAAACTGGCCTCCCCCCTTTTCACGCTTCAGTACGCACAATCATCGAGGAAACCCGTCATGCAACACCCGCCGCCCAGGATTGGGCTTGCCCTTGGTAGCGGATCGGCGCGTGGCTGGTCTCACATCGGGATTATTCGCGTGCTGGAAGAAGCGGGGATTTCACCCGATATCGTGTGCGGCACATCGATAGGTTCGCTGGTCGGCGCAGCATACGCCGATGGACAGATAGAACGCCTGGAGGCCTGGGTGCGGGGCCTGACATGGAAGGGAGTGGTCGGACTGCTCGACTTCACCGTCGCGGGCGGGCTGATCCTGGGCGAGAAACTCTTCACGTTCATCCGGGGGCACTTCCACGACAAGGACATCGCGGCCCTGCCGAAGTCTTTCGGCGCTGTCGCCACCGAACTCGTCACGGGACGCGAGGTATGGCTGCGGGAGGGTTCCATGGTGGATGCCGTACGCGCATCGGCCGCATTGCCGGGTTTGTTCACGCCTTCCCAGCTGGACGGACGCCTGCTGGTGGACGGCGCCCTGGTCAATCCGGTGCCGGTATCGCTGTGCCGCGCGATGGGCGCCGATATCGTGATTGCGGTGGACCTGAATGCCGATCTCATCGGGCGGCATGCCAAGGGTGCCGACACGCCGGCAACGGCGACGCCTGGCGCGCTGAGCATCTGGGACAAGCTTCCGCGTGGTCTTGGGCGGGCGAGGAATGGCCACGCCGCCCCCAAGGACATGCCGTCCATTTTCGATGTGATGAGCATCAGCCTGAACATCATGCAGGTACGCATCACCCGCAGCCGTCTGGCCGGCGAGCCTGCCGATGTCCTGATACGACCACGCCTGGCCGACTTCGCGCTGATGGACTATCACCGCGCCGCCCCTGCCATCGAGGAAGGAGAACGGGCAGCGTTGGCGGCATTGCCGGAGATCAGGGAGTTGACCGGCCGGCCCTGATGGCATGCGCGGCAGGCGGGCGAGCGAAAAGCGTATTTCTGGCACATTATTTGCATGATTTTTCTTCATCAGAGTGACTTCAGGAAAGTCCGTGGCCACCGCACAACCGAGTTCCATCTACATCATCAAGGCAGGCAGCACGATCAGCGACCTTGCCGGTACGCAGGGCGATTTCGAGGACTGGATCCGTGCCGGCCTGCTTGCCGGCTTATCGGAACCGCAGGACACGCCGTCCATCCTGGTAGTCGATCCGCGCGGCGAAGGCCATGCTCAGGGTGCGCTGCCCGACCTTTCCCATTGCGCGGGCATCGTTGTCAGCGGCTCTCATGCGATGGTGACGGATGCAGCGCCATGGATGCTGGGACTGGAAAGCTGGCTGCACGACGCCTGTATGTCCGGCGTGCCGGTATTGGGCATCTGCTTTGGCCATCAGTTGCTGGCCCATGCCCTGGGAGGCAAGGTAGGCCCGCACCCTGGCGGGCTGGAACTGGGCACGGTGCCTGTTTCCATCAAGGCCGATGTCTCCGATGATCCCGTGTGGCAGCAGATGCCAGCTAGCTTCGACGCCAATGCAGTGCACTACCAGACCGTCTTGGAACTGCCGGAGGGCGCCATCGCGATTGCGGGAAATGTACACGAACCCCACCATGCCTTTCGATGGCGCAGCAGCGCATGGGGTGTGCAGTTCCACCCCGAGTTCAGCGTCCAGGCCATGCAGGCCTATGCGGACCACGTGCTGGCTGCCAGGACCGATGAGGGCCGGAACCGCCTTGCACCCGGTGAAATCCTGTGTCGTGACACCCCGGCAGCGGCCTGCATCCTTGCCAATTTCGCTCGCCATGCCCAGATCCTGAATCGCCTTCCCGACGCCCTGGGACGAGCGGCATGAGCCGGGACGTGCCGGGAATCCATTTCCGGCTCCATCCGGAACCATTTTTCTCAAGCGGTTACCCATGTCCTGTTAAAGGAGCATGCCGTGATGACGAAAAATGCAACAGCGTTGCGTAGCTGGCTGGAAGAGATCGGAGCGGAACTGGGTTGGGAAGCGGTCATGACAGAGGCGGGAGATTGCGCCTTCCAGAGCGCAAGCGGCCTCGATGTCCTGGTCGAGCCCCATCCTTTCCTGGATGAGCAGCTGGCCTTTACTGCCATCCTGGGCACGGCAGGCGAGGACACACCAAGCAAACTTCTCCTTGCCTGCCTGGGCCTGAATGCCACGCTTCAGGCGGATGGCCGGTATGCCGTGGGGTACCGCCCCGTAGCCAAGGCACTCACCCTGGGCATGCGGTTCGCCCCGAGAAGCGAGGACTGGAACGCCGATGCCTTTTTTGATGCCTTGACGCATTTCCTTCTGCTTGCCGACCAGGTCTCGTCCGGCATTGCCACAGGAGACATCCACTGCTTCGGCAGTATCCAGGAAGCCTTGGAGATCCCGGCGCAGGCGACCCCTCCGTCGTACGCCTGAGCCGCACGGCACAACTTTTTCAGAAGGATTCAGCATGGGCATTCCTCCATCCGCGAATATGTTCCGGGACCTCGGCAGCAGCTACATCAACTCCCAGAAGGCCGAGCAGGCGCCGGCAGGCAGCCCCCAGAAGTTTGGCGCCCGGGTCTCGATGATGCTTGGCGCCACAGGCGCTATGACGACGATGCTGGGCCTGCCTGCGCCGGCAAGAATCTTCCCGGTGTCGCCCCATGCCTTGAGCGCGGTGGCGACGATGAAAAACTCCGCGGGAGCATTTCCGGCCATGATTTCCACTATCAGCGGATACCGGTCAGGCGACAAGACCGCGACGGCCCTGGGTGCGGCGAACTTCCTTTGCGCCACGGGTTTTTTCCGTGTCGCCGAGGAGATGGCAAAGACGCAGGCCGGAAACCTTACCAACCCTACTGTGAAAACGGCTGTCGCGAACCTTCCAGCCTACGTAAAGTTCGGTATCGGTGTGGCTACGATGGCATATTCCTACAGCCAGCTGGGCAAGACGACCGAACGGGACTGACGCCCCCGCGCGCTGGCCGTTATCGGCATCCCGGTCCAGGCAGCCGGGTTTTCGCATGCCATGCGGCCGCCATATCTTTTTCGTATCGCTCTACACAAAAATAGCATTGGCCTGGATTGCGTCGCCACGCCATGATGAGACCTGTCGCAGTCCTCGGCGCATGCCCACGCCCCCGGCACCGCGACATCCCGCTTATCACCGGACGAGACAACGATGCGACAACAGGACAACCAGAAACCCGGCGCGCTGGCCGGCTGCAAGGTGATCGATCTTTCACGTGTGCTGGGGGGGCCGTACTGCACGCAGATCCTCGCCGACCACGGCGCAGACGTCCTGAAGATCGAGCCGCCGGCAGGTGACGAGACGCGCGGCTGGGGGCCTCCCTTCCTGGGCGACACGGCCTCCTACTTCATCGGCGTAAACCGCAACAAGCGCGGCATGACGCTGGACCTGTCGCAGCCTGCGGGACAGGAACTCCTGCGGCATCTCCTGGCCGACGCCGATGTGCTGGTCGAGAACTTCAAGCCGGGCACCCTGGAGAAATGGGGACTGGGCTATGACACGCTCAGCCAGCGGTTTCCGGGGCTGGTCCACTGCCGCATCAGCGGCTTTGGCGCGGATGGCCCGCTTGGGGGCCTGCCCGGCTATGATGCCTGCGCACAGGCCCTGTGCGGCCTCATGAGCGTGAACGGCGACGCGGACGGCGAAGCCACGCGCGTGGGCCTGCCGGTGGTGGACATGGTAAGCGGCCTGAACGCGGCCATCGGCGTGCTGCTGGCCCTGCAGGAACGGGCGCGCAGCGGCCAGGGCCAGTTCATCGACATCACGCTGTACGACTGCGCGGTATCGCTGCTGCATCCGCATGCGGCGAATTTCTTCTACAGCGGCAAGATCCCCTCGCGTACCGGCAACGCCCATCCCAATATCGCTCCCTACGAGACGCTTCCCACCCGCACGGGCCCGATCTTCCTGGCCGTGGGCAACAACGGCCAGTTTGCGGCCATGGCCCGGGTACTGGGCGCACCGGAACTGGCCACAGACGCGCGGTTTGCGTCCAATGCGCAGCGGCTCGAGCATAGGGCCGCCCTGCGGGAAGCGCTGGCTGCATTGTTTGCAGACCAGGATGCCACCGCCTTGTCAGGCGAGCTGCTGCGCAACGGGGTGCCGGCAGGCGCCGTGCAGAACGTGCAGCAGGTGCTGGAACATCCCCATACGCTGCACCGGGGCATGGTGCTGGAACAGGGCGAGTATCGCGGCGTGGGCTCGCCGATCAAGCTGTCCCGCACGCCCGCCAGCCTGCGCAGCCTGCCGCCCGAACGCCAGCCGGAGGCCACCACTTCATAACCGCCCGGTTACGATGCGACCCTCCCGGCAACAAGAATCAAACATGGCTACACGCGGCTTCTATGGCTGGCGAATGGTGTATGGGTGCATGCTCATTGCCACCGTCAGCTGGTCCCTGGCGCTTTTCGGTACCAGTGTCTACCTGCATGCCCTTCACGAGAAGACCGGCCTGTCCATTGCCACGGTGTCTTCGGGCATCACCAGCGCCTACCTTCTGGCCGCCGTATCGCAACTGTGGGTGGGCAACGCCATCTCGCGACTGGGACCACGGGCCGTCATCACCGGCGGCGCCGTTGCCCTGGCAGCCGGCGTGGCCGGCATCGGCATGATCGAAACGCTCTGGCAGGTATACGCCACCTTTCTGGTCCTGGGCATTGGCTGGGCCTGTCTTTCCACCGCGGCACTGACCACCACGCTGGCGCCCTGGTTCGAACTGCACCAGGGCAAGGCTGCCTCCACCGCCCTGCTCGGCGCCAGCATGGGCGGCATGCTGGGCGTGCCCCTGCTGCTGTCCGGGATCACCCATGTCGGCCTGACAGCAACGACTCTGATCGCCGCGGTCCTGTCCCTGGTCATCATCGTCTCGATCGCTCAACTCGTGCTGCGTCATCGGCCGCAGGACCTGGGTCTGGCGCCTGACGGCATCGTGCGAGCCGCGCAGGACAGCCCGGCAGCCCCCCGACAATGGACGCGCATTGGCGCGCTTCGCACGGTTGCGCTGCGCACGGTCATGATCGGCTTCGGCATCGGCCTGATGGTGCAACTGGGCTTCCTGACCCACCACGTCAATCTGCTGCTTCCGGTGCTCGGCGCGGCCGGGGCAGCAACCACGGTCACGGCCACCGCCGTGGCGGCCTTCTTTGGCCGGATCCTGCTGGCACGCTGGTCTGACCAGGTCGATGTCCGTGTCATTACCTTCGGTCTTCTGCTGGTGGGGGCAACCAGCCTGAGCCTGATGGCGATCTTCCCCAATGCCTGGGTACTCATAGGTGTCAGCATCGGATACGGGTTGACCGTCGGCAATGTCACGACGCTCGGCCCCCTCATCGTGCGCCGCGAGTTTGGCTCGGCATCCTTCGGTCTGGTGTATGGCACGGCTGCCACGGGCATCCAGTTGCTGTCGGCGCTGGGCCCGAGCCTCTACGGAGCCCTGTACGATTACTTCGGCAGTTATCGCGCCCCCCTGCTGCTCGCGGCCGGGCTGCAGGTTCTTGCCGCAATGACGGTGTTGCGGGGCGGCAGGCCGGCGAAAGCCAACTTCACCGCTGCACATTGACCGTCCACGGCAGCATTGCCGGACAAGAGTGGAGCCGCGGCTGGATTGCAAGGCATGCCTGCATGCATGACCATTGCCGGGCAATGCCCTATGCCGGATCCAATGGCCCAGTCGATCCCGACGAAACCGTCACGACCGTATCGATGAATGCCTGGAGCGCCGGGATCACCCTTTCCGGATTCCAGCCGAAGAAGGCGCCGTTGCGCACTGCCGTGCCTTTCAAGGGCACGAAACGCGCGCCTGTCACGCCCGCCCGCGCCACGCAGCCGGGAACCAGGGCAACGCCGAGGCCGCTGGCGACCAGCGCGGCGACGGTTAGCCACTGCCGGGCTGCATAGCGCGTCAGCGGATGAAAGCCGGCCTGCGTGCACAGCGAAATGATGTTGTCGTAGTTCGATGGCGCCGCGTTGCGCGAGAAGATGACGAAGGGCTCGCGCGCCAGCCAGGCAAGCTCGACCTCGGTCTCGTCGGCCAGGCGGTGCGACTCGGGCAGGCAGCAGACGAAATAGTCGTCGGCCAGGGGCACGCTTGCCAGACCCTCAGGAGTGGACAGGCCATTGAAGAAGCCCGCATGCAGGTGACCACGCAGAATCGCGTCGCACTGTTCGACCGACGACATCTCGGTCAGCGAAACCTCGACTCCGTCATGCTCCTTCAGGTATGTCGCAACGATCTGCGGCATGTCGCGATACACGGTGGAACCCGAAAAACCGATTTCCAGATATCCCCGCTTGCCCGAAGCAATGGCACGCGCCGACTCCGAAGCGACCCGCACCTGCTCCAGGATGGGTTGGGCCTCGGCCAGGAAAGCCTTGCCGACTGCGGTCAGCGCGACCTGCTTGCTGTCGCGCTCGAAAAGCTTGGCGCCCAGCTCGTCCTCCAGGGCACGGATGGACGAGCTCAGTGGAGGCTGGGTGATCGACAGTCGGCGCGCGGCGCGGCCGAAGTGCAGCTCTTCGGCCAGCGCCACGAAATACCGCAGATGGCGCAATTCCATATCGGGCTCCTTGAATGGAGCCGTAGCGTACACCGGCGGCGGCGGCTTTGAGAAAGATGGGTCAGGAATCGACCTTGTAGCCGCTTTCCTTGACAATGGTTTTCCAGCGCTCGACGTCCTGGCGGATGGTCTCGCCGAGTTCGGCTGGCGTGCTGCCGATGACGCCGTAGTCGATGTTGGCCAGCTGCTGCTGCACATCGGACTGCTGCAGGATCTTCACCGTTTCCCTGTGCAGGCGGTCGATGATGGGCTGCGGCGTTCCCGCAGGCGCCAGCAGGGCCGCCCAGGAACCGAAGTTCATGTCCGGGATTCCCGATTCGTCCATGGTGGGCACATCCGGCAGCGTCGGGGAACGCCTGGGCGACAGGACCGCAAGGGGGCGCAGCTTGCCCGCCCTGATCATCTCCATCGAATTGAACGGGTCGAACGTCATGTCGACTTCATGTGCCAGGACGGCGGTCAGCTGGGGGCCCGTTCCCTTGTATGCTGCGCTGATCATGTTGGGCGCGCCGATGGTGGACTTGAAGCGCTCGCCAATGAGCGTGATCATGCTGCTGCCCACCGACATGCTGATGGAGTTCGGCCTGGTCCTGGCCAGGTCCACCAGTTCGCTCATGGTATTGGCTGGCACCGACGGATGCACGACCACGACGAAATCGATGCTGGCGATGAGGCTGATGGGCTCGAAGCTGTCCAGCGGCTGATAGTTCGTCTTGTACAGCACGGGCGTCAGCGTTTGCGCCCCTGCCGTATTGAGCAGCAGGGTGTAGCCATCCGGCTCGGCACGGGCCGCTGCCTCGGTGCCGATCAGGCCATTGGCCCCCGGCTTGTTCTCGACGACGACCGACTGCCCGAGTGCCTCGGACAGCTTCTGGGACATCAGGCGCGCCACGGTATCGGTAGCGCCCCCCGGTGCATACGGGACGACGAGGCGTATGGCCCTGTCCGGATAGCCATCGGCCAAGGCTGCGCCGGATGCGCAGGCTGCCAGGGCGGCGACAAGCAAGGCGGATGTGAAGGGCAGTCGCATGGTGGTCTCCTTGGATTTTCTGTATGTCTGGCTCGTGACCAGTCCTCGCAGTGTCACCAGAGCGGCATCGCGGGTCTAATTGAATATTCGATTCAGTCCATACAGGCGGCATATCGTCAAGGTCGCCAGACACGACACGGCCTGCGCGACACCCTAGCGTGCTGATTCGCGCAGCCTATGGCTTGAGATCTTTATTCAATTGGACGCATGCCGGCGGCATCAACATAATCGGTTCGTCCGGGCCAGTGCCCGCCCTCTCTCCTGCAACGGCTACCAATATGAACTTCGACCTGACGAAAGACCAGGAACAGATCCAGGACGCCATCCAGCGTCTTTGTGCGCCGCTGGACGCCGACTATTGGCTTCGCCGCGACCGCGAAGGCGGATTTCCCGTGGAACTGCACCAGGCGATGGCTGACGCCGGCTGGCTTGGCATCGCCATGCCCGAGGCGTACGGCGGCGCGGGGTTGGGCATCACGGAAGCGGCGCTGATGATGCAGACCATCTCGGCCACGGGCGCAGGCCTGTCCGGTGCCTCGGCGGTGCACATGAACATCTTCGGGCTTCACCCTGTCGTCGTATTCGGCACCGAAGAACAGAAGCAGCGCTGGCTGCCTCCGCTGATCCAGGGCAGGGACAAGGCCTGCTTCGGCGTCACCGAGCCCAACAGCGGCCTGAACACCCTGAAGCTGCAGACCCGGGCAACGCGTGATGGGGACCACTACGTCGTGTCGGGACAGAAGGTCTGGATATCCACCGCCCAGGTGGCCAACAAGATCCTGCTGCTGGCACGGACCACGCCCGTGGAACAGGCCAAAGGAACCGAGGGCCTGTCGCTCTTCTACACGGATCTGGACCGCACGCACATCGAGGTACGTGAAATCGAAAAGATGGGCCGCAAGGCGATCGACTCGAACCAGGTGTTCATCGATGGCCTGCGCATCCC